>FLOH01000550.1_pt1 | contig 77466 bp, 58 predicted proteins | sample 756751 | NCBI WGS metagenome assembly FLOH01 (sample SAMEA4026879, study PRJEB14308) | marine metagenome | biome: coastal water; material: water | depth 74 m
GGCCGAACCCTATCTTCGTCGGCAGCGTCAGACGTGTATAAGAGACTACGCTTGCAAACAATTTAATGCCAGAACCCAAGACAAAGCGGGTAAGATATTACCTGTTGTAATCACCTATTATTCAGACAAATCATTTGATTTTATCATCAAAACTCCTCCCGTAGCTATACAATTACTTGAGGTGGCAAAATTAAAAGGCGGTTCAGCAGAACCTAACCGTAAAAAAATTGCAGAACTTACTTGGGAACAAGTAAAAACTATTGCGACTGATAAAATGGAAGATTTGAACTGTTTTACCATTGACTCTGCGATGAGAATGGTGGCAGGCACAGCGAGAAGTATGGGTATTACCGTGAAAGGCGAATTCCCTAGTAGTAATTAATTCCTTCAATTAAAAACATGAGTAAACTAACAAAAAATCAAAAGTTGGCTTTGGAAAAGATTGAAGTAGGAAAAAACTACTCTCTTAAAGAAGCTGCTAGCATAGTGAAAGAAATCACTAACACTAAATTCGATTCATCAGTAGATATTGATGTACGATTAGGTGTAGATCCACGCAAGGCAAACCAAATGGTAAGAGGTGTTGTTTCCCTTCCACACGGAACAGGGAAATTAGTAAAGGTTCTTGTATTATGTACGCCTGACGCTGAAGCAGAAGCAAAAGAAGCTGGTGCTGAATATGTCGGTCTTGATGAATACATTGAAAAAATTAAAGGCGGATGGACTGATATTGATGTTATCATCACTATGCCATCTATCATGGGTAAAATAGGTGCTTTAGGAAGAGTATTAGGACCTCGCGGTTTGATGCCTAATCCAAAGAGTGGTACTGTTACCAATGAAGTAGGAAAAGCTGTAAAAGAAATAAAACAAGGTAAAATTGACTTTAAAGTAGATAAGTTCGGTATCGTTCATACATCTGTTGGAAAAGTATCTTTTGAACTTGAGCAAATTCTTGAGAATGCAAAAGAGTTTATGTCAACAATTAATAAACTTAAACCTACTGCAGCCAAAGGTGTATATATTAAAAGCATTTATCTTTCAAGTACAATGAGCCCGGGTATTAAAATTGACCCTAAATCAGTGGAATAACTAAACGACTAAAAAAGTATGAAAAAGGAAGATAAAGGCCAAATTATAGCACAAATAAAATCTACTATCGAAGGATATAATTGTTTTTACGTTACAGACATCTCTGGGTTTAACTCAGAGAAAACGACTAAACTAAGACAAGTATGTTACAACCAAGATGTTAGATTGCTAGTAGTAAAAAACACGTTGTTCAAGAAGGCCCTTGAAGATATGGGAGCAGATTATTCTCCTCTCTTTGACACATTAGAAGGAGCTACCTCTATAATGTTTTCAAACGACAGCAATACCCCTGCAAAACTTATCAAAGAATTTAAAAAAGATAAGAAAAACAATGGTAAACCTGTATTGAAAGCCGCTTATGTTCAAGAGTGTTTTTATGTAGGTGAAGATCAGCTAGAAACGCTTATCACGCTTAAATCTAAAGAACAACTCCTTGGAGAAATCATTGGATTGTTGCAATCGCCAGCTAAAAATGTTATATCAGCACTACAGTCTGGAGGAAACATTTTACATGGTGTATTGGATACACTATCTAAGAAATAACAGAAAAAAAGAAAAATTTTATTACGAACTTAATTTAAAACATAAGTAACATGGCAGATTTGAAAGTTTTTGCAGAACAATTAGTTAATTTAACTGTAAAAGAAGTAAACGAGTTAGCTCAAATTTTAAAAGAAGAATACGGTATTGAACCAGCAGCGGCAGCAGTAGTAGCAGGTCCAGCGGCAGCAGCAGATGCTGCTCCAGCAGAAGAAGAAAAATCTTCATTTGACGTAATCTTAAAAGCAGCAGGTGCAAACAAACTTGCAATCGTAAAATTAGTAAAAGAACTTACAGGTTTAGGCTTGAAAGAAGCAAAAGACATCGTAGATGCAGCACCAGCTCCAATTAAAGAAGGTGTAGGCAAAGACGAAGCTGAAGGTTTGAAAAAACAATTGATCGAAGCAGGAGCTGACGTTGAATTGAAATAGTAATATCCTGACTATCAGGATATATGGTTTAGAACCTGTGTAATAATGGGTTCTAAACCTTTTTATGTTTATGTATAAAACATGTTCGATTAACCACTTCGTTGAAAGATGTCATACCTATGAGTAACCAAAGAATAAACTTTTCATCCATAAAAAAATCATTGGATTATCCAGATTTTTTAGAAGTACAATTAAAGTCATTCAAAGACTTTTTTCAACTTGATACACCTCCTGAAAGAAGAAAAAACGATGGATTATATCGAGTTTTTGCCGAAAACTTCCCCATTACTGATACAAGGAACAATTTTAACCTAGAGTTTCTTGATTATTATATTGATCCTCCCCGTTATTCTATACCTGAATGTATGGATAGAGGATTAACGTATAGTGTTCCCTTAAAAGCAAAGCTTAAATTATACTGTACAGACCCAGATCACGAAGATTTTGCTACCGTTATTCAAGATGTATATCTTGGACCCATTCCTTATATGACGGAAAAAGGCACATTCGTGGTAAATGGTGCTGAACGTGTAGTCGTATCTCAATTACACCGCTCACCAGGGGTGTTTTTTGGTCAAAGCTTACACACCAATGGTACTAAATTGTATTCCGCACGTATTATTCCATTCAAGGGTTCTTGGATAGAATTTACCACTGACATCAATAATGTAATGTATGCATATATTGATAGAAAAAAGAAATTACCCGTAACAACGTTGTTACGTGCTATCGGCTTTGAAAGCGATAAAGATATTTTAGAAATATTTAATCTTGCAGAAGAACTTAAAGCTACAAAAACAAATCTCAAGAAAGCTGTGGGCAGAAAACTAGCAGCACGTGTACTCAAAACATGGATTGAGGATTTTGTAGATGAAGATACTGGTGAAGTTGTATCTATTGAACGTAACGAGGTAATTATTGATCGTGAGACAATACTTGATGCAGATCATATTAACAACATTCTAGAAGCAAATGTACAAACAGTATTGCTTCACAAAGAAGATGTGAGCAGTTCTGATTACAGCATAATCTATAACACATTACAAAAAGATCCGAGTAACTCGGATAAAGAAGCTATTTTGTATATATATAGGCAATTACGAAATGCCGAGCCACCAGATGACGCTAGTGCGCGTGAGGTAATCTTCAATCTATTTTTCTCTGAAAAGAGATATGATTTAGGAGATGTAGGTCGTTTCCGTATTAATAAAAAATTAAATTTAGATATTGCCTCTGAAACAAAGGTATTAACTAAAGAAGATATTATTGCTATCATTCGCTACCTAATCGAATTAATCAATTCGAAAGCAGATGTGGATGATATTGACCACCTTAGCAATCGTAGAGTACGTACAGTAGGAGAACAATTATGCAACCAATTTAGTGTTGGTTTAGCTCGTATGGCTCGTACTATTCGTGAAAGAATGAACGTTCGTGATAACGAAGTGTTTACTCCAATTGATTTGATTAATGCTAAAGCAATTTCATCGGTCATTAATTCATTCTTTGGTACAAATGCTCTTTCTCAGTTTATGGATCAAACCAATCCACTTGCTGAGATGACACACAAAAGACGTATGTCTGCACTTGGACCTGGCGGTCTTTCTCGTGAAAGAGCCGGTTTTGAGGTACGTGACGTTCATTATACTCACTATGGTCGCTTATGCCCAATCGAAACTCCTGAGGGTCCAAACATTGGATTAATTTCCTCACTGTGTGTATATGCAAAAATTAACGATTTAGGATTTATTGAAACTCCTTACCGTAAGGTTGAGAATAAAAAAGTAAATCTAAATGAAGAAGATATTGTTTATCTTTCGGCTGAAGAGGAAGAAAACATTATGATTGCACAAGGAAACGCTCCTTTGGATGATGCAGGTAATTTTATGCGTTCACGTGTAAAAGCACGCCAAGATAGCGATTTCCCTATTGTTGCTCCAGAAGAAATTCAATTGATGGACGTATCTCCTACTCAAATCGCCTCTATTGCAGCTTCGTTAATTCCATTTTTGGAACACGATGATGCTAACCGTGCGTTAATGGGTTCGAATATGATGCGTCAGGCTGTCCCTTTATTACGTTGCGAATCGCCCGTAGTAGGAACAGGATTGGAAGGACAAATCATCCTTGACTCTCGTACGCAAGTTACTGCTGAAAGAGATGGTGTGATTGAGTATGTAGATGCTACTATCATTAAAGTGCGCTATAACTTTACAGAAGAAGAATTGTTTATTCAATTTGAAGAACCAACTAGAGAATATCGTTTACCTAAATTTCAAAAAACAAACCAAAGCACCACGATTGACTTACGTCCTATTGTTAAAAAAGGAGACAAAGTTGTTGCTGGACAAATTCTAACTGAAGGGTATTCAACCCAACGTGGCGAATTAGCTATTGGTAAAAATTTGAAAGTGGCATTTATGCCTTGGAAAGGGTACAACTTTGAGGATGCAATTGTAATCAACGAACGCATTGTACGCGATGATGTATTTACTTCTATACACGTAGATGAATACTCGCTTGAAGTACGCGAAACGAAACGTGGCATGGAAGAATTAACTTCTGATATACCAAACGTAAGCGAAGAGGCGACTAAAGATTTAGATGAAAACGGTATCGTTCGTATTGGTGCTTTAATTGAACCAGGAGATATATTGATTGGTAAAATTACACCAAAAGGAGAATCAGATCCATCGCCAGAAGAAAAATTGCTACGTGCTATTTTTGGAGACAAAGCTGGAGACGTAAAAGATGCATCGCTTAAAGCCCATCCTTCTTTAAGAGGTGTGGTGATCAACAAGCGTTTGTTCTCTAAAGCTCAAAAAGCGAAAAAATCCAAAGCAGCAGATAAAGCTATCATGGAGAAACTAGAGGGAGAATTTGAGCAAAAAACGCACGAATTGAAACTCATGTTAGTAGAGAAACTTTTGGGCTTAACCAATGGTAAAACATCTCAAGGTATTAAAGACTTTTTAGGTGCTGACATCTTATCCAAAGGCAGTAAATTTGCACAAAAACAATTGCTTGATATCGACTATACAAGCGTACAAATAAGCAAATGGACTAGCGATAGTGTGAAAAACGAGCAAATCAAAACTGTAGTGATGAACTACTTAAAAAAGTACAAAGAGTACGATGCTCAGTTGAAAAGAGAAAAATACAATATTACTATTGGAGACGAACTTCCTGCAGGTATTATACAATTAGCCAAAGTGTACGTAGCGAAAAAACGTAAAGTGCGTGTGGGTGATAAAATGGCAGGACGACATGGAAATAAAGGTATTGTTTCGCGTATTGTACGCCAAGAAGACATGCCTTTCCTTGAAGATGGAACAACCGTAGATATAGTACTTAACCCTCTGGGTGTACCTTCTCGTATGAACTTAGGACAGATATTTGAAACTGTATTAGGTTGGGCAGGTAAAGAACTCGATGTTAAATTCTCAACACCTATTTTCGACGGTGCTACTTTAGAAGATTTAGATGAGTGGACAACGAAAGCAAATATCCCACGTTACGGTAAAACATATTTATACGATGGTGGTACTGGCGAGAAATTCGACCAACCAGCAACTGTAGGGGTTATCTATATGTTGAAACTTGGACATATGGTGGAAGATAAAATGCACGCACGTTCTATCGGACCATACTCTTTAATTACACAACAACCACTTGGCGGTAAAGCTCAATTTGGGGGTCAACGTTTTGGAGAAATGGAAGTATGGGCACTTGAAGCATTTGGTGCTGCTCATATTTTACAAGAAATCCTCACAGTAAAATCAGATGATGTAATGGGAAGAGCTAAAACATATGAAGCAATTGTAAAAGGTGACCCTATGCCAGCTCCTGGCATTCCAGAGTCGCTTAACGTATTACTACACGAGCTTCGTGGTTTGGGTCTTAGCATTAATTTAGAATAAAACAACTGGTCTCAAGGTGTGGTTTTTACGCCACACCTTGGCATCTTTTTTAAATAAAAGAAGTATATGGCATTTAGAAAAGAAAATAAAGCAAAAAGCAGTTTTAGCAAAATATCTATTGGGTTAGCATCACCTGAAGAAATTTTAGAACATTCGAGCGGCGAAGTTCTAAAACCTGAAACTATAAACTATCGAACCTATAAACCTGAGCGTGACGGCTTGTTCTGCGAACGCATTTTTGGTCCTGTAAAAGACTACGAATGTCATTGTGGAAAATACAAACGCATTCGCTACAAAGGTATTGTGTGCGACAGATGTGGTGTAGAAGTTACCGACAAAAAGGTGCGTAGAGAACGTATGGGACATATCCAATTAGTCGTGCCAGTAGCACACATTTGGTATTTCCGTTCTTTGCCCAACAAAATAGGATACCTACTAGGTATATCTACCAAAAAATTAGATTCCATTATATATTACGAAAGATATGTAGTAATTCAACCTGGCGCTCAAGCGGAGTTAACAGCAGGAGATTTACTTACTGAAGATGAATATTTGAATATAATGGACGCACTTCCAAAAGAGAACTATCTTTTAGAAGACACTGATCCAAATAAATTTATTGCTAAAATGGGTGCAGATGCACTTCATGAAATGTTATCTCGTTTAGATTTGGATAAAATCTCATACGATTTAAGAGACAAAGCTAGCAATGACACATCTCAACAACGTAAAACAGAAGCTTTAAAACGCTTACAAGTTGTAGAAGCTTTCCGTACCTCAAGACTCAGAAACAAACCTGAGTGGATGATTGTAAAAGTGGTGCCTGTTATACCGCCTGAATTGCGTCCTCTTGTGCCTCTTGATGGTGGACGTTTTGCTACATCTGACTTAAATGATTTATACCGTCGTGTAATTATACGTAATAATCGTCTTAAAAAACTCATCGAGATTAAAGCTCCTGACGTGATTTTGAGAAATGAAAAACGCATGTTGCAAGAAGCGGTTGATTCATTATTTGACAATACACGTAAATCGACAGCCGTAAAAGCGGATGCCAATAGACCGTTGAAATCGTTGTCAGACAGCTTAAAAGGGAAACAAGGTCGTTTTCGTCAAAACTTATTAGGTAAACGTGTTGACTATTCTGCTCGTTCGGTAATTGTCGTAGGGCCTGAATTGAAAATGCACGAATGCGGATTACCAAAAGATATGGCTGCAGAACTATACAAACCATTTGTAATCAGAAAACTGATTGAAAGAGGAATTGTAAAAACTGTAAAATCAGCCAAAAAGATTATCGACAGAAAAGACCCTGTTGTATGGGATATTTTAGAACACGTGATGAAAGGACACCCCGTGTTGCTAAACCGTGCTCCAACACTTCACCGCTTGGGTATTCAATCTTTTCAACCAAAAATGATTGAAGGAAAAGCTATCCAATTACACCCTCTAGCATGTACGGCATTTAATGCTGACTTTGATGGTGACCAGATGGCTGTGCATTTACCTTTAGGAAACGAAGCTGTATTGGAAGCTCAAATCTTGATGCTTGCTTCTCATAACATCCTTAACCCTGCCAATGGGGCACCTATTACAGTGCCTTCACAAGACATGGTTTTGGGATTGTATTACATGACCAAAGGAAGAGAAGGTGCAAAAGGAGAAGGACTAAAATTCTATTCGCCTAAAGAAGTAATTATCGCATATAACGAAAAACAAGTTTCATTACATGCCAATATTTCTGTAAAAACACAGGATGTTGAAAACGGCGTAATTGTAACTAAAATGATAGAAACTACTGTAGGACGTGTTATCTTAAATGAAAACGTTCCGAAAAAAGTAGGTTATATTAACGAAATTTTATCAAAAAAATCCTTACGTGATATTATTGGTAACATTATCAATGTATGTGGTATTGCGGATACGGCGAACTTCTTGGACGATATTAAAACACTAGGTTATCAAATGGCTTTTAGAGGTTGTTTGTCGTTTAACTTAGATAACATTATCATTCCACCAGAAAAAGAAGAACTTGTTAAGCAAGGATATGCTGAAGTTGAAGAAATTTTGGCTAACTACAATATGGGTTTCATTACCTACAACGAACGTTACAACCAAATTATTGATACTTGGACACACATCAACTCGAAATTGTCTAATATATTGATGAAACAACTTTCTACAGACGATCAAGGTTTCAACTCTGTGTATATGATGCTTGATTCTGGTGCTCGTGGTTCTAAAGAACAGATTCGTCAGTTATCAGGTATGCGTGGTTTGATGGCTAAACCTCAGAAATCAGGTGCAGCAGGGGGACAAATTATTGAAAATCCTATTTTATCAAATTTTAAAGAAGGATTGTCTGTGTTAGAATATTTTATCTCTACTCACGGTGCTCGTAAAGGTTTGGCTGATACAGCTTTGAAAACAGCAGATGCGGGTTATTTAACTCGTCGTTTGGTGGACGTATCTCAAGATGTGATTATTCAAGAAGAAGATTGTGGCACACTACGTGGTTTAATAGCTGTAGAGCTAAAAAACAACGAAGAAGTGGTAGCTTCATTATTCGAAAGAGTATTAGGACGTGTTTCTGTTCATGATATTACACATCCGTTAACTGGCAAACACATTATATCAGCTGGTGAAGAGATTACAGAACATGCTGCTAGAATTATACAAGATTCTCCAATTGAACGTGTGGAAATTCGTTCAGTATTAACCTGCGAATCTAAGAAAGGTGTATGTGGTAAATGTTACGGACGAAACTTGGCCTCAAACAAAATGGTACAAAAAGGCGAAGCCGTAGGAGTAATTGCGGCTCAATCTATTGGTGAACCAGGCACACAGTTAACACTTCGGACATTCCACGTAGGGGGTATTGCATCGAACGTGGCTACGGAATCTAAAATTACATCTAGGTATAATGGTATATTAGAAATAGATGAACTTAGAACTGTAGAAGTAACCGAAGAGGACAAAAACTATCAAGTAGTTGTAAGTCGTTTGGCTGAGTTGAAAATTATTGAACCTACTACAAAAGTAGTTTTAACAACTCAAAACATACCTTATGGTTCTAAATTATACTTCCAATCAGGCGTAACAGTAGAAAAAGGAGCAATTATATGCGAATGGGATCCATTCAATGCTGTAGTTATATCTGAGGTTGCTGGTAAAATGGCCTTTGAAGGTATGATTGAGAATGTTACGTTCAAAACAGAATCTGACGAACAAACTGGTTTGAAAGAACGCATTATTATTGAATCGAAAGACAAAACAAAAATTCCAGTTGCCCATGTACTAGATACTAAAGGAGAAATAATCCGTACGTATTCATTACCTGTGGGAGCACACATAAGCATTACAGAAGGACAGAAAATAATCGTTGGACAATTTATTCTAAAATTGCCAAGAGCCGTAGGAAAATCAGGCGATATCACGGGAGGTTTACCTCGTGTCACTGAATTATTCGAGGCACGTAACCCATCTAATCCTGCTGTAGTATCTGAAATTGATGGCGAAATTTCGTTTGGAAAAATCAAAAGAGGTCAACGAGAAATTATTGTAACTTCTAAAACTGGGGAGCTGAAAAAATACTTAGTGCCACTTTCTAAACAAATATTAGTACAAGAAAACGACTTTGTAAGAGCTGGAAACCCTTTATCAGAAGGAGCAACTACTCCGTCAGATATTTTAGCCATTAAAGGACCAACTGCTGTACAAGAATACATTGTAAACGAAGTGCAAGATGTATATCGCCTTCAAGGGGTGAAAATCAATGACAAACACTTTGAAGTTATTGTACGTCAAATGATGCGTAAAGTAGAAATCGAAGATCCAGGTGATACTCGTTTCCTTGAAAAACAAATCGTTGACAAACATGAGTTTATGGAAGAAAACGACCGTATCTGGGGCAAAAAAGTGGTTCTTGACGGAGGAGATTCAGAAGTACTAGTCGCTGGACAAATTGTTACCCCACGTAAATTACGTGATGAAAACAGTATGTTGAAATGTAAAGACCTTAAGATTGTAGAAACTAGAGATGCTATGAGTGCAACTTCAAGTGCTGTACTACAAGGTATTACAAGAGCTTCTTTGCAAACAACAAGCTTTATGTCTGCCGCTTCTTTCCAAGAAACAACTAAGGTATTAAACGACGCTGCTATTCATGGTAAAGTGGATAAGCTTGAAGGACTAAAAGAGAATGTTATTTGCGGACACTTAATCCCTGCAGGTACAGGACAACTAGACTTAGAAAAAATTGTTGTAGCTTCACGTGATGAATATGACAAAATTATGCAAGCAAAAAGAAATGTAACGGATGTGAACTTGAAAGAAACGGAAGAGGTTACTCTTTAGTAAAGAAGTAAATATCTTACTATACAAAAAAGCATCCTACGATTTTATCGTAGGATGCTTTTTTGTATTAAAGTCTTATACGCTGTGTATATTCAGCATATTTACGTAGAACAACCTCCACATAATTGGCTGTTTCGTCTCCCCGTAAATAACCATGTTTGCACACATCATCTGAATAATATTCTGGAGTTGACTTTAATCGTATATATATTTCGACATTATCATCCCAAACATCAGGATCTTTCCCATATTTTATAGCCAAGGCTCTTGCATCAAACACGTGTCCAGGTCCTGCATTATATGCAGCTAGAATAAACTTTATTCTCTCTTCATTTGAAGCTACTGTTCTAAAGATATCTTGCATGTACTTAATATATTTCGCCCCCGCTTTCACGCTTTGCTCAGGATTGTGCAAATCATGCTCACTAAATCCTAAAGCTCTAGCAGTCGAAGGCATCAATTGCATTAAACCTGAAGCCCCAGACCATGCAACAATAGCTGGATCAAATTTTGACTCTTTGTATGCAATGGCAGCTAGTAAACGCCAATCCCAGCCAATAGTGCTAGCATGTTTTCTGAAATAATCATCAAACGGAGATAACTGCCTTACCCTTTTTTGTTCAAAACCTTCAGATTCAAAATACTTTGTCTGCTGAAAATATTTATTATAAATGGTAGATAGCTTCATGTTCTTAACACTTCTTTTATTCCATTGATTAATATATGCGAGTAATTCGGGGGCATTTTGGCGTACTACCCACGCATAACGTTGCGGAAAACTAATAGCCAATCCATAATTTATATTGGAGAAGTAGGTTTTATTTAAACGAGCAATATCTGCATCGGCAACGGTAAAAGGTATGGTGTGTTGAGCTGTTTGCACAATCAAGGCATCTACCGAAATTGAATCGTTGACTGCAACAATAGATATACCACCTCCAATTTCATTATTCAAGTCCAACAGTCTATCGTGATAAAGAGAGGATGCTGGAACATGAACTTGCTTACCTGCAAGCTGTAATACGTCCGTCAATACGCTATCCGATTCGGCTTGTATCAAGACCTGTGCTGTAACATATTCTCGATCGGTAAAACTCACTCTCTGTTGCAACTCTAAGGTTCTTGGTACACGATATGCCACTAAATCTCCTTCGCCATTTTCAAGCATTTCAATCATACTCGCCACATTGGGTGCCACAATCATTTCCATCTCCACACCTAGCTCTTGGCATAGATGTTTTGCAAATTCATATTCGTAGCCCATTACATTATCCTTGTAATTAAAATACGACAGCGGACCATACAAGGTGATAACCCTCATCTTACCACTTTCTACAATTCCCTCTAAATCTAGAATTTCGTCGCTATCCTCATCGCTTTCATTAATATTTTTGCACGAAGAAAAACTCACCGAAAGAGCACTGAAGAATAGAAGGAAAAAAAATATTTTTTTCATTGTTCTTAGGGTATTAGGAGAATTAAACATACTCGATATGCTCACTACTTATCATTGTCTCGCCACAAAATTTAAGGTATAATTGAGCAGTTGCTACTACATCTTTTTGGCAGTATGTGGCTATACGCTCTATATCGTTTTCTTCATAATAAACGCTTGCTACCTGACTACCATCTATATCATCTTTGGGAGTTGGTATGTCGAAAATAGCCGTAAGCAATTTCAGCGACGTATAGTTCTTATAATCGCCAAACCTCCATAGCTCCAAAGTATCAATAAATTTCACCTCCCAAGGTTTCTTCCCTGCTACTTGAATGGCTTTGGGTAAAGGTAGGCCATTAATCAACATTCGCCGTGCAATATAGGGAATATCAAACTCCTTTATATTGTGTCCACATAACTGATGGTCAAATGTGTGCATAAAACGAGTTAGCATTGTCGAAAATTCAGTTAGTAAGGCTTTCTCATCACTCCCATAAAAAGATTTTATACGGCAATATTTATCTCCATCTTTCATGTGAATAAATCCCACAGAAATACATACAATTTTGCCAAATTCAGCATAAATCCCTGCTTCTCGTCTAAATATAGCCTCCTGGTCATCCTCTTCATCTAGGTATCTATCAGGCATTCTTCGTTTTAAAGAATCAATTTTTTCTGACCATAAATTATGCAATGACTCTGGCAACTCAGCAAGAGAGAACTGCTGAGGCACGGTTTCAATATCCAGGAATAAAATTTTATCTAAGGGTGTATTATTCATATTCTGTTCGATTATAATCTACGTATATTATCTATAAAATTTTTCAAAATATCAATAGCTATCTTATTATGACCTCCTTCAGGAATAATCAAATCAGCATAGCGTTTAGTAGGTTCAATAAACTGCAAGTGCATAGGTTTTACAACCTTTTGGTAGCGCTCCATAACCGTATTAACCGAGCGGCCTCTTTCCACAATATCCCTATTAATAACACGGATTAATCTATCATCTGCATCAGCATCAACATATACTTTTAAATTCATTAACTTACGTAGCTCTTCGTTTGTAAAAATAAGAATTCCTTCTATTACAATGATTTTAGCGGGTTTAATCGGTATTGTTTCTTCTAAACGAGTGCACGTAATATAGGAATAAATAGGTTGCTGAATCGTATTTCCTTCTTTCAGCTCTTTAATATGTGCAATGAGTAAATCGAATTGAATAGCATCAGGATGATCAAAATTTATTTCTACCCTATCTTCCATGGGTAAATGGCTACTATCTTTGTAGTATGAGTCTTGTGGCAAATAAGCGACCTCTCCCTCTGTCAACTCTTCTAACATTTCTTTGGCTACGGTACTTTTTCCCGAACCTGCACCTCCAGCTATTCCAATTATTATCATATAAAGTATACGTTAAAATTACGATGGACTAAAGTAAGGATTTATTTTCAAGAATAATTCAAATATGAAGAAAAAAAATATTTTTTTTATATCTTTGCAGCATTGAAATAAACACAAAGTAAATTTACTTAATCTAAAAAAACATGTCAGTTAACAAAGTAATTCTGGTAGGAAATGTGGGCAAAGACCCCGAAGTACGTTATTTAGAAAACAATGTCGCAGTGGCAAAATTCTCTTTGGCTACTACAGAAAAAGGATATAAAATGAACAATGGTTCAGTTGTCCCTGATAGAACAGAATGGCATAATATTGTTATGTGGAGAGGTCTAGCAGAAATAGCTGAGAAATATATACGCAAAGGATCACAAGTATTTATTGAAGGAAAACTCCAAAACAGAACGTGGGACGACAAAAATGGCGTTAAACATTATGCCACAGAAATTTTATGCGAAAATATGCAAATGTTGGGTGGTAAAAAATCAGAAGGTGCTGATGCTCCTACGAGTACTAGAACCACATCTCCAGTAACTGCTGCCTCTGTAGATGAAACACCATTTGGAGGAAACGACAATAGTGGAGATGATGATCTACCATTTTAATAATCTCCTTTCTTTACTAAAAAAAGAGCAGAAAAAATTCTGCTCTTTTTTTATTTTACTAGTACTTGCTTAAAACGACTACGCGAATTCTTTGTGTAATCTTTCTGCCATATTCTCAGCCAACTTTATACATTCGAGGTATTTCTCTTGCTTCAACGCAAACTTCTGTTCTACCCCTCCTTCATAAACAACTTCAAAGCCTGTTTGTTCTGCAAAAGCAGCTAATTTCTTCGTTGCAACTCCGGCCCAAGAGAAGGAGCCAAAATAGGCGAAAAATCGATTTTTAATGTCCCTATTTTTAATTTTGCTCAACATGGATTCTACCATTGGAAACAACTCGTTGGAGTATGTTGGACTGCCTATAATCAAGCCTTGATACCTGAATATATCTGCCAGCATATACGAGGGAGTTGATTTAGACACATTGTGCAATATCACATTCTGAATGCCGCTTGCCACTAAGGTATCGGCTATTACCTCTGCCATCACTTCTGTATTGCCATACATGCTACCATACAGTACGACTACTCCTTTTTGTGCCTTATATTGGCTTAAATCATTGTATATTCCTATCGTTTTCTGTATGTACTTTTGCCAAACAGGTCCATGAGTGCTACAGATCGTTTGAATATCTAGATTAGACAATTTCTTGAGTGCTCGCTGCACAGGCATTCCGTATTTTCCAACAATATTAGCATAATAACGAACCATTTCTGGCCAAAATTTTTCGATATTTATCTGTGAATCCAAGACTCCTCCATCGAGTGATCCGAAGCAACCAAAGGCATCGCCAGCGAATAAGGTTTTATTGGTTTCGTCGTATGTCATCATCGTTTCAATCCAATGTACCATGGGGGTTAGGTAAAATCGCAATACAGTTTTGCCAAGCGATAAGGTGTCTTCATCTTTTACCTCAAGCAAATTTTCGTTGATATTGAAGAAGCCATCAAGCATACCAAATGTTTTGGCATTCCCTACAATCTGAATATCAGGATACACGTATTTCACGGCTGAAATAGAGGCAGAATGATCAGGTTCCATGTGATTAATTATCAGGTAATCAATTTTTCTATCGCCCAATACACTTTTCAGATTAGAAAGAAACAGGTCTGAATAACAAGCATCAACGGTATCCACCAATGCTATTTTTTCATCTACAATGAGATATGAATTGTAGGAAACACCTGCAGGAATCTCCCATATACTTTCAAACAAGTGTTTCGTTCTGTCGTTTACACCAACATAATAAATATTGTTTGTAATGAGTTTTTTGCTATACATAAATAAAGTCTTAATGTAATTTTTAAGATGACAAAGATAAAAAAAATATGCTACAATATGATGTACTAGGCAAAAATGCTGTCTGGCAAATAATATTTTTTATAAGTCATTTTAATATTTAAGAGTGTTTAACCCTTGATTATTGTTTGAGATACGTATTTTTTCTATCTTTGTCTGTTAGATATTGAATACATGCAATTTTCACATATATTTGGACAAACCTACATCAAGCAGCAACTAATAAGTAGCGTGCAGGAAGGTCGCATCCCTCATGCTCAGTTATTTTACGGGCAGGAAGGTGTCGGAAAATTGCCATTAGCAATTGCTTATGCTCAATATGTGAACTGTTTGCAACGAAGCGAATCTGACTCTTGTGGACAATGTTCTTCGTGTGTGAAGTTTGAAAAAATGATTCACCCTGACTTACATTTTGTCTTCCCTTTTGCGAAGGAGAGCAAAACCAAAGAAATTTGTGATGACCTACTACCCGAATGGAGGCAAATGGTAAGCACAAAGAAATATTTTAGTATCGAACAGTGGATGGATTTTATTGGATCTGGCAATAAGCAAGCTACGATATATGCGAACGAAAGTAATGAGATATTGCGCAAGTTACAACTCACTACCTACGAGTCGGAATACAAAACCATGATTATTTGGTTGCCCGAAAAAATGCACAATACTTGTGCCAATAGATTACTCAAGATTTTAGAAGAGCCACCCGCTAAAACCTTGTTTATTTTAGTAAGTGAACAAATAGAAAGGATAATCACTACTATTTTATCACGTACACAAATGGTGAAAATTCCGCCTATTGACAACGACAGCATGAGGCAAACATTGCATACAGAACACAATATAGACGAAAGCGATTCGCTCAATATTGCACGCATTGCCAATGGCAATTACGTAAAAGCACTATCGATAATCAATGGCACCGAAGAGTCTCAACTGAATTTCACCCGGTACCAAGAAATTATGCGTTACGCATTTAAAAATGACGTAAGTGCCACAAAAAAATGGGCCGAAGAAATGGCTTCGACCACAATGGGAAGAGAAAAACAAAAAAGTTTCCTGGACTATGCACAGCATTTAACACGTGAGTGCTTTATCCAAAATATCAATATAAGCGAACTGAATTATTTAATCGATTACGAAGCTAAATTTTCTGGCGATTTTGCTCGTTTTGTTACTGTAAAAAATGTGGAAATTGTAATGAACTATTTTCAAGATGCAGCATCAGACATAGAACAAAATGTGCAGGGGAAATTCGTATTCTTTGATTTAGGGTTAAAATTAATGACCCAAATTAAACCAAATTAAACATACTGATTATGGAATATAAACTAGCAGACTCCACCTGTGGCATAAAAGTCTCTGGATGCAAAAAAAACTCACTACAAATGCTCAGCGTGTACGACTGGCTGTCGGATATCCCTGAAACACAAACAAATAGCAACTTTGTAGAAGTACAATTTAAAAATACCCGCAAAGGATATTACCTCAACTCTACCAACATCAAATTAGAAAAAGGCGATATTGTAGCAGTAGAATCAAGCCCTGGACACGATATTGGTTCGGTTACGCTCGTGGGGTTGTTGGTAGATAAGCAAATGCACAAAAACGGCATAGACCCCAAAAATTTTGAAATAAAACGGGTATATCGCAAAGCTCGTGAATCGGATTTGGAGAAATGGAATGAATCTAAGGGCAAAGAACACGAAGCTATGCTCAAGTCTCGTCAAATAGCACAAGACCTTAATTTGAACATGAAAATTGGAGACGTGGAATATCAAGGAGATGGTAACAAGGCTATTTTCTACTATATTGCAGAGCAACGTGTAGATTTTCGCCAATTAATAAAAGTGTTAGCAGACGTATTCCAAGTGCGTATAGAAATGAAGCAAATTGGTACACGCCAAGAAGCAGGTCGCATTGGTGGAACAGGTCCTTGCGGAAGAGAACTCTGCTGCTCTACTTTCTTAAACAACTTTTCTTCAGTTGGAACGTATGCAGCACGAGTACAAGATTTATCACTAAATCCGCAAAAATTAGCAGGACAGTGTGCCAAACTCAAATGTTGCCTTAATTACGAACTATCTACTTACACCGAAACCTTGAAAGAATTTCCTTCTAAGGATATTCAATTGGAAGGTGAAGATTGCACTTATTATTTTTTCAAATTGGACATTTTTGAGAAGAAGATGCTGTATTCTCAAGCACCAAACTACCCAAATAATTTAGTTGAACTTTCGCTAGAAAGAGTAAGAGAGATTATTGCATTGAATAAAAATGGAGAACGACCTCCAATAAAGGGCAATGAAAAAGGAACGAAAAAAGAGGAAGAAGTAAAAGGATTTGCCACAAACATAGAAGAAGGTAGCCTAACCCGTTTTGACACCAAAAAGGTGAAAAAGAAAAGCAATAACAACAAACGCCGTAAACCCCAAAAACCGCCTCAGAATGGAACAAGCTCTTCTCCACAATCATAAGACATTTGTCGTATTTGCGATACTTTGGCTTTCATTTTCGTTGCATAGTTGCGTAGAAAAACCCGTGTTTGCAGGCAATGAGAAAGTTGCCACAACTGGATGGGATGTAGCAAAACCTGTGCTATTCGAAGTAGCGATTACCGATACGATTACGGCACACGATATGTTAATTCACGTTCGCAATACACCAGAATATGCGTATCAAAACTTTTGGATGTTTGTAGAATCTAGCAGTCCCTCTGGGGTAGTACAAAAAGACACTTTGGAGTGTATATTAGCCGATAATGCAGGAAAATGGCTAGGGAAAGGAGTAGCCTCCACACGAGAAATATCTGTAATGTATTTTGAAAAAATTCGTTTTCCAGAAAAAGGCACATACACTTTTTCTATCTCTCAAGGAATGAGAAATATTTCTCTCGTAGGCATTGAAAGTATCGGACTAAGCATCCAGAAAGAAAAAAAGAATGGGAAAAAATAAGCTCAAGAAATTCGAGGATATGGATTCATACCCTCACGTATTGCAATATCCTTTTGCCAAAATACAAGAACAAGGTTTTGACCTAAAAGGCAAATGGAACGAAATGTTTTTCAAAAACGACAATCCCATCGTATTGGAATTAGGCTGTGGAAAAGGTGAATATACAGTTGGGCTGGCAAGCATGTTTCCAGAAAAAAACTTTATTGGAATAGACATCAAAGGCTCACGCATGTGGACTGGCGCTAAAGCTTCGCTAGAACAAAACATGACGAACGTCGGTTTCCTGAGAACGAATATCGAACTTATCACCTATTTCTTCGCCGAGAATGAAGTGGCTGAAATCTGGATAACATTCCCCGACCCACAAATGAAAAAAGCAAACAAACGATTAACATCTACTCGTTTTATGGCTCTTTATAGGCGTATTATGAAAACGGATGGCATTATTCACTTAAAAACGGACAGTCCATTTTTATATACATACACCAATCTTTTAACAGAAAAAAATGCTCTAGAAGTACTCGTTAACTCTAGCGATTTGTACAACGGAGAATGGGTAAACGAGATTCTTTCTATACAAACTTTTTACGAAAAACAATGGATAGGAAGAGGCTTGAGCATTAAGTACATTCAGTTTAAACTAAATAAAGAAAACACGCTTATAGAACCCGAAGAAGAAATAGAATATGATACTTATCGCAGTTTTAATCGGACAAGATCTGAAGAAAACACAAACATATAAACACATATCATTATGGCAATTTATCCTCAACTAATTATGGATGCACTGAAAAAAGTGCGTTATCCAGGAAACAACAAAGACATTGTAACCAACGAAATGGTAGAAGACGACCTTCGTATTGATGGAAACAAAGTAACCTTCTCGCTTATATTGAAAGCGAACGATCCGTTTGCCAAATCCATTGTAAAAGCTGCCGAACAGGCAATTTTGACCTACGTAAGCGAAGACGTTGAAATAAAAGGGAACATCAGGATCAAATCGCTGCCGGCTCCTAATCCCATGTTAAACCCACGTAGCCTAAGTCACATAAGAAATAAAATCGCTATATCTTCGGCAAAAGGAGGTGTAGGGAAATCGACAGTAACATCGAACCTAGCTATCGCATTGGCTAAAAAAGGGTACAAAGTAGGATTATTAGACGCCGATATATATGGACCATCAATGCCTAAAATGTTTGGTATTGAAAACGAAAGACCTACCGTAGAAGTAATCGACGGGAAAGATTGGATAGTCCCCGTAGAAAAAATGGGGGTAAAAATTCTTTCGATAGCCTTCTTTGTTGAAAAAGAAAGTGCTGTTATTTGGCGAGGAGCGATGGCAAGTAATGCCCTGAAACAATTAATTAACGATACGATTTGGGGTGATTTGGACTTTTTCCTAATTGACCTACCCCCTGGCACAAGCGATGTGCATTTAACATTGATACAAACAATCGACCTAAATGGAGCGATAATTGTAAGCACGCCACAGCAAGTAGCCCTTATTGATACCATGAAAGGAATCAATATGTTTTTAAATGACAAAATCAATATTCCCATTATTGGATTAATTGAAAACATGGCATGGTTTACGCCAGCCGAACTGCCAAACAACAAGTATTACATTTTTGGCAAAGATGGCATGAAAAAATTAGCCGAAGAAAAAAAACTACCCTTTTTGGGACAAATACCAATCGTACAAAGTATTTGCGAAGCAGGAGACAGCGGTTCGCCGATAATAACAGTTGAAGACAGCATTGTTGGCACAAGTTTTGATACAATTACAGATAATATCTTACAAAACATCAAAAACCTTCGTAAATAAAAGGGATATGTTTCATTATCCATACTTTACGAGTATATTTGCAGAAAAATTGACTTTATGACTAAGAAAAATACCTTATTAGATACAATAGTTGCTGGAATTCAAGAAAAAAAGGGTTCGAAAATTGTAGTAGCGGACTTAACTAAACTTTCAAACAGTATTTGCGAATACTTTGTTATATGCGAAGGCTCGTCTAATACACAAGTAGATGCCATTGCTGGTGCTGTGAAAGAATATGTAAAGCAACACGCCGAAGAACGCCCCATCGCTATCGAAGGATTAGAAAACTGCCAATGGGTAGTAATGGATTATGGCAATATTATGGTACACATTATGCAGCGCGAGGCTCGCGAATTCTATGATTTAGAAAATCTGTGGGATGATGCAAAATTGACTGACATTGCCGATGTATAAAATCACATCACACTAAAAGAAACACACGTAGTATGGAAAATAAACAAGAGAAAAAACCAACGAACAACAACAATAAACCCAAAGGGAAATTTGTCGTAAATATGTATTGGTTTTATGGTATAATAGCCGCTTCTTTAATTGCACTTAATCTTTTTATGAGTACAGATGCCTCAAAAGAAGTATCTTATTCTGAGTTTAAGCAATATGCCGAACAAGGTTATGTAGAATCAATTATTGTTATTACAAACAATAACGAGGCTGAAGTTATCATTAAAAAGGACTCCGCTATATTAAAAACAGTTTTTGGCGATCAAGTAGGCAAAACAAACACATTGATTGTTACCATCCCTTCACCAGAGAAAATGGAGGAATTTGTAGCTGAGAATGATAAAAATCTAGAAGCTCAGACTGACCTAAAATACGAGGAACGAAAAAACTACCTCGATACATTACTGTGGTCCTTTGGTCCATTTATACTGATTATTGTTATCTGGGTATTCATCATGCGCCGCATGAGCGGTGGAGGTGGAGGCGGTAACGTCTTTAATGTAGGCAAATCGAAAGCTCAATTATTCGATAAAGAAGCCAATACGATGACAATAACATTTAAAGACATCGCTGGACTGGCCGAAGCCAAAGAAGAAATCCAAGAGATCGTCGATTTTCTTAAAAATCCAATTAAATATACGAATTTGGGAGGAAAAATCCCGAAAGGAGCATTGCTTGTAGGCCCTCCAGGTACAGGGAAAACTCTCTTGGCGAAAGCGGTAGCAGGCGAAGCACACGTCCCATTTTTCTCCATGTCAGGATCTGATTTTGTAGAAATGTTTGTAGGTGTAGGAGCGTCACGCGTAAGGGATTTATTCCGTCAAGCAAAAGAGAAAGCACCTTGTATTATTTTTATTGATGAGATTGATGCTATTGGACGTGCGAGAGGGAAAAATCCTTCGTTCAATTCAAATGATGAGCGAGAAAATACACTAAACCAACTCCTTACCGAAATGGACGGATTTGGGTCTAACAGTGGGGTCATTATTTTAGCAGCGACTAACCGAGCAGAAATCTTAGACAAAGCATTGTTGCGAGCAGGTCGTTTTGACCGTCAAATACATGTTGATTTACCAGACGTACACGAACGCAATGAGATTTTTGGGGTACATTTACGTCCCTTGAAATTAGCCGCAGAATTAAACATTGAGTTTTTAGCAAAACAGACTCCGGGTTTTTCAGGAGCTGACATTGCCAATGTATGCAACGAGGCTGCACTAATTGCGGCACGTAAAAATAAAACCGAAGTAGAGAAACAAGATTTCTTAGATGCTGTGGATCGCATCATTGGGGGTATGGAAAAGAAGAGTAGAATTACCACCATTGCAGAAAAAGCATCCATTGCTACACACGAAGCTGGACACGCTTCTGTTAGTTGGTTATTGGAATATGCAAATCCACTCGTAAAAGTAACCATCGTACCAAGAGGCAAAGCCCTTGGTGCTGCATGGTATTTACCCGAAGAGCGTCAGCTTACCACCAAAGAGCAAATACTAGACGAAATGTGTGCCATCTTAGGAGGTAGAGCTGCGGAAGATATTGTGTTTAATCGGATTTCTACAGGAGCTCTCAACGACCTAGAAAGAGCGACAAAAATGGCATATGCTATTGTGGTATATTATGGCATGAGCGAGAAGCTATCAAATGTAAGTTATTTTGACTCTGCGAGCAGCGATTATTCTTTTACAAAACCATACAGCGAAAAAACAGCTGAAATAATCGACAGAGAAGTGCAATCCATTATTGCAGAGCAATATGAACGTGCTAAAAAGATCATTGCTGATAATAAAGATAAACATGCGAACTTATCGCAATTATTGATTGAAAAAGAAGTGATTTTTTCTGAAGATATGGAAAACATATTTGGTAAACGTCCTTGGGCTAGCCGTATGGACGAACTGATTAGCGAAAGTGATAAAAAAACTGCTGAAACAAGTCCAATAGAAGTCCCTGAAGCACTATGATAAAGAATTTTATCCAACGTACCTTAACTGGATTTTTATTTGTAGTAAGTATTCTATTGAGTATTTATTTTCAGCCTACTTATTATACTTTCTCTGGATTATTCTTTGTATTTGCAGGCATAGGACTTTTTGAGTTTTACCGTATAGCAAATCTCAATAAAGGAGTAAACATGCCCTCTACCCTTGCTATTATAACAGGCTTAGTGTTATATGTAAGCTCATTCTTGATGGCTGTGGGACTAGCTCACTACTCCATACTTGTAGTGTATGCTGTATGTATGGTAGGGCTAATTATTTTAGAACTGTACCGCAATAAACCAAACCCATTTCACAACATTGCTTTTATATTTTTAGGGCAATTGCTTATCGCATTTCCTTTTAGTATATTAAATGCAATTGCATTTGCAGCAGAACCTCTGTGGTTATTCGCCCTGTTTATGCTTATATGGGTGTACGACTCTTGGGCATATATCACAGGAATCACTCTGGGAAAAAACCGTATGTTCGCACGTATATCTCCTAAAAAATCGTGGGAAGGCTTTGCTGGAGGCTTTATTTTCACCTTAATAGCCTCCTCTATCTTTGCTTATTTTACACCCGATATAGCCACATGGAAATGGTTGCTTTTTGGAGTGTTAATTGTACTATTCGGCACATGGGGCGACCTTACGGAATCGTTATTAAAAAGATCAGTTGAAATCAAAGACTCGGGCAACTTATTGCCAGGTCATGGTGGCGTACTCGACCGTTTTGATAGTTTGTTGTTGCTTGCACCTATCGTGTACTTTTTTTTAGAACTCATTTAATCTAATACCCCATGTTTAAAATCCACAAAGAAGGACGCATGTTGTTGCTAATATTATTTTTAGCATTAACAATAGTCAACACCTTGCTATTTTTTATTTTTGACACCCCTATTGTTCCAAGCATTGCGTTGATTATTTCTATTGGGTTTTTCATCTTCTTCACCCATTTTTTTCGCAGTCCTGAACGCATTGTTTTAGCTGACGAACATTATGTGGTTGCTCCCGCCGATGGCAAAATCGTAGTAATAGAGCCTGTGGAAGAGAACGAATATTTGAAAGAAAAACGCTTGCAGATATCTATCTTTATGTCTCCTTTTGATGTGCATGCCAATTGGTATCCCATTGCTGGAAAAGTAGTGCACGTAGCACACCATAATGGACGCAAAATGGCGGCTTATCTACCTAAATCAAGTACAGAAAATGAACGTTCAACTGTCGTAATAGAAACACAACACAAGCAACTTATACTCATGAGGCAAATTGCAGGAGCTTTAGCCCGACGGATTGTAACATATTCAAAAAAAGGCGACAACTGCAAAATAAACCAACAATTTGGATTTATTAAATTCGGCTCACGCGTAGATTTATATTTACCATTAGATTCAGAAATATTAGTTGATTTAAACGAAGCCGTAGTTGGCAACGAAACTATTATTGCAAAATTAAAACACGAAGTATAACCTAAAACAAGAAACGGACTTGCGCGTTTAAGTCTAGTTCATCTATACCCATGTTAGTAAAAACTTTTGGTGCTGCGGTACAAGGCATTGATGCTTCGATTATTACCATTGAAGTAAATGTATCTCAAGGCATAAAATTCTTTTTGGTTGGATTGCCCGATAATGCTGTAAAAGAAAGCCACGAACGCATTGTGTCGGCATTACAATACAACGGGCACAAATTTCCCCGCCAACAAATCATTATCAACATGGCGCCTGCCGACATTCGCAAGGAAGGTTCTGCCTACGATTTACCTTTGGCGATGGGCATTATGGCTGCCGCCGAACAACTCTCTACCAACAAAATCGATGCTTATTTAATCATGGGTGAGTTATCGCTTGATGGCAACATTATGCCTATCAAAGGTGCCTTGCCTATTGCAATCAAAGCAAGAGAAGCTGGATTCAAAGGCTTTATTTTGCCAAAACAAAATGCCAAAGAAGCTGCTGTCGTTAATAACCTCGAAGTACTCGGTGTCGAAAATATCAAAGAAGTAATTGGTTTTTTAAACGACGAACTAACACTAGAGCCTACCATCGTGCACACACGCGATGAATTTTATTCTATGGCAAACGAATTCGACATGGACTTCTCTGATGTAAAAGGACAAGAAACAGTTAAGCGGGCAATGGAAGTAGCAGCTGCAGGCGGGCACAATATCATCATGGTAGGACCTCCAGGAGCAGGCAAATCGATGTTAGCCAAACGTATTCCGTCTATATTACCGCCATTAACCTTGCAAGAAGCCTTAGAAACGACCAAAATACATTCCGTAGCTGGAAAAATAGAAAAAGGCATTTCGCTGATGTTTAGGCGACCATTTCGCAGTCCGCACCATACTATCTCCGATGTGGCGTTAGTCGGCGGTGGCTCGTTTCCACAACCCGGCGAAATATCTCTAGCCCATAATGGCGTATTATTTTTAGACGAGTTACCCGAATTTAAACGAACGGTACTCGAAGTAATGCGACAACCTTTAGAAGACAGAAAAATCTGTGTTTCTAGGTCAAAATTCAGCGTCGAATATCCCGCAAGCTTCATGCTTGTTTCTTCGATGAACCCTTGCCCCTGTGGATATTACAATCATCCCGATAGAGATTGTGTATGTGGTCCTGGCATGGTACAAAAATACCTCAACCGTATTTCAGGACCGCTTCTCGACAGAATAGACATTCACATTGAAATTGTACCCGTACCTTTTGAGAAATTATCGTGTACACAAGAAGTCGAACACAGTGATAGTATCAGAGAGCGTGTAATAAAAGCTCGCCAAATCCAGGAGGTACGCTTTAAAGATATGGAAGGTGTGTATTGCAACGCACAAATGTCATCAAAATTATTGCGTGAACATACTCAAATTAACGCCGACTGCCAACAATTACTCAAAGTTGCGATGCAACGCTTGAATCTTTCGGCAAGAGCATACGACAGAATATTAAAAGTAGCCCGAACCATCGCCGATTTAGATGCTATCGCCGACATACAAATAGAGCATATATCAGAAGCAATTAATTACCGCAATCTCGACAGAGAAGGCTGGGCCGGTTAATAAACAACAATAACACATCATTATATGGAAACAGTACTTAGTGGAATCAGATCAACAGGAAATTTACACCTTGGTAATTATTACGGTGCATTGCGCAACTTTATAAAAATGCAGGAAGAATACAACTGCTTTTTCTTCATTGCCAATTACCACTCACTTACCACGCATCCGGACCCAAAAGAGATGCACCAAAATGTAAAAAATGTACTCACAGAATATTTGGCAGCAGGCATTGACCCAGAGAAAGCGACGATTTATGTTCAAAGCGATGTGCCCGAAATTCCCGAATTGTATTTATTGCTCAATATGCATGTGTATTTAGGCGAACTATCGAAAACTAGCTCCTTTAAAGAAAAAGCTCGCAAACAACCAGAGAACGTCAATGCAGGGCTGCTAACCTATCCTACGCTGATGGCAGCAGATATATTGATACACAACGCACATAAAGTGCCTGTAGGAAAAGATCAAGAGCAGCACTTAGAGATGACAAGGCATTTCGCTCGTCGATTCAACAGCTTTTATCAAACAGACTATTTCCGCGAACCAGCGGCTTTTAATTTCGGAGCAGATTTAGTTAAAATACCTGGATTAGATGGCTCTGGGAAAATGGGGAAATCAGAAGGCAATTGTGTATATTTATCTGATGATGCCAAAACGATTGAGAAAAAAGTAAAACGTGCCTTGACGGATGCTGGTCCAGAAACTCCCAATTCGGTAAAACCTGAATGTATCGAAAACCTTTTTACAATTCTAAAAGTGGTTTCTACACCCGAAGTAATTACCCATTTTGAAGGCAAATGGAACAGTTGTGAAATACGCTACGGAGATTTGAAAAAACAGCTTGCCGAAGACATTATCCGTGCTACTTCTCCCATTCGCGAACGCATACTCGACATACAAAACGATGATGCCTATTTGGCAAAAGTAACAAAAGAAGGAGCAGAAAAAGCACGCATCAGTGCTTCAAAAACCTTGCGGGAGGTAAAAGAAATTATGGGGTTTAAATCATTCTGATATGCCTAAAATAGTTGGTATTGGCGAGACAGTTTATGATATTCTTTTCGAAAATAACCACCCTGTAAATGGTACACCTGGCGGGTCTATTTTCAATGCCTTGATTTCACTAAGCAGATTGCAACAACAGACTGAATTTATAAGCGAAATAGGCAATGACCATGTAGGCGAGGTTATTATCAATTTCTTACAACAAAACAAGGTAGGAACATCGCATGTAGTTCAACACAATAATGCGAAAACAACTCTAGTCCTTGCTTTTTTAGACGAAGAACGAAAAGCCAATTACACCTTCTACAAAGAATCTTTTAATCAAGAAGTTCATCGCAAACTACCGAACATACAGCAAGATGATATCTTGCTATTTGGGTCATTCTTTTCACTTGAAGCTACCATAAGGAAACAAGTTTTACACGTATTACAAACCGCACATGCACAACAAGCTACCATTTATTACGATATAAATTTCCGAAAAGCGTATGCCAGCAAACGAGTAGAATTATTACCAACTGTAATTGAGAACATGCAGTTTGCGGATATTGTAAAGGGTTCGGACGAAGATTTTGCGTATTTGTATCAAGAAAGCGACCCTCAAAAAATATACAATCAGCATGTTGCTCCCCATTGTCCTATTTTCATTTACACGCAAGGTGCAGCTGGTGCTACGTTGTTTACGCCTACTTTTTCATTTCATCTTCCCTCACACATCATTACACCCATCAGTACAATTGGAGCTGGCGACAACTTTAATGCGGGGGTTCTCTTTGGTCTGATGCAACACGACAGAAAGACCCTTGCTCAATTAGATATAGAACAATGGAAAATCATCCTACAACAGGGCATTGATTGTGCAACACACGTATGTACGCTATATGAAAATCATCTATCAACAGAATTTGCGAAAGCGAAAATAGAACTATTAAGCTGATTTCTTTTTGCCAAAAGGAATGAGAGATTTATTCCCCCAACTTGCCTCATTATTGAAAAACGGATACACCAACAACACAATGATAATTGCCAATAATGAACCTGCCAAAATATCTTGCAAAAAATGCTGATTCAAATATATACGTGAATACCCTGTGAATACAGCACAGAAGAGCATAACGACCTTCCAATAACGTTGTTGTAACAAGATGGCAAGCGAGAAGAAAAAAGCAAAGCCTGCCATGGTATGTCCAGAAGGGAAACTATTCCAACTGTGCAACTCAACCCCAGAAATAGTGTGTAAATCAAGACCCAGTTTCTCAAAAACAATACGAGGACGTGGAGCATTGAAATAATTCTTCAGAAAATAAATAAATATGGCCCCAACTAGCTGGGTAGCAAATAAGAACAAAGCTTTCCGTACATGAAAAAACAATAAGATAGCCGCTACGATGAATGGAACAGATTCACCCCAAAGCGTTATATAAGGGAATAAAATATCACCTAAAGCAGAATGGGAATTGTTACAGAACAAATGAATAGACACCTTGGAATAGAGTAATACACACAAAAATCCCACAATCCAGATTGTAGCAAATGGAAGTAGAAAATACTTGTTTTGCTTACTTGAGAATATAATTGTTCTCCAATAATTCTTCATTGTCTTTCTCCTTTATTTTGTGGCTCTTAAAATCTGTCTTTTGCCAATAGGACCAGGCAAACGCTCTACACTAAAACCAACAGACTGCAATATCCTTCTTACATACCCCTTTGAACAATAGGTAGAAAGTACAGCCCCCTTTTTACACGCATCAAATATACGAGAAAAAAATTGCTCCGACCACATTGAAGGATGTTTTTCGGGAGAAAAAGCATCGAAATAAACCACGTCAAACTCCTCCACACCGATATCATACGACAAGGCATCTGCATGTATTTTGCGTAAAAAGCAAGTCTCTGTAATTTGCTGAAACTCGCCCCATTCTGCTTGATGAATTGCCTCAAAAACCGTTTGTGTACCTACATAAAATGAAGAAAAATTCAATTGCATTGCCTCCTCATAGCTGAGTGGATACAATTCTAAACTGGTGTAATAAACTGGAATAGTATCACTATGAATGGTTGTTAGAAAAGCATTTAACCCTGTGCCAAAACCAATTTCCAACACATGAATAGGCGACCTATCAACTTGCTTTAAGGCCGTATTGATAAAAATATGCTCCGACTCTTGTATCGCTCCAAAGGTAGAGTGATACGATTCGTCGAACTGCGACGAATAAACAGAGTGAGAACCATCAGATGTGATAATTATTTCCATACATGTCTATAAAAAAACAATCGCTACAAATACCTGTAGCGATTGTGTAAACTATTGATGCACTTCTTAGATATTTGTTTTCATCACTTCGAAATACGATTGTGGATGTTTACAAGCTGGACACTCGTCTGGAGCTTCGTTAGAGCTAACGATATAACCACAGTTACGACATTGCCATACTACTTCTTCATCTTTTACAAACACTTTACCTTCTTTTACATTTTTCAAAAATGCAAGGTAACGAGTTTCGTGCATTTCTTCTACCAATGCTACTGCACGGAATGTTTGTGCAACTTCAGGGAAACCTTCTTCGTCAGCAATATCAGCAAACATAGGATAATCTTTCGACCATTCTTCGTGTTCGCCTTGAGCTGCTGCCAATAAGTTTTCGGCAGTTGTACCTATAACACCAGCTGGATACGATGCAGTAATTTCTACCATACCGCCTTCTAAGAATTTGAAAAAACGTTTAGCGTGTTCTTTTTCTTGATCAGCAGTTTCGGCAAAAATAGCAGAAATTTGCTCAAAGCCTTCTTTTTTAGCTTGACTAGCAAAAAATGTGTAACGATTTCTAGCTTGGCTTTCTCCTGCAAAAGAGATAAGCAGATTTTGTTCTGTTTTTGTTCCTTTAATTGATTTCATTGATAATTACTTTGGGGTTAAATATTCTATTTATTTTGTTCTTTTTCTAATTGCAGGGCTTCTTGGTGCGGCACACCTAAAAAACGACAAGATGTATGCGTGGGTACCACCTTCCAGATGCGCACATTCTTAATAGCAGGCTCCGAATATTGAAAATCTTTTTTAGTGGTATAATGTGCCATTATTTTATTCATGATGCTTATTTTTTCAGCATCCTCTGTCATAAATTCCACTGCACCATCCAAAATAACCGATTTGGTTTGCATCAAATAGGTACACGCCACCTGTTCGGCCGTATAATACAACGAGGCATTGGCACAAAAACTGACACAGATTTTAGGATTTTTCTCTAAAATATCCGTTTTCCGACCTTCGGGGCCAGAATGCAAAAACAAAACGCCATCTTGGTACGCAAAATTCATCGGAAATACATACGGTGTAGCATCTACATCTGCCACAGCCACAAAACAAAACTGACACGACCGAATTACCTCATCTATTTTATCTTGTTCGGTTATCGTTACTGTTTTCATGTATATACACGTTTATTTGTTTCTATTAACATTCGTAAAAACATCTGCGAAGATAGTAATATATAACTAAATGTACAAATGTGGATTAGAGATTTAACACATTGCGAGAACTTTAAGCCACATAAATAAGAATTATTTTACTCGTCCAAATTAACAGCATAGTAAGCTCTTACGCCATTGGGATATACGCCAGTAATAAACAATACTTTGTTGCGATCGGCAGTATTTAGTGCGGCATCTACCACTTGTTGCAAGTCGTCTTTGGTACGTATGGATTGGTTGTTTACCGACACAATAATGTAGTTATTTTTGATACCTTGGTCAAACAACTTTCCTTTTTTAATTTCGGTAATTTGCAAACCGTAAGATAATCGTAATTGATTCTTCGTTTGATTATCAATTTCTTTCACTTTTAATTCTAAATACTTTTCGACATCAACCTGCGAATTCACGACATCTGTGTTACCTAACTTATTTTTAAGAGTAGTCTTAAGGCGTATTTCTTTGTTTTTACGCAATATTTGTATCGTTACCTCATCTCCTGGTCTAAAACGGCTCAACTGCTCTTGCAACTGTGCTACTGTTTTCACTGGAGTATTATTAATTTGTTGGATAATATCCTCGGCTTTGATACCCGCTTTATCGGCTGATCCGTTTTCCACTACCGAATGGATATAAATGCCATCTAAGGTTTTCAGGTCTTTTTCTTTGGCTAATTCACTAGTAATATCCGCAATTTGCACACCCAACACAGCCCGTTGCACCGCACCAAATTGTTTTAAATCCAACACTACCTTTTGCACAATGCTCGATGGCACAGCAAATCCATAACCAGCATATGCTCCAGTCGTTGTAGCAATAGCTGTGTTTACGCCTACTAATTCTCCTTGTAAATTTACCAAAGCACCTCCACTATTACCTGGATTAATCGCTGCATCTGTTTGTATAAACGATTCTATTTTCATATCGCCCGACAAAATATTGATACTCCGTGCCTTGGCACTTACAATACCTGCCGTTACAGTAGAGGTTAGGTTAAACGGATTACCCACAGCCAACACCCACTCGCCTACGCTCAGTGCATCGGAGTCGCCAAACACGGATACGGGCAAATCTTTGGCATCAATTTTTATCAGGGCAATATCGGTATTGGGGTCAGAGCCAATTAAAGTAGCCTCAAAAGTTCGTTTATCATTCAAGGTAACTTCGATATTGGTAGAACTTGCAACCACATGGTTATTGGTAACAATATACCCATCAGATGAGATAATAACACCCGAGCCTGTTCCTTCTTGCATACGTGGTTCTTGGCGTTCCATTTGCGGATATCCAAAAAAGTATTCAAAAAAAGGATCACCAGAGAAAGCCACTTGCTTGGCAGGAGTTTTTGTTCGTACGTGTACCACTGTATTTACAGTAGCCTCGGCTGCTTTGACAAAACCATGCGAGGCAAAGGGATTGTCCTCCGACATACCTACAAAAGTAGAGGGGGCATGGTGTTTGTTCGATAAAAAGGCTTGATTGCCCAATCCTTGATTTTTGACAATAAAAAAACTAATGACGGTTGCTACTGCTACACTTAATACAAAAGTAGCTAACGCAACCCATAGCCATTTTACATTTTTTGTGTTCATACTTGTTGTTATTAAATTGTTTTTTATTGGGTTTGTTTACGCTCAAAAATAAACAAAAAACACGCCAATAATACCCCGCAGAACTAGGTTTTATCAATTTTTAATACTTGAATTTTGGGCATTAACGGGTATTAACCCACGAGGCGGAAATCGTAAAAATTTTTTAATAAATTTTCCTGACAAAAAATCAGATATGCGTTTGAACAAACAATTCCGCTTGCTTGACACTGTCAATTTTACCTACATCTAGCAGTTGTAAATTAGTAGGAATATAGCCATACACACCAGCTTTGCTACACACATCAATATAAAAATCGATAATCGGAAATTTGGCTGGGTAAGTAGCAAAATAAGGGAATAACGATGGAGAGAACACATGAATACCACTAAAAGCAAAAGGATTACACAAGCGTGTAAGTGTATCGGGATATGGGGACTTTACTTCTTTTGTTTGTATATTTGTCCACCCTTTCATTTGCATCGTTGCATCAAACAATAAATAGCGAGCCGTATCACGTTTGCTCACTACAAGAGTAGCAGCTGCATTTGGCTGTGCATTGTGATAGCGCATAAGGTCACCTAGATGTAAGTTGGATAGAATATCTACATTGTGAATTAAAAATGGCTCGTTGCCAAAAAACCACGAAGCTTTTTTGATGCCACCGCCCGTTTCGAGGAGTTGGGCTGTTTCGTCTGAAATAGCAATTTTCAAACCAAAATTATCTTTTGAGGCTAAAAAATCAACAATCTGTGAAGCAAAATGATGCAAATTGATAATCAATTCAGTAAAGCCTTCGGCTTTTAATTTTAGGATAACATGTTCGAGCAAAGGTTTGCCATTAATCGGAACAAGAGCTTTGGGTAAAGTATCTGTTAAAGGTTTTAGTCGCGTGCCCAATCCTGCGGCAAAAATCATGGCTTTCATCGCTCTATCGTTTTAAGTTTATAGTTGTTGGATTATACCTTGTTCCCGATGTACTAGGTCTACTTTTACAGGAAAATTGGCTGCAATATATTCAGCTACATGCTGTGCTGCATACACCGAGCGATGCTGACCTCCCGTGCAACCAAAAGAAAACATAATAGAAGTAAATCCCCTATCGACATAGCGCTTAACAGAGGCGTGTGCTAAAGCATACACGTGCTCTAAAAAATCATTAATTTCACCGTCCTTTTCCAAAAAGGCGATTACCTCCTTGTCGAGACCCGTCAATTTTTTGTATTCATCGTATTTGCCTGGATTGTGGATGGCTCTGCAATCAAATACATATCCGCCTCCATTGCCAGAATCATCTGCGGGAATGCCTTTTTTATACGAGAAACTAGCCACTTTTACCAACAAGTTCGATGCTGTAGGCTGAATAGGAACTTTCGTATATACTGCCACTAAGCGTTGTAATACAAATACTAAATACGGAAACTCTATCTCAAAATGTGTATTGGCAAGCAAAGTACTCAAATTCTGAATGGCAAACGGTATGCTATCAATAAAATGTTTTTTTCGTTCTATCAACCCTCTAAAACCATACGCTCCCAAAACTTGCAAATTTCTGAACAGTACAAATAAATTCAATTGCTTGCGGAAATGCACCACATCAACACGGACAAAAGGCTGCAATGCAGTAAGGTAAGTCGCTATCAACTCTTCTCTGACAGCAGACGGGAAATTCGCTTTTGCTTGATATACAAAAGAAGCTACATCGTAATACAAAGGACCTTTTCGTCCACCTTGGAAGTCGATAAATGATGGTTTACCGTTGCGGAGCATCACATTGCGACTTTGAAAATCACGGTACATAAACGTTTCGGAAGGTTCTGCCAATAAGACTTCTGCCAATTTTTCAAACTCATTTTCGAGGTTTTCCTCGTTGAACTCAACAGCCGAAGGTTTCAAGAAACAATACTTGAAATAATTCAAATCCCACAATACCGTTCTTTTGTCGAACGAAGGTTGCGGAAAACAGTGCGAAAAATCAAAATTCTTCGCACCATTGAATTGTATAGAAGGTAAATAAGCGATTGTTTGTTTCAGTAATTGCACTTGGGTTTCATCAAAGACTCCAGTTTCTCTGCCTGTTTTGATAGAATCAAACAAAGCAATATCGCCCAAGTCTTCTACCAAATAGCACATTTCATCTGCTGATACAGCCAATACTTTCGGAACGGGTATTCCTTGTGTATGAAGCTGTCGTGCAATGGCTATAAAAGCCCTATTTTCTGCAATAATAGTACCTAAAACACCAATATAAGTAGTATTGGAGGAATGCAAACGAAGGTATTTTCTATTTGAGCCAGCAATAGGCAATTCTACTACTGATACAGGATTTTCACCTGTAAGTTGATAAAAAAGCTGAATCAAATCTTCCATGCATACTATTTTTGATACGAAATAATGGAAATATAATATTTTTCCGCAAATTGCTTTTGTGCCTCGGCGTAGGGCTTTGTTTTCTCTTGCTCTTGTTCGGCAATTAGGGAATAAATAGAAGCTGTTAGGGTTTCTTTTTCAGAGGTATTAAGCGCTGCATCTTGTTGTATATCCACTAGCAAGGGATAGTATTCATTGAGTACATACTGATAGAATTGGAGCAATTCCACCATGCGATTACGCAAGTCTATTTCCCCTCGAAAGTCATCCTTTTGCTGTATTTTTTGTATGGATTTAGACACCTGTATTTGAGCTTCTTCTATCAGCAAAATCGTTGTAGCCACATCAGATTGCTTCACACTTGCATTTACCTCTTTTATGGAGGCTAGCACCTTTTGTTGCTCTCGTATTAGTGCATCGTTATAATCGGCAGGAGCTACACACGACAGAAACAGCAAAGGAAACAAACAATAAAATAACCGATACATTAGGGCTTCATTTCTTTCAGCTCGTCGATGGCTTTTTTCCTAAATTCTAAATCCTTTTGAGAGGCTGCCATTTTGCTACGGATATCGTATAATTTATATTCTAATTTATTGCGTTGTTTCAAAATCTTCTCTTGCTCTTTTTGTTGTTTCGCAATATCTTTTGTGTCCAAGGAGTTCGGGTCAGCTTTCGACACATCGACTTTCTCTGCATCAAATCTTGCTTGATCGCTATTTGTAGCATTGAACTGATTTGTCAACCTATCTTGTTGCGTTTGCAAGGAAGCTATCGTTTTTTCAATGACTTTTTTCTCTTTTAACTGTTCCGCCATAGAACGCTCGTATATAAATTCTCGCACTGTTAACTCTAATCCTGTAAGCCATTTATTAACACGCTCTTGCACCTCTGGAGCAGTTGGGTCAATATAATTATTATAACCTTGCGTCATAAGCAGTTCAATAGTCCCTGCATTTTTTGAGCCCGATATACGCAGGTAAAAATCAAATTGATTATTCCATAAGGGCACGTACTCTACACCCTGAAAAGCAACGAATTTCGCTTTTGCTTTTTTGCCAGACAAACCTTCTTTTTTCAATTTCTCCATCACGGCCGTCTCAATATCCTCTGCAGGATAATTGAACGTAACGGTCGAAACACTTACCTTGTCTTTGTTGGGAGCATTGGTCGTTTTTATGATAGGCATACCTACCTGTGCCATAGCTGACATAGCAGCAAACACAAATCCCAAAGAAAGCATTGCTATTTTTTTCATCCTTGTCCTATTTTTCAATTAATATTAACACAAAGATAAAAGTTTTTTTTTAAAACTCAAGATTTTCGTCGTTTAATTCACTGTTGTTTCGATTGCCTTGTTGCTGTTTTCGTCCATTCTTCATGTTTCCAAAATTATAGGTCGCAGTAAGGCGGAAACTTGTACCAATAGAAGTTTCTCCACTTTCTTGATAGAACCCTTCGCCCCATGTTGTATTTCTATATCGTTGAGAGTCGAGTAAATCTCTTATCGTAAGACCAAGATTGAGCGCTCCTTTGAAAAATGTTTTCCGAACACCTAAATCAACCCCGTACATATGCTCTTGACTACCTTGAGCGATTAGCTGTGGTGCACGATAATAGGCCGTAAGCTGTGAGGTAAACCCCTTTTTGATAATATAATTGGCATTGACTCTCGCATTCCAAGAAAAATTTTCCGTATCAGGAATCTGATATTCGGCATTTCCTGCCAAGGCATAATAATATGTATTCAAAGTAGAAGTTAAATCTAACTTACTTTTCAAAAATCTGTTTTTTACAACAAATTCAGTACCTGCTGATTGCGATGAAGTTAAGTTCCTATACGTTGTTTCAATCACCTCTGCTTGCAATTTGCGTACACGTTCCACCACATCCGTCGTCATGCGGTAATACAAAGAAGTAGAGAATGTATGCCCCGACTCCCAGGTTTTGATGTAATTAAATTCAAAAGCATTAGTTAATTCAGGCATTAAATCTGGATTACCATACGAAATATTTAACTCATCGGTACGGTTTACAAAATCGTTTAATTGCCAACCTCGTGGACGGTTAATGCGGCTCGTATAGTTCAACTGTAATTCATTATTTCCTACCAATGATTGCGATAAAAATAGGGAAGGAAACACATTAAAATAAGAACGATTTTTGCCCTCTGCCTCTGTAATAGTCTGTTCTGCACGCAAACCTACTTGAAAGCTGAAATCAGCCAGCTTGTGCGAATAGGTGGAATAGGCGGCAAAAATATTTTCTATATACGTAAACTCATTGTATTTGGTAATATCTTCAACCAAAGGGCTTGATACAGAAATCGAATCAAACAATCGGTCTTCGCTAAAAGAACGACGATTATCGTATCGGAATCCACTTTCCAATTTATTATCTTTCGTAAACTTATTAAAATAATCGCCCTGCCATGTTATCATAGACATATTGCGATCAGCACTTTGCTCCTGATAGGTGCTAGAATTTGGAATATACACCCCATCTGCTCCATAGCGAGTAGATGCATATTGATTGCTTGAACCATTCATCCCCGCCACATGATAGAGTGAAGAAGAAAGTTCGTGATTGCCTTTGTCAAAAAAATGCTTGTAATCCATCGAAACATTGTAATGTTTGCGGCTATTTTGATTTGTAGAGAACCGCTCCCTTGTTTCCAAGGTATCCCTATTCGCATCTAAAGAAGAATAATAAATCTCGCTACTCCCTGAAAAATCGCCCAACATACCAAAACCACTAATGCCTATATCATTTTTTTTGTTGATGTGGTAAGTTACTCCTGCTCTCACAAAAGCCATGTTCCTATCTCTTTGCGAGATGTTCTCTTGATTCAAATGCGACACAGTATCAGTTCCGTTTATGGTAGCTCGGTTGTTGTAATTGTCATTAATTCTGTTTCCACTACGCAAGGAGGCACTGGCTTGTACATCAAACTTGGGTCCGTTGTACATGTAGTTACCACCCAAAGAACCATTCCACGCTCCTGCTAAATCGTAACCTACACTTGAGTTGGCACTTGCCAAATACGACCCACTATTCTTTTCTTTGAGCACAATATTGATTATACCAGCACTTCCTTCGGGGCTATAACGTGCGGATGGATTTGTAATCACTTCTATTTTCTCAACAGTTTCTGCGGGCATTTGTTCCAGCACTTGTCCTCTATTTTCGTCGGTTAACCCAGAAGGTTTGCCATTAATCCAAATTTCGACAGACGAATTGTTTCTCAACGATACATTCCCCTCTATATCAACGGCAACGGACGGAATATTCTTGAGCACATCAGTTGTCGTAGAGCCTTGTGCGAGGGCTGTTTCGTCCACATTAAACACTTTCTTGTCAATCTCAAACGACATGCCTGAACGCTGCCCCACGACTTGAACCTCTTCTATGTTTTGTGTATTTTCATTCAGCACAATGCGGTTAAATCGAAGAGTGTACTTATCAGTTGTAAGTACCGCAGCTGCTTGAAAAGAAGTGTATCCCACAAAAGACACTCTGAGCACATAGGCACCCAACTCCAAACCCTGCAATACAAATCGACCCTCTGCATCCGTCATAGAGGCCTTTGTTGGCTCATTTGCTCCTTCATAATACACAGCAACATTTGCAAATTCGAGGGGTTTCATTGTAGTGCGGTCAATAACAAGACCTGCAATTTGACCAATTTGCGCCAAGGATGAAAAGGTGATAAGCATCCAAAAGATGCTTATTAAAAGTATATTTCTCATGTTAAATTACGGTTAGTTTAATTGTGTAAGGGTAAGACGCAGAAAAAGGCAAAAGGTTTAACGCAGAAGAAAAAAAAATTACACTAAAAAACTTTGAATGGCTAAGGTGTATGATTTAATGCCGAAACCAGAAATAGCTCCTTTGCATACGGGCGTAAGAAAAGACTCGTGTCGGTACGATTCTCGTGCAAATACATTGGATATATGCACCTCAACGACAGAAGTTTGTATGGATTTTATTGCGTCAGCTATCGCAATAGAGGTATGCGTATAAGCACCTGCGTTGAGAATAATGCCATCGGCAGAAAAACCAACTTCGTGTAATTTATTAATAAGTTCGCCTTCTACATTCGATTGATAATACACAATATCAATTGTCGGAAACGCTTTGCGGATATCTGCAAGCATTTCTTCAAAAGATTGATTCCCATACACTTGAGGCTCTCTTAATCCGAGAAGATTAAGATTAGGACCATTTATTACAACTAATTGCATATACGTTTCTTTATTTAAAATACAATTGGCACAATTTACTTATTCAATAACAGTAACCCAGCCATGCGTATCAGGCTCGTCTCCGTATTGAATGGCTCGCAATTTATTGTACAACTTTTCGCTTACTTTACCAGGTTTTCCATCGGCCGAAAAGACATACGACTTCCCTTCGTCAATATCATCAATGCGTTGAATCGGACTAATAACGGCAGCTGTTCCGCAAGCACCTGCTTCTTCAAAAGTTGCCAACTCGTCTTCTGGCACAAGTCGTTGCTCTACTGTCATCCCAAAGTCTTTTGCTAACGCCATCAAACTATTATTGGTGATAGACGGCAAAATAGAAGATGATTGAGGCGTAACATAGGTATTATTCTTAATACCAAAAAAATTAGCTGCACCGCATTCGTCGATGTATTTTTTTTCTTTCGCATCTAAATAGAATACGTTAGAATAACCCATTTTATGAGCTTTTTCAACTGCTACCAAACTAGCAGCATAATTGCCACCAACTTTGTACGTCCCTGTTCCGAGAGGAGCTGCACGGTCGAAATTGCGCAAAATAACAAAAGGTGTGGTTTGAAAACCTCCCTTGAAATACGGACCGACTGGTGTAACAAACAGAATAAACTCATATTCTTTAGCAGGATTAACGCCTACTTGTGCACTTGTGCCAATAATCAACGGTCGAACATACAATGAAGCTCCACTTTCGTAAGGTGGCACAAAACGTTCATTTTCTTTGATAACAAGAGCCACGGCTTCTTTGAACTTATCGACAGGAAATTTCGCCATCAAAATGCCTTCACACGAATTTTGCATACGCTTGGCATTCTCATCCATACGGAATACGCGAATCTTACCGTCTTTGCCCCTAAAAGCTTTTAATCCCTCAAAACATTCTTGTCCGTAATGCAAACAAGTTGCTGCCATGTGTAAATTAAGGTGAGCCTCTGTGTGTTTCCTTAATTCTCCCCACTCTCCATCTTTGTACGAGCAACGAATATTGCAATCCGTTGGCATATAACTAAACGACAAATTTGACCAATTAATTTCTTCCATGTCCGAAACGCTAAAAATGTTTATTGATTTTTGAGACTAATATCTATACGACACAAAAGTAGTACTTTTTTACATAAAACAACTGAACAACAAGGGGTTTTTACATAAAAACACAGAATATATATAGTAATAGTTGTTAAAGTATTTCATTCTTAACCCTACAAATGCTACCTTTGTGTTTCACGTATTTCACAAATAGTACTCAATATATACCTCACTCATATATGAAGAAATTTTTAAAGCTCACGCTGGCTTCTTGTTTGGGCTTCACCCTCTCATCCCTTTTATTCATTGGGGTGTTTATTCTTGTGCTTGTATTCGGTATGGCCGGAATATCTTCCTCACCAAAAATAGAAATTGTAGAACATACTGTGCTACATATTGAACTTGAAGGCACACTCAGCGAGCAAACACGAGAAACACCATTTTATGACTCTTGGTCGAATGACGGAAAAATCACAGGACTGCACGAACTTATAGAAACAATAAACACCGCAAAAGAAGACGACAACATAGCGGGAATTTGGCTTGATATGGGCTTTATTTCAGCAGGCAATGCTTCTATTGCAGAACTACGAAAAACCTTAGAAAACTTCAAAAAATCGGAAAAATTCATCGTTGCTTATGGCAACCACTACTCGCAACAAATGTATTATTTAGCGACAGTTGCCGATAAGATATTTGTTCATCCCTCAGGCTCTATTGAATTAAAAGGCCTGGCTTCTCAACCCATTTTTCTCAAAAATACACTTAGCAAATTGGGTATCAATATGCAAGTAGTAAAATTAGGCGACTATAAAGGTGCTCCCGAAATGTACACCCGCACTACAATGAGCGACGAAAACAAACTCCAAACTACCTCTTTATTAGAACAGCTGTGGCTCACTATACGGAATACAATAGCCGATAGCCGAAAAATTTCTCCGACTGATGTGGATATGTATGCGAAAAAATCTTCACTTTTCACTCCTACGCAGAACTATATTGCAATGAACTTAGCAGACAGCTTGCTCTATCCTGATGAAATGCTGAATTATTTCAAAACACGCATAGACAGCTCGTTTAACGAAGAAACGCAACTAGCCACAGCCTTTGATTACAAAAATAGCTGGACGGATAAAAAAGAAAACAAAGAAAAAATTGCAATCATCTACGCCGATGGTGGTATCGATGATGGAAGTATGGAAGGCATAGATTCAGAAAAACTAGCAGAACTACTTGCAGAATCGAGGAAAGACGAAAACATAAAAGCCGTTGTACTACGTATTAACTCGCCAGGAGGGAGTGCTTTTGGCTCTGAAAAAATATGGAGAGAAACTTCCCTTTACAAAGGAGAGAAACCCTTAATAGTATCAATGGGAGATTATGCTGCATCGGGAGGTTATTACATTGCTACCGCTGCTGACAGTATTTTTACGCAAGCAGAAACACTGACAGGCTCAATCGGCATTTTTGCTATTATTCCTGATTTTTCTCAATTATCCGAAAAATTAGGCTTCGATTATGATGTGCAAAAAACACATGATCTGGCAGATTTTCCATCATTAACACGTCAGTTAACACAGCAAGAAAGACAAGTGCTGGAAAAATACATACACACAGGGTATCAATTATTTCTAAAACGCTGCTACGAAGGTCGCTCGATGGATGAACGTGAGATAGAGAAAGTAGCAAGCGGTCGTGTATGGACAGGAGCAGATGCTGTAAGCAATGGATTGGCGGACAAAATAGGAGGACTGCAAAATGCGATAGAATCAGCATCCTTACTAGCAGGCGTATCCACTTACGACATCATACATCTTCCAAAAAAGAAAAGTATGTGGGAGGAAATTTTAGATGAAAGTACAATTCGTATGCAGTCATTTTTCACTCAAGGAATGCCAATAAATGAGTACCGCTTTATACGTCTATTTGTGAAAGAAAAAATGAATATGGTAATACAAGCCAGCATGGAGCAAAACTTAGAGGTATGGTAAAAAAGAGAAAACATTTAGCACATATACTATTACTTCCAGTTTCATGGATATATGGTTTGATAACGCGTGTACGAAATTACATGTTTGATAATAATCTACTCCCAATAGAGAGTTTCCCAATCAGCATCATATCTATTGGTAATATTACCGTTGGAGGAACGGGAAAAACGCCTCATACTGAATACCTGATTAAGTTATTGAAGCACAAATTTAATATCGCAGTATTAAGTCGTGGATACAAGCGAAAAACAGTGGGTTATGTGCATGCAGACACATCTGCTTCCGCAAAAACAATTGGTGATGAGCCTTTTCAACTCTATCAAAAGAATCCAGACATAGTAATATCTGTTGATGCGAATCGACGTAATGGTATCAAACGAATTATTGCTCAATACCCACAGACAGATATTATTTTGCTGGACGATGCTTTTCAGCACCGCTACGTGGAAGCTAACCAGTCCATTTTGCTCGTTGATTACAATCGCATGATTACCGAAGATCATCTATTGCCTTATGGCTATTTGCGAGAATCTGTAAGAGGTATAGATCGTGCCGACATCGTTATCATCACGAAATGCCCTCCAGATTTAACACCCATTGAAGCAAAAAACATATACAAAGACTTGTCGTTATTGGCTTACCAGAGTATTTTTTACACTTCGTTTACATACGGCAATATTAAAAGTGTTTTTAACACAAACAACAGTATAAACAAGCTCATTATTAAGCAAAAAAAGTATGCTATCTTGTTAGTTACAGGCATCGCTCAACCAGAACCGCTAATACAGTACGTAAAGAAACTGGCACACAGCTTAGAAACATACACCCTCCCCGACCATCATTTCTTCACGAGCAAAGATATGGCGTATATCATACAGACATTTGAAAAAATGCCGCACGAAAAACGTCTGATAATGGTAACAGAAAAAGATGCTGCACGCCTGATAGGCGACCCGCTTTTCCCCGACCACCTCAAGCCATATACCTGCATGCTCCCTATTCGCGTAGAATTTTTATTTGGCCAAGAAAAAATATTTAACTCTAAAATAATCGATTATGTTACAAAAAATCAACGAAACAGCAACGTTCCTCAAAGGAACAATGCAACGATTTCCTAAAGTAGGTATAATTTTAGGAACAGGGTTAGGCGAATTAGCCACACAAATTACCGAAGCACAAGAAATTCCGTACGAAACAATTCCAAATTTCCCTGTTTCTACAGTAGAAGGACACAGCGGAAAATTGATTATTGGCAAATTGGGCACCACAGAAGTGCTTGCCATGCAAGGCAGATTCCATTATTACGAAGGATATTCTATGCAAGATGTAACCTTTCCTATCCGTGTAATGAAGGCCATTGGTATTGAAACAGTATTGGTATCGAATGCCAGTGGTGGTGTAAATCCAAGTTTTGAAATTGGCGATTTGATGATTATTACCGATCACATCAACGTATTTCCAGAGCATCCGCTAAGAGGAAAAAACCATGCTGAATTGGGTGTGCGTTTCCCAGATATGAGCCAAGCATATTCCAAAGAATTAATTGCAAAAGCAAAAAAGATTGCGGATAAAAACAATATCAAAGTAGTAGAAGGTGTTTATTTGGGCACATCAGGACCTACTTTTGAAACTCCTGCCGAATATGTATATTTCAGAAACTGCGGAGCTGACACCGTGGGCATGTCAACCGTACCCGAAGTAATTGTTGCGGTTCATAGTGGTATTAAAGTATTTGCCATGTCGATTATTACCGACCTAGGAGTACCTGGTAAAATTGTAGAAGTAAGCCATGAAGAGGTGCAATTGATTGCCAACAAAGTGCAACCAAAAATGACGCTCATTATGAAAGAGTTAATAGCAGAATTATAGCCTATTGATTGTGCTTATATAAAAAGTAGAAAAGCAAAAAAATATACATACATTTTTCTTACTCAAGATATTTTTTGTACTTTTGTACGTTCATTTTTGAGGAAAATTTAATTAGTGAATATCAATTTATAAATAATAAAAAAAACATGTGCAGAATTGAAAAAATTGTAGCGCGCGAAGTACTTGATTCGCGTGGCAACCCAACAGTAGAAGTTGATGTAACATTAGTGTCAGGAATCGTAGGTAGAGCTGCTGTGCCATCTGGTGCATCTACTGGGGAGAACGAAGCTATTGAATTACGCGACGGCGACAAAAAACGTTACCTTGGTAAAGGTGTATTGAAAGCTGTTGACAATGTAAACAACGTAATTGCTCCTGAGCTTATCGGTATATGTGCTATGGAACAACGTGCTATCGACAAAAAAATGATTGAGTTAGACGGAACTAAAACAAAATCTAAATTAGGCGCAAATGCTATTTTAGGTGTTTCTTTAGCTGTTGCGAAAGCGGCTGCTGAATACCTTGGCTTACCTTTATACCGCTACATTGGTGGTACAAACGCATTTACACTACCTGTTCCGATGATGAACATCATCAACGGCGGTTCTCACTCTGATGCTCCTATCGCTTTCCAAGAATTTATGATTCGCCCAATTGGTGCAACTTCATTCCGCGAAGGTTTGCGCATGGGTGCTGAAGTGTTCCATTCATTGAAAAAAGTGTTGCACGATCGCAACCTTAGCACTGCTGTAGGTGATGAAGGTGGTTTTGCTCCGGCTCTTAACGGTACAGAAGATGCTCTTGAGTCTATCCTTTTAGCTGTAGAAAAAGCAGGTTACAAACCAGGTTCTGACATTACAATCGGTTTAGACTGTGCTGCTTCTGAATTTTACAAAGATGGTATTTATGACTATTCTAAATTTGAAGGACCTAATGGTGCTAAACGTAATTCTGCTGAACAGGCTCAATACTTAGCTGAATTAGCAGCAAAATACCCTATCGATTCTATCGAAGACGGCATGAATGAATCAGATTGGGACGGATGGAAAGTCCTTACTGAAAAAATTGGTGACAAATGTCAATTAGTAGGTGACGATTTATTTGTAACTAACGTTGAATACCTGAAAAAAGGTATCGATTTAGGTTGTGCTAATTCTATTCTTATCAAAGTAAACCAAATTGGTACTTTGACAGAAACATTAGACGCAATCGAAATGGCTCACCGTGCAGGTTATACTTCAGTAACTTCTCACCGTTCTGGCGAAACTGAAGATGCTACTATTGCTGACATTGCTGTTGCAACAAACTCTGGTCAAATCAAAACTGGTTCTTTGAGCCGTTCGGACCGTATGGCTAAATACAACCAATTACTTCGCATAGAAGAAGAATTAGGAGATTTAGCTGTGTATGGTTACAAAAAATAATTAGACTCACTGATATATTACTAAGAAAGCCTAACAACTATTTGTTAGGCTTTCTTTATGGTCAAATAAAATGACCTTAAAATTAGGATAAGAACGAAATAAGGACTCCTGCCGCTACTGCTGAACCGATTACACCCGCAATATTACTCGACATACAATATTGTAAAATATGATTTTTCTTATCATAACGTAAGGCTATTTCATTCGCCACACGCGAAGCCATAGGCACAGCACTCAAACCTGTAGCTCCAATCAATGGGTTGATTTTCTTCTCAGAAAATAAATTCACTAATTTTACAAATAAAATTCCACCCGCAATAGATAAGGCAAAAGCCAAGAATCCACCGACGATGATGCCAATGGTTTGCCAATTAAGAAAGGCTTCAATCGTCATAGTTGCCCCTACGCACAATCCTAAAAAGATAGTTGCCGTATTTAGAATAGAACCTGAAGCGGCGTCGGACAGACGTACGGTATTAGCTCCAATTTCTTTAAGCAAATTACCAAACATGAGCATACCTACCAAAGGAACGGACGACGGCACAAACAAGGCAACAAGAGCCGTTACCGCAATGGGGAAAATTATTTTGGTAACACGTAAATTCTTAATCTCTGTTTTGGAAGGGAATCTCTTCTCCTGTTCCTTCATGTTTATTCGCAATTCTTTCTCCGAACACAACAGCTTTACGACTAAAGGAATAATAACGGGCACTAAAGCCATATACGAATACGCTGCAATAGCGATAGGACCTAATAAATGCGGAGCTAACTTGATGGTGGTAAAAATAGCTGTCGGCCCATCCGCCCCTCCAATAATACCTAAAGAAGCCGCTTCTTGTGGAGTAAAACCCAGCATAATGGCGACAATCAATACCGTGAAAATACCTAATTGTGCCGCAGCACCAAAAATAGACAAGCGAATATTCCGCAACATAGGGCCAAAATCAGTCAACGCCCCTACTCCCATAAAAATAATAGGAGGTAAAAAGCCCGTTTTAATAAGCATGTAATACAAAAAGTTCATAATACCCAATTCATGCGCAATCTCATGCAAGGGCATTTCCCATATGCTTTTCATTTCACCGCCTACCGCAACAAGCCCATCTGAATTGGCTTGGATTACACCCATTTGCCCTCCAGGGAAATTAGCTATAAGCACTCCAAAAGCAATAGGAACGAGCAACAATGGTTCGTATTCCTTTTTTATTCCCAAATACAATAATAAAAATGCGACAGCATACATCAATAAAAATTGAGGCTCAGCAATAATATTGCTAAAAGCCGTCATTTCATATAAATTTTCTAGAATCTCCATACTTATTATCTATTAAGAAATAACGAGTAGCACATCATCTTCCGAGACGCTATCTCCATTGGCCACCAAAAATTCACTAATCACGCCATCAAACTCTGCATAAATTGCATTGTACGTTTTCATGGCTTCAACATAACACACTACATCGCCCTTTTTAACACTTGCTCCTATATTTAATGGTATATCAGAAGCTGATTTAGTTAAGAAAAATCGACCCTCTAATGGAGACAAAAGAGCTTCTCCTCCCGTTTTTGTAGGCTTCGATACTTCGGTGGGAGTCGCATTTTCTGTATAGGCTTCAAGTTCTACTTTATAATGTTCACCATTTACAGTCATTTCAAGTGTATGAGGCAAACTAAGATTTGCCGAGGCGGCTTTTTGATTTTTTACTTCACGCAATTCTGCTTCAAAATTTTGTTTGGCTTTGCCTGATTTATAGGCTCTATATTGTTCTGGATGCATTGCTAACTCAAATAACTCCTCGTCATCCTCTCCCATTTCCCATCCATTTTCTTTCATCTCTGCCTTAAATTCTTCTAAAACATTTGGATAGAGGGCTTGCACTTCTCCTGTATAAAACAGGCGTCCTTGTTGAGTAGCTAATTCTTTTATTTCAGGAGCAAGTTCACCCGGCAAACGACCATCTTTACCTAAAATCATATCCCAAGTGTCGTCAGAGATCATTGTCCAGCGTGGCTTTCCTTTTGTCATCTGAATAATATTGAACATCGCCAAATTTTTCACATACTGAGAAAAAGGCGTAACCAATGGGGGGTAACCCACGCGAGGCCAAACATATGCGACTTCATCAAACAATTGAATAAGAAGTTCGTCTGTGTTAATCAACTCTTTTCCTTGTTTTTGCAAAGCCTTATTGATAGTTGCTAAATTACTTTTCAAATCATTCATCAAACTACCCATCATACCTCCAGGTAAACCTGGCTCTATTAACAATGATTGTAAATGTCTATTCGTCTCTGGAATAAAATACCCCAAAAAGTCATCCATAAATTCTTGTGTCAACGAACGCACCTTCATATACGCAGACATGTTAATATCAGGCACGCTAAAACCTGCGTCTTTCAACATTTCTCGCACCATTAGCACATCGGCGTGCCCTGTTCCCCACGATAAGGGTTCCATGCCTACATCTATAATATCGCAACCAGCTTTACACACTTCTAAGATAGAAGCCGGCGTAAAACCAGGGCCTGTTTGTCCATGATATTGAACCGTAATAGAAGGGTATTTCTTCTTTATATAGGCTACAATTTTACCCAACGATACAGGGCGTCCAATGCCTGCCATATCCTTCAAGCAAATTTCATCTGCACCATGCGTAATTAATTCATCTGCCATTTGACAATAATACTCAACCGTATGTATAGGCGAAACGGTGATCGAAAGAGCTCCCTGAGCAATCATTCCCGCCTCTTTGGCATATTGCATAGAGGCAATAATATTGCGGGTATCATTTAAGCCGCAAAAGGAACGGGAAATCTCTGTTCCTTGGGCTTTTTTTACTTTATAAAAGAGTCGGCGTACATCCTCTGACACAGGATTCATGCGTAAAGCATTGAGCGATCTATCCAACATATGTGTTTGGATACCTGCATCATTAAATGGTTTACACCATTGACGCACAGCTATATTGGGGTTTTCTCCACACAACAAATTGATTTGTTCAAATCCGCCTCCATTCGTTTCCACTCGGTGAAAACAGCCCATGCGAATTATTTCTGGTGCTACCCGAACGAGCTGATCGACTCTTGGCATATATTTACCAGCACTTTGCCACATATCACGGTACACCAATGAAAATTTAATTTCTTTTTCCATGCTTTTCTATTTCAATTTCTCGATGTTTTTTACTGTCAACTTTCCATTGGACATTTGCTTAATAACCTCACCAATGACAAGCTGTGCGGAAGTTTGCACAAGAGCTTGTTTCGATATTGTATCTTTTTCGGGGAAATAGCGGTTTACTAGTAGAATTAATCCCTTTGAAGTAGCCATCACCAATACTAAAACAAAAAAAACAGAGGAAAGCCCTACTACAAGCAATAAAAATCCTTCATACAAGTTCTCCATACCACAATTATTAATTAACTACAAATATACGAACCTTCTGACAGAATAACCCTATATTTTCTTACAAAAAGCACGCGCAAAAAGTAATATTAGAATAAAACAAAAATAATGCGTAAGAAAAATAATAATTAACAAGGGAGATTCCTCTACCAAACTATCTAAATAAAACAGAAGACAAATAGACGTTTCAACAAATATACAAAAAATTACTGTATTTTTGCATGTAGGTACAAAAAAAAGAAGAAGAGTATACTCTTCTTCTTTTGGTAGGTGGGCCCACTTGGACTTGAACCAAGGACCTACGGGTTATGAGTCCGGTGCTCTAACCAACTGAGCTATAGGCCCCAAAAGTAAACACTAGATTTACCTGCTTATAAGCGGTTACAAAAGTAATTTTTTTTTAGCTAATAACAAAATATTCATTCTAAATATGATAAAAAATATTGTTTTTGATATGGGAGGCGTACTCATCAACCTAGATAAAGATGCGTGTATCAATGCATTTCAACAAATTGGCTTTACAGAGATAGAACAATACATCGGGAAGTACGTGCAAAACGGAGTATTTTCATCGTTCGAAAAAGGCGAAATAGATACCCAAACATTTATACGCACTATTCAACTGCATATCGAATATTCAGTGAATGATGAAGCAATCGTAGAAGCGTGGTGTGCTATGTTGCTCGACATACCTGAACACAAGTTATCGCTACTTCGCAGACTCAAAAAATCACACAGATTATTAATGCTTAGTAATACCAATGCAATTCATTTTGAAGCAATTAAGCAAAACTATTTTAAGAAAGATGGATATTCTATTCATGACTATTTTGAAAAATGCTATCTATCACACCAGCTACAATGTGCAAAACCCGATACGAACATATACCAGATAATGCTACGTGATGCTGGCATTGAACCACATGAAACATTGTTCATCGACGACTCTGCCGACAATATCGCTACAGCCCACGAACTGGGGTTTCACACCTATTTAGCCAAAGAGAAGGAAGATTTCTCGCATTTGTTTGTATCTTTGTAGTTTATTGCTAAATGATATGAAGATAATCACTGACTTACAAACCACCATTTTAGAACCTACGGCTGTTACTGTTGGCTTTTTTGATGGAGTACATCTAGGGCATCAATACCTCATTAATCGCTTACAAAAAAAAGCCAAAGAAAGAGGATTGCAGACTGTCGTGATTACATTTGCGATGCATCCTCGCGAGGTACTGCAAGCAGATTACATTCCAGAACTACTTACTACTACAAACGAACGGGTTGCTTTACTTGAAAAAGCGGGCATCGATATCTGCGTAGTGCTGCCTTTTAGTAAAGAACTAGCAAAACTTACTTCGCAAGAATTTATGGTACAAGTGCTCCAGAAAATTGTACATGCTAGGTATCTCTTAGTAGGACACGACCACCGATTTGGCTCTGACAGACACCATGATGTACTCGACTATATGCGTATAGGCAAAGAAATAGGCATGGAAGTAGAAGGCGATCAGGCGTTGGTAGAAGACGATATAAGTATTAGTTCTTCTGTTATCCGCAGAGCTTTGTCTAACGGTGACATCGTACACGCAAATCATTATCTAGGACACCCATATTTCTTACAAGGAACTGTCGTAGGAGGAAAGCAAATTGGTAGAACCATAGGGTTCCCGACAGCGAATATTGCCGTAAACGACCAGCGAAAATTAATTCCCGCTGATGGTGTATATGCTACCAAAGTAAGCATTAAAGAAAAAACATATTGGGGAATGATGAACATTGGCACTCGACCAACAATAGAAGACTCCTTGAAAAAAACGATAGAAGTACACATCCTCGACTTTAATGCATCTATCTACCAAGAACTTATCTCAATAGAATTTATAGACTTTCTACGTCACGAAATGAAATTTCAATCGCTCGAGGAATTAGTTACTCAACTCGTACGCGACAAAGCTCATACGATAGATGTATTCTCTGCGATAGAAAAAGACTAAATTAATTTGACGCTTGCGATAATACCAAGGTCAGAAAACGATAAAATCGTTCTGCACTCTCAATATCGACTTGCTCATTTGGTGAGTGGGGATACTTAATCGTTGGTCCAAAAGACACCATATCCAAGTGCGGATATTTACTGCCTATAATACCGCATTCTAAGCCTGCATGAATGGTTTTTATTTGTGCCTCTCTATGATAAAAATGCTCGTATTGTTCGTCAACCAAGGATACAATAGTCGAATGAGATTTTGGTGCCCATCCATCATAATTGCCCGACAAGGTAATCTTTGCACCAGCCAAACTAAAAATACTTTCTATCATTGAACGCACTTCACCTTTCATTGAATCAAGATTACTTCTTACCAACAAATGCACACTCACAGCGGTATCCGTGGTATCAATAACGCCCAAATTAGACGATGTTTCCACCGAGCCAATCTGTGGCACAAAGCGATATACACCATTCGGGACCCCTATTACGGCGTTAATAACGTCATCTTGAATGGGTTGAGGCAGTACGCCATTCGGCAAATCAACAGGCTCGATTATACATTGTAAATTAGACTCTACACCCTCGTACTCTTGTTCGTATATAGAGGCAAACTCCTGACAAACAACATATAAATCCTCTTCTGCATCGGAGGGTACAGTTATCACCGCTTCCGCCTCTCGAGGAATGGCATTAATCACATTTCCTCCTTTTGTCCACGACAAGCGTGCTTCAAAATCAGCTACCAATGTTTTTAGAAAATGAAAAAGCAACTTGTTTGCATTAGCACGTTGCAAGTGAATATCAATACCTGAATGTCCTCCAAGCAAGCCTTTTATTGATACTTTAAACGCCTTATCTCCTTCTGGAACAGCTTCTTTCTCATAAAAAAAATCGCACTGTACACGCACAGCTCCTGCACAGCCAATGATTATTTCGTTCTCGTCTTCGGAGTCTAAATTGATTAGTATATCTCCTTTAAGCAAATCTGTAGCCAATCCGAACGTACCGTTCATGCCATTTTCTTCATCTACGGTAAACAATGCCTCTATGGCAGAATGAGATAGTTCTTGATTTTCTAAAATACTCAACATTGCAGCGACCCCGATGCCATTATCGGCACCAAGTGTTGTATCATCTGCCATCAGCCAATTATCTTGTATTTTCCATTTTATAGCGTCAGTATAAAAATCATGCTGAATAGATTCATTTTTTTGGGGAACCATATCCAAATGACTTTGCAGAATAATACTTCTACAATCTTTGTAGCCTGCACTTGCGGGCTTACGAATCAGAATATTATTGGCACCGTCGCGTATTGTTTCCAATTGCAATGCTTTGCCAAATTCTTCTATATATGCGGTAATCGCCTGCATGTGTCCCGAAGGACGTGGTATCTGGCTAATGGAATAGAAATGTCTCCAAAAAGATTTTTGCACTAATTGCTCTATCGTATAATTCATTGTGTTCACATATTAAAGTTTAATGACCGTTTTTTCTCCCGAACTTTTTGCAAGTACTCGCCTAATATTGTTGTACCGAGTTAATTCAATCAATAATGCCGTCATCTCTTCATCACTCGCAGTAGCTTGAGCCGTTTTAATTTTCGCAGTCAGTTTTTCACAATAGAATACGACCACCTTTTCTTTAAAATCAAGTAAAAACTTAGCAACACTATACACCAATCGCTCCTGCTCCGATTCAATTACTTTGTACTTTTGATGCACCGTACTTAGGGTATGCTTGTCTGTAATAAGGTCAAATACATAGTCTCGAATTTCTCCATTGGCATGATTCAAAAAATAAGACTCAATTTTCTCTTGTTCGCTATCTTGCAAAACAACTAGCTCGTCTATAATCTGCTTGTGCAAAGGATGTGCAAAAGCGAGCCCATCTGTAGACAAATCATGCAAAATATAGTCCGTAACGGAAATACTCTGTTCGTTATTCTCATCATCTAAAAAAGAAAGCTGCTTCGCTCCATTTCGCACAATACAAGCTACTAAATTTTGCTCTTGCATAAAGGTAAAGTGCAACAAAGAATTCTCTGCATACGGTATTTCCTGAGGTTCCTGCGGAGGCAATTCCGTTCTGTCAACGGCTGGAATATGCGTAGAGTAAGAGCGATTGGTCTGAGCCTCTAACAACACATTGCGCTTCTTATTTACCTCCGAAAATAATACATTCTCGTGCATTTCAAACCGTTTGGCACATTCTTTTATATACATGGAGCGGATAATAGCATCGGGAATTATGGCAATACTCTGAACGATATCTGATATCAGTTTTGCCTTTTTCACCACATCACTGCCTGCATCTTCGAGTAGCAATTGCGATTTAAAATGTATAAAATCCGTTTGATTCGCCTCCATAAAGGCAATAAAATCACTGGCATTTTGTTTTTTCGCGAAAGAATCTGGGTCTTCTCCTGCGGGCAGCAGTACAACTTTTACATTCATGCCTTCTTCGAGTAATAAATCAATACCGCGTATAGATGCTTTGATGCCTGCTGCATCGCCATCATACAAAACCGTAATATTAGGCGTAAACCTACGTATAAGGCGTATTTGCCCCGACGTAAGTGCTGTGCCCGAAGAAGAAACCACATTCTCTATACCCGTTTGATACATCGACAATACGTCTGTATATCCTTCTACTAAAAAGCATTTATCATTCTTAACAATGCTCTGCTTAGCAAAATACAGGCCGTATAATTCGTTACTTTTATGGTATATTTCTGACTCTGGCGAATTGAGGTATTTAGCCGTTTTGTCTTCTGTTTTCAAGATGCGACCGCCAAAAGCAACTATTTTACCCGATAAGGTATGAACGGGAAAAATAACACGCCCTCTAAATCTATCAACCAAACTTCCATCTTGCCGTTCGGTGCATAAACCTGTTTTAAGCAAGAACTCCCTTTTATATCCTCTCTCCATAGATACTTTCGCCAATGCATCGTAAGACTCCAAGCTATAGCCTAAGCCAAAACGTTTAATCACATCATCACGAAAACCTCTTTCTTTAAAATAAGATAATCCTACAGCTTTACCTTCGTCTCTCTTCCACAAGGTGTCCTCAAAATAAGTTTGAGCAAACGTATTTAATACAAACAGACTTTCTCTATCATTGCGCTTTTGAAGCTCCTCGTGCGACACTTCTTTTTCTACAATTTCAATATGGTATTTTTTCGCTAAATAGCGCAATGCATCGTAATAGGACAACTGCTCGTGCTCCATCACAAAGTTCACAGGTGAACCTCCTTTGCCACAGCCAAAACATTTACAAATATTTTTCGCTGGAGAGACGGTAAAGGAAGGTGTTTTTTCATCATGAAAGGGGCATAGTCCAATAAAATTGACACCTCGTTTTCGCAAAGAAACAAAATCACCTACCACATCACTAATTTGTGCGGTTTGAAGTATTTTATCTACGGTTAATAGATCTATCATCTGTTTTTTTGTATCGAACACAAATATACATGATTTTTGGTATTAAAAGATTAGCTTTCGGTCATTATTTCGTATTCAAAAACATATTGTATATTTGCAAAACACTAAGGAATATTTTTAAGATGAAAACAATATTAATTACAGGAGCAACAGAAGGCATTGGGTATGAATTTGCTCAACTATTTGCAAACGGCGAGTATCAACTACTTCTAACGGCTAGAAATACTCAAAAACTGCAAGAAATGTGTACTGCATTTTCTGCCCAAGGCATCTCTTGTCGTTTTTTCGCCAAAGATTTGTCAATTATCACAGAAGCCATCAGTCTTTTTGAAGAAATAAAAAAAGAAAAGATAGAAGTAAATTACTTAATTAACAATGCAGGATTTGGCGTTTATGGCCGTTCTAGTACTATCGCATGGGACAAAGAATTCCAAATGTATCAACTCAACATGATTACATTGGCATACCTCACAAAACAATTTTCCAAAGAAATGGAAGAAAGAGGGTTTGGTCGTATTTTAAATGTCGCCTCTATAGCTGCTTTCCAACCATTACCATATATGGCAGGATATGCAGCATCCAAAGCGTTTGTATTGAGTTTATCTCAAAGCCTTAATGAAGAATTAAAAGGCAACAATGTGTTTGTTTCTACACTTTGCCCTGGCGTTACCGAAAGTAAATTTCACAGCACTGCAACAACTGAAGAAAAACTGCTTGGCTCAAAACTATTTCCTATTGCCTCTGCCAAAGAAGTCGCTCAGTATGGCACAACGCTTCTATTAAAAGGAACAAGTTTTGGCATATATGGAATCTTTAACAAAGTGCAAGTAGGTCTATTACGTGTACTTCCTCGATGGGTAGTTACGAAAGGCGTTGGAAAAATGATGAAATAATATTTCCCGAAGAATCTGTAGGGAATTTTACAGATAAAAAAAGCTGTTGTAATCATCAATTTGACTACAACAGCTTTTTTTATTTATATAATAAAGACTAATCTTTAAATTTTGCAGATAAAAACTCTCTATTTAAGCGAGCGATATGGCTGATCGAAATGTTTTTAGGACATTCAGCTTCGCAAGCACCTGTATTGGTACAGTTACCAAAACCTAGTTCATCCATTTTTCCAACCATCGCTTTTGCTCGGGCAACACGTTCTACTTGTCCTTGTGGCAATAAAGCTAACTGACTTGCCTTCGCAGCTACAAATAACATAGCTGAACCATTTTTACAAGCAGCAGCACAAGCTCCACAGCCAATACAAGAGGCTGCGTCCATCGCTTCATCAGCATTAATTTTAGAGATCGCAATCGCATTCCCATCAGGAATTCCACCTGTATTAACAGACACATAGCCACCTGCCTGAATAATAGCATCATAAGCTCCTCTGTTTACCATAAGGTCTTTGACTACAGGAAAAGCTGCCGAACGCCAAGGTTCAATAGTAATGGTATCTCCATCTTTAAAATTACGCATATGCAACTGACAAGTAGTAATCTCACCGTCAGGTCCATGTGGATGTCCGTTGATATACAAAGAACACATGCCACAAATACCTTCTCGACAATCATGATCAAAAGCAATAGGTTCTTTACGTTCACCAATAAGCTGTTCATTCAAAATATCCATCATTTCTAAGAATGAACTGTCTGTTGAAACATTCTTTAATTGATATAATTCGAATTTACCTTGAGCTTTAGGAGCCGATTGACGCCATATTTTCAGCGTTACATTTATTATTTTTTCCATTTTACAGAATTTCTTTTTGGTTGGATACTTCGTTTACTATGCTTTATAATTACGTTGTTGACGTTGAACAAACTCATAGTCCAGTTTCTCTTTCAACATAACAGGGTCAGCATTCTCGCCCATGTATTTCCAACAAGCAGCGTATGCAAATTCTTCATCATTACGCAAAGCTTCACCTTCTGGAGTTTGGTACTCTTCACGGAAATGACCACCACACGACTCTTCTCTTTGCAAAGCATCACGTGCCATTAAATTGCCAATCTCAATAAAATCTGCTACACGCAAAGCTTTTTCAAGTTCCACATTCAAATCGTCTGATTTTCCAGGAATAAATACATTTTCCCAGAAATCTTTCTTTATGGTTTTTATTTTATCAATGGCTTGTTGCAATCCTTCTTTATTTCTACCCATTCCTACAAAATCCCACATCACAAGACCTAACTCACGGTGAAAACTATCTACCGAACGTTTACCTTGAATGCTAAGCAATTTTTCAACCTTATCGTTTACTTCTTTCTCTGCAGCCACAAATTCAGGCATATTGGTACTCATACGTGGTACTTGAATTTGATCTGCCAAGTAATTTTGAATAGTGTATGGCAACACAAAATAACCATCTGCCAAACCTTGCATCAAAGCCGAAGCTCCCAAGCGGTTTGCTCCGTGATCAGAGAAATTCGCTTCGCCAATACAGAATAAGCCTTTTACAGAAGTTTGCAATTCATAATCCACCCAGATTCCACCCATAGTATAATGAATAGCAGGATAAATCATCATTGGTGTTGCATATGGATTATCGTCTACAATTTTCTCATACATTTGAAACAAATTACCATATCTTGCTTTTACCACATCTACACCAAGGCGTTTGATAGAATCTGCAAAATCTAGATATACAGCTAAACCTGTAGCACCTACCCCAAAACCAGCATCACAACGCTCTTTGGCTGCACGAGAAGCCACATCACGAGGCACCAAGTTGCCAAAAGCAGGATAACGACGCTCCAAGTAATAATCCCTATCATCTTCTGTCAAATCAGTAGGTTTTAATGTGCCTTTTCGTATAGCTTCTGAATCTTCTTTACGTTTTGGCACCCAAATTCTACCATCATTACGCAAAGATTCTGACATTAATGTTAATTTCGATTGAAACTCGCCATGAACAGGAATACACGTTGGGTGAATCTGTGCATAGCAAGGATTTGCAAAATAAGCACCTTTTTTATACATTTGAATCGCAGCAGAGGCATTCGATCCCATTGCATTGGTTGATAAGAAAAACGCATTGCCATAACCACCAGAACCTACAACTACGGCATGTGCGAAAAATCGTTCAATGTTTCCCGTTACCAAATTACGTGCAATAATACCTCTAGCACGACCGTCAATAACAACTACATCCAACATTTCGTAACGCGAATACAATTTAACTGAACCTTTTCCTATTTGGCGACTAAGTGCTGAATAAGCACCCAATAAAAGTTGTTGACCAGTTTGTCCTTTTGCATAAAACGTACGAGATACTTGAGCTCCACCAAACGAGCGATTATCAAGCAAACCGCCATATTCACGTGCAAAAGGTACTCCTTGTGCTACACATTGGTCGATGATACTACCTGACACTTCTGCCAAACGATGTACATTCGCCTCACGTGCTCTATAGTCACCACCCTTAATGGTATCGTAAAATAAGCGATACACAGAATCACCATCATTTTGATAATTCTTAGCAGCATTAATACCCCCTTGTGCTGCAATAGAGTGTGCACGTCTAGGAGAATCTTGTATGCAAAAATTCATTACATTAAAGCCTAATTCGGCTAATGATGAAGCAGCAGACGCACCAGCAAGACCAGTTCCTACTACAATAATATCCAAACGTCTTTTATTCGACGGATTTACTAATTTCTGATGAGCTTTAAAATTACTCCATTTCTCAGCCAAAGCTCCAGCAGGTATTTTAGCATCTATAATGGGAGTTTCGGTCGGCTGTTTTACTGCCTGGGTCGTTTCTACAACGGTTTCTTTCTTAGCCATAATATGCGGTATTTCAAGTTACAAATTAAAGAACAAAATTTTGATATACATATGTATAAACAACTACAGAGGCAAACAACAATACCACTAACGTTGAAAAGATATTAGCACCACACTTCACTCTTGGTAACCATGTTTGATTATTCAAACCTAAAGAGTGTAAGGCACTCCACACCCCATGAGTTAAATGAAACCACAAAGCAGCAAGCCATACCAAGTAAATAGTAGCATATACAGGTTGTGAAAACCAATGAGTAATCCAATAAGCTCCATCTATAGCCTTATCAATATCTCCAAGATGTACATCTAATTTATGTCCAATTTCTACCAATTGCATCTTACTCCAAAAATGATATAAATGCAGAGCCAAAAAGCCTAATACAATAGCACCAAGTACTAACATATTTTGAGATGACCAAGTTACGTTTTCTTGTTTATCCGTAACCGCATATCTGTTACTTCCTCTTGCTTTCATATTTTGAAAAGACAAGAATAAGGCATACGCAATATGAATCATAAAACCTAACGCCAACCCTTTTGTAGCAATTAAAGCATACCAATTAGCACCTAAAAAAGCACAAATTGCATTGTATGCATCAGCAGAAAAAATTACCACAACGTTCATTAGTCCATGAAACAATAAAAACAGCACCAACATGATGCCCGAAAGGCTCATAATCAGTTTTCTTCCAATTGAAGAGTTAATTAGCCACATACTTTTGTGTTTTTTTAGTTATTATTGATTAAATAGAGATTTTTCTTATTAAGGTTACAAAAGTAATAAAAAGATTGGTGGTAAAAGGCATAAACCATGACATATTTTAACGTAAATATAAGAATTTTCAATTTTACAGATTTATTCACAAAAATACTTTAGGTTATTTCTTATCATGCTATAAGACAAGCAAACTATCAGAAGTAAAAGAGAAAATCGAAGAGACGAGAGTAGAGGATAATTATTCAAAAACATTATAGAGTTCTCATTTCTAAAATTATGAGACATAAAAAGAGGAGTGAATGTGCTTTATACACATTCACTCCTCTTATAAAAACGGCGGCTATCTACTCTCCCACATAATTGCAGTACCATCGACGCTATTGGGCTTAACTTCTCTGTTCGGAATGGGAAGAGGTGGAACCCCAACGCTATAACCACCTAAAATATCATAGCATTGCTGTAAATTATTAAAAACAAAATAGAAAAATACAGTTTTAAGAAAAAAGCGATAAAAACACACTACATCATACGATAAGGTTCGTTTTGTAAAAGAAAGTTCGGGCTATTAGTACTGCTCGGCTATGACATCTCTGCCTTTACACCTACAGCCTATCAACGTAGTAGTCTTCTACGACCCTAATGGAAATCTAATCTTGAGGATGGCTTCGTGCTTAGATGCTTTCAGCACTTATCCTAAACCGAACGTAGCTACTCGGCAATGCACCTGGCGGTACAACCGATAAACCAGAGGTTCGTCCAACACGGTCCTCTCGTACTAGTGTCAGACCCTCTCAAATTTCCTGCGCCCACAACAGATAGGGACCGAACTGTCTCACGACGTTCTGAACCCAGCTCGCGTGCCACTTTAATGGGCGAACAGCCCAACCCTTGGGACCTTCTCCAGCCCCAGGATGTGACGAGCCGACATCGAGGTGCCAAACCGCTCCGTCGATATGAGCTCTTGGGAGCGATCAGCCTGTTATCCCCGGAGTACCTTTTATCCTTTGAGCGATGGCCCTTCCATGCGGAACCACCGGATCACTATGCTCTAGTTTCCTACCTGATCGACTTGTCTGTCTCACAGTCAAGCACCCTTATGCCATTACACTCTTCGACCGGTTACCAATCGGCCTGAGGGTACCTTTAGAAGCCTCCGTTACTCTTTTGGAGGCGACCACCCCAGTCAAACTACCCACCATGCAATGTCTTCCCTTTAAGGGAATTAGTATTCAAATAAGCAAAGGGCCGTATTTCAACGGCGGCTCCACAAACACTAGCGTGCCCGCTTCATAGCCTCCGGCCTATCCTACACATTACTTACCCAAACACAATGCAAAGCTGCAGTAAAGGTTCACGGGGTCTTTCCGTCCCGTTGCGGGTAATCGGCATCTTCACCGATACTACAATTTCACCGAGCTCACGGTTGAGACAGTGTCCAGATCGTTACACCATTCGTGCAGGTCGGAACTTACCCGACAAGGAATTTCGCTACCTTAGGACCGTTATAGTTACGGCCGCCGTTTACTGGGGCTTCAATTCAATGCTTCTCTTGCGATGACATCTCCTCTTAACCTTCCAGCACCGGGCAGGTGTCAGGCCATATACTTCATCTTTCAATTTTGCATAGCCCTGTGTTTTTGTTAAACAGTCGCCTGGACCATTTCTCTGCGCCCTCTCTTAACGAGTAGGGGACCCTTCTCCCGAAGTTACGGGTCTAATTTGCCTAGTTCCTTAACCGTGAATCACTCGAGCGCCTTAGTACGCTATACTTGACCACGTGTGTCCGTTTGTGGTACGGGTACCTTAAAAATATGCTTAGCAGTTTTTCTTGGAAGTCTGTTTACGTTCATATCAAATCACCACGAGGGCTCTCTGTACTATCAGGTTCGACTCTTACGGCGGATTTGCCTACCATAATCAACATCTACACCCTTTAACTGTCTATTCCGTCAGACAGCAGAACTTTCACTACTCCGTCCCTGCTTGGCTCTTTAAGGTAGTATCGGAATATTAACCGATTCTTCCATCGAGTTCGCCTGTCGGCTACCCCTTAGGCCCCGACTAACCCTGATCCGATTAGCGTTGATCAGGAACCCTTAGTCTTCCGGCGAGGGGGTTTCTCACCCCCTTTATCGTTACTTATACCTACATTTGCTTTTCCAACTACTCCAGCTTAGCTTATCGCTAAACCTTCAACGCAAGTTGGAATGCTCCCCTACCAACCATTAAAAAATGGTTCCATAGCTTCGGTAGTATGTTTATGCCCGATTATTATCCACGCCAAACCGCTCGACTAGTGAGCTGTTACGCACTCTTTAAATGAATGGCTGCTTCCAAGCCAACATCCTAGCTGTCTCTGCAGTTCGACTTCGTTAATTCAACTTAACATACATTTGGGGACCTTAGCTGATGGTCTGGATTCTTTTCCTCTCGGACATGGACCTTAGCACCCATGCCCTCACTCCCAGCATAATCTTATGAGCATTCGGAGTTTGTCAGGACTTGATAGGCGGTGAAGCCCTCGCATCCAATCAGTCGCTCTACCTCTCATAAGAAATTAACTGAGGCTGCACCTAAATGCATTTCGGGGAGTACGAGCTATCTCCAAGTTTGATTAGCCTTTCACCCCTACCCTCAAGTCATCCGAAAACTTTTCAACGTTTACCGGTTCGGTCCTCCATTTAGTGTTACCTAAACTTCAACCTGCTCAAGGGTAGATCACTTGGTTTCGCGTCTACTCCTTCTGACTATATCGCCCTATTCAGACTCGCTTTCGCTTCGGCTGCGGCTCTCAAGAGCCTTAACCTTGCCAGAAAAAGTAACTCGTAGGTTCATTATGCAAAAGGCACGCCGTCACAGCTCTTGGCTGCTCCGACCGCTTGTAAGCATCTGGTTTCAGGTTCTATTTCACTCCTTTATTCAAGGTTCTTTTCACCTTTCCTTCACAGTACTGGTTCACTATCGGTCTCTAGGGAGTATTTAGCCTTACCGGATGGTCCCGGCAAATTCATACAGGATTTCTCGTGTCCCGCACTACTCAGGATACTGCTAACACAATAGAAACATACTTATACGAGGCTTTCACTCTCTATGGCTTACCTTTCCAGGTAATTCTAATTCGTTTCTATTACATACAGCGCAGTCCTACAACCCCATTATTGCATTGCTACAACGATGGTTTGGGCTAATCCGCGTTCGCTCGCCACTACTTACGGAATCACTTTTGTTTTCTTCTCCTATGGGTACTTAGATGTTTCAGTTCCCCACGTTCGCTTCCCTCTTACAAGGGATGATATACCTTCAGTATATCGGGTTGCCCCATTCGGAAATCCTCGGATTAACGGTCATTTGCACCTACCCGAAGCTTATCGCAGCTTATCACGTCCTTCTTCGCCTCCTAGAGCCAAGGCATCCACCAGATGCTCTTATTCTTTCTTTTAAACCTTATCATTCTTTTTCTTACCAATAAATTAGCAATAAAAAAATGTATTGTGTCTTTACTTTACTTTTTTCTTAAATTTGTATTTTGTCCATCTTGTCAAAGATCATTCTAGTACTCAAAACTATATGATAGATAAGTCGAAACTTATACATTCATACAATCTATATTGTATTGGGTCGTATATTTCATATTACTGAAAAAATATAGACTTTAGAAATTCATAAAGGCATCCTATATTCACGCGCTTGTGAAAAATGCTTCTTAAAAAGAATGAAATAATTTGTTACCTCTCATAACCGTATAACCAAAATTCAATTACGGTGTGGAGAATAACGGATTCGAACCGTTGACCCTCTGCGTGCAAGGCAGATGCTCTAGCCAACTGAGCTAATCCCCCATAAATAAACTAAAACAAACTACTATATCGGTTTAATGTGGGGATTGTAGTCCCAGGCAGAGTTGAACTGCCGACCTCTACATTATCAGTGTAGCGCTCTAACCAACTGAGCTATAGGACTGGATGATAAACTCATTCTCTTTTCCCTATATGAAAAAAAGTATATACATACATCCTAAAATATATGTCTATATTGGCTAAAACCACACCCTAATACAGTATGTTTTATATTAAAAATTAAATAACAGAAACAAACAACGAAGCCAAAATAAATAGCTACCAAAGCAATAAAGCAAGGTAAACAGCTCCAGAAAGGAGGTGTTCCAGCCGCACCTTCCGGTACGGCTACCTTGTTACGACTTAGCCCCAGTTACCAGTTTTGCCCTAGGCCGTCCCTTGCGGTAACGGACTTTAGGCACCCCCAGCTTCCATGGCTTGACGGGCGGTGTGTACAAGGCCCGGGAACGTATTCACCGCATCATGGCTGATATGCGATTACTAGCGAATCCAGCTTCACGAAGTCGAGTTGCAGACTTCGATCCGAACTGAGAGAGGTTTTATGAGATTAGCATCTTGTCACCAAGTAGCAACCCTCTGTACCCCCCATTGTAACACGTGTGTCGCCCCGGACGTAAGGGCCGTGCTGATTTGACGTCATCCCCACCTTCCTCACACCTTACGGTGGCAGTCTCATTAGAGTCCTCAGCTTAACCTGTTAGTAACTAATGATAGGGGTTGCGCTCGTTATGGCACTTAAGCCGACACCTCACGGCACGAGCTGACGACAACCATGCAGCACCTACACAGAGACCATTGCTGGCGTACCTGTTTCCAAGTAATTCCTCTGCATTTCAAGCCCGGGTAAGGTTCCTCGCGTATCATCGAATTAAACCACATGTTCCTCCGCTTGTGCGGGCCCCCGTCAATTCCTTTGAGTTTCATTCTTGCGAACGTACTCCCCAGGTGGATTACTTAACGATTTCTCTGTACTACTTACATTATATCGCAAACAGTTAGTAATCATCGTTTACGGCGTGGACTACCAGGGTATCTAATCCTGTTTGATCCCCACGCTATCGTGCCTCAGCGTCAGTGACACTCCAGTAAGCTGCCTACGCAATTGGTGTTCTGAGTAATATCTATGCATTTCACCGCTACACTACTCATTCCGCCTACCTCTACTGTACTCAAGACTAACAGTTTCAATGGCAATTTTACAGTTAAGCTGCAAACTTTCACCACTGACTTATTAGCCCGCCTACGCACCCTTTAAACCCAATAAATCCGGATAACGCTTGGATCCTCCGTATTACCGCGGCTGCTGGCACGGAGTTAGCCGATCCTTATTCATACAGTACATACAAAACACTACACGTAGTGCACTTTATTCCTGTATAAAAGAAGTTTACAATCCATAGGACATTCTTCCTTCACGCGACATGGCTGGTTCAGGCTCTCGCCCATTGACCAATATTCCTCACTGCTGCCTCCCGTAGGAGTCTGGTCCGTGTCTCAGTACCAGTGTGGGGGACCTTCCTCTCAGAACCCCTAATGATCGATGTCTTGGTGAGCCGTTACCTCACCAACTAACTAATCATGCGCATGCCCATCTGTAAGCTATAAATATTTAACGAACTAATCATGCGATTAAATCGTATTATGCGGTGTTAGTCCGGATTTCCCCGGGTTATTCCCCTCTTACAGGTAGGTTGCATACGTGTTACTCACCCGTGCGCCGGTCGCCACCATAGTATTGCTACCATTGTGCTGCCCCTCGACTTGCATGTGTTAGGCCTGTCGCTAGCGTTTATCCTGAGCCAGGATCAAACTCTTCGTTGTATATATAAATCTTGAAAATTATTCCTGTTATTGCTCGTATACCCTCTTTATTGTTATTGACGGTTGCTATTTTTTTACCTTGTTGTTGTTTCTATCATCTAATTTGTCAAAGATCACTTCTTTTATTGTAATTAACACTATCTATCAAACAGTACTAATATAATCAAAATTGAAAACATAAACCCTACTCTTAAAGTTTATATAAAACTGAAACGGATTGCAAAGATAAAGCATTTATATAATACAATCCAAATTTAAACCTCTTTTTTTTAATTTAAATAACGCTTTTTTTCTGCCTCTAAAACATACTCCAAAACACTACTTCAATCACATGCTATCCTCTGAAAGCGGGTGCAAAGATACGCTCTTTTAATTCGCTTATCCAAATAATTCAAGAACTATTTTTAAACTATTTTCGACACTAATTCTTAACTGCATTAAAATCAATGGAATAACAACTAAAAAAAACATATAAAATAAGAACAAATGCTATATTCGTGTAATTGACTACAACGAATAATTGCTTATATATGCTGATATATGCTGATGGATGGCTAAAAAGAAAGCAATTAGCCCATAACTGGAGACTAATTGCTTTCAAAAATTGTATTATATATGTAACCTACTTTTGTATAATAATCGTTTTTGTTTGTATTGAATCGGTCGTTTTGCAGGTTATAATATAAACTCCGCTAGGAATATCAGATACGTTTAACTCTAATTGATTTTTTCCTTCTGTATTTATTGTTTGCATAGTTTGCCCCATTAATGTTTGCAATTTGATTGCTTGAATAGGTTGTGAATGAGATACAGAGAGGAAGCCTTTTGACGGATTTGGATATATTACAAATTCTTCGAGCTCTGATATGGGGTTTGTTTGGATTGCTGTTTGAACTTTTTTATCGAATCCAAATGGTTGCGAGCAGGTTTCTCCATACGCATTCGTTATAAATGCTCTTACGTAATTACCTTGAAAGCCTTGGTAATTAAATGTATTTCCGTAGCCTACGATTGAGCTTTTTCTATTTGACCCAAAACCTTCTGTTCCCGAAATCCAATATACATCATACCCATTTGTATGTATTGTGATTGTTTCTTGTGTGTCATCTACTTGTATATTGGTTATTGTTGGAGCCAAGGCGTTTCCAGAGCCACCATATTCGTATGAAAATACCGTTTTACCTTTCTTCATACTTTCTTTTAAGGTAGCGATATTAAATTGCTCCATAAGCATAAATTGATAATTGAAGAAGGCTTGATTAGTATGGTGAGCATCGTCATTAGAATACCCCCAAATTGGCCTATCTGGCATAGAGAGCGTTAAAATATCGTCCCACAAAATACGATCGTTCGGCTGTTTATTTCCTTGGTTATATACTTCTAATCCGACTAATGACTCATAACGTTTAAAATTATCAACGTGCCATGCTGGAGAATTTTTTTGCAAACCAGTATAGGTTGTATGTATGCTCCAATACTGCCCAGGGTGATTGATTATTTGCATACCGCCCAAAGCCTTTGTTAATGCAAACGACTCTTCTAGGTTAGCCCCATTGTCATTTCTACCAGTGAAGTAATCATTGTGGTGGTTATTGGCACTGAGCTCGTTGGCAGGGAAAGTAAGCATACCTAATGCATCTGCATCTCTATCTTGCCAAGTAGATTTAAACATTGAAAAGACAGACCAAGGATAGGATGAAAAATTATGGTTTGTAATAGGTAAAATTTTAAAATTCTTAGAATGATACAAATCTACTACTTGATGCGCTGGCATCGATGCGTCGCTTGTCCAATTGGTGTGTAAATGGAAGTTTGCCTTGTATTTCCCTATGGTATTCCAATTAATTCCTTGGTACGGATTGACGGTCAGCAGCATTTCTTTTGCAATGCCACCCAGCACTTTTACTGCAATAATTTTAGAAAGAACTTCTTGTCCTGATCCATTTTCAGCAACACGAACTCTGATATGATAAATACCTGCAGCAGGAGTAAGTTCAAATGCTAGTTCATTATTTTCATTGATTGTGTAATTTTGTGGAGTAAAGCTACCATTGTTGTACGCTATGGCACATGAAACAACATAGTTTTGTTGGTTATCGATTTTAGCATACACATGAACAGGAGTACCAGCTTGGCAAACCGATGGTATTGCTTTAATGTAGGTTATTGTAGGCAATATGACAGGATCAATGTATTGTTCCATAGTAACTATGTTTGTTTTAAAACTATACATGATTTTAGCTTTTTGCCATTCGTTTGGCACGCTTAATGGGTATGTATCACTAGAACCTACTAATGATCCTTGTACAGCACCACTATTGACACTCCCAAAACGAATCTCAAAACTTTTGCTTACCGAAAAATCAACAATAGCCGATACTGTAAATGAATTGTCAGCACCTTCAGAACCATCAGACTTGGTACGCGTCATAAGGGCGAGTAATCCAGCTCCCGTTTTTACTCTAAAATGAGTAGATGATGCCGCTGCATCTTGTAGTGTTTCATTTTCAAAAACAATAGAACGAATCCATGATTCTGATGTTTTAGAGCTACTAAAACCTACTGATTTATTGGTTGCAGACATATTATCTCCAGTACAAGTTGCACCTCTGTTTACATTCCAATAATACATACTCTTCATATCCATTGGCACTGTTTTTATGTACATCATCACATTAGCCGATTGATTGTTTGTGCCATCAGCATGATATGTGGTAGAAAAATAGGGTTCATTGCCAGCACAAGCAACGCTAGAGCCCGAATGACTCATAAATTGATATGACTGAGCCGGAGTATCTCCTTCTAAGCATATAATTGTTACAAGATTCGTTTTAAATGAGAATAGGATTTTTGCTTTTGTACAAGTAGTGGGCACTTGTATAGGATACGTATCATTGCCTCCCACTAATGACCCTTGAACAGCTCCTGAATTAACAGAGCCAAAGCGAATTTCAAAATTTTTATTTTCTGATAAGAAAGTAACTTCAGCAGCCACAGTAAAACTATCGTCTGTACCTTCTGTTCCGTCAGCTTTTGTACGAGACATTAACAGCAATGTACCATCGGCTTTTTTAACCCTGAAATGAGCTGACGATACTGCCATATCGTTTGTGCTTTTGTCGCTATACACAATTGCACGAAGCCATGATTCTGCGGTTTTACTACTACTAAACCCAATAGACTTATTAGAAGCAAATAAATTGTTGCCATCACATTCGGCTCCTTCGTTGATATTCCAATAATAAGTACTTTTCATGGCTATTGGGATAGTTTTGAGGTACACCATTGCATCAGTAAACGTATTGCTATCGCCAGAAGAATGTATTCGCCCACTAACAAAAGGTTCATTTCCAGCACAAGCTACACTTGATCCGGAATGAGACATAAATTGATACTCTTGTAATGGCGTTGTGCCTTCCAAGCAAATGATTGTTACTTTGTTGGTTTTAAAACTGTAAATAATCTGAGCTTTTGTACACGTAGGAGCAATAGTCAAAGGATAAGTATCACTCGTTCCAACTAATGAGCCTTGCACCGCTCCAGAGTTAACAGAGCCAAAGCAAATTTCAAAGTTTTTATTTTCTGTTGGGAATGTTACCTCGGCCGAAACAGAAAAACTATCGTCTGTTCCTTCTGTTCCATCTGCTTTAGTACGAGACATTACCACAATTGTTCCATCGGCTTTTTTAACTCTAAAATGAGCGGAAGAAGCTGCTATATCAGCCGTGCTTTCATCATCAAAAATAATTACGCGCAACCACGACTCCGCTGTTTTGCTACTACTAAAACCTACTGACTTGTTGGTGGCAAATACATTCAGCCCATTACATTCACTTCCCCTATTGATATTCCAGAAATAGGTGCTTTGCATTTCGACAGGAATGGTTTTCAAGTATGCCAGCACATTTACTTCAGAATCATTATTTCCGTTTGCATAGTAAGTATTTTGAGTAAACGGTTCGTTACCAACACAAGCTACACTCGAAGCCGAATGGCTCATAAACTGATACCCCTCCGTTGGTTCAGGAATGTTATTACTGTCATCAATATCAAATAAAAAAGCATATACTCTGCGAAATTGCATTCCCCATGCTTGGTTAGAATGCACACCTCCTGCAACTATTTCGCGTTTTATTGTCGTATCGGAATATCCTTTCTGTTTGGTTTGATTGAAAAACAAAGTGGCATCCGTATTCATGGTATTTCCTTCTAAACTACCAGAGATAATATACATTTTGGCAGCCTGCTGTTTGTTCCATGAGTCAAGATAGGTCGTTAATCTTGATTTATTAAACCAAAACATTGGAGAAAAGACACCTGCTTTGCCAAATACCTGTTGGTATGCCAAAGCGCCGTAATAACTTATTAAACCACCCATACCACTACCAGCAATGGCGGTATTTTCTGGACCTGTTAGCGTTCGGTAATTAGTATTGATATACGGAATAACATTATTAATAATAGCTTGTAAGTACTTATCCCCTTCACCCGTTTTGCCAAAAGCATCATTTACAAAAGGAGAATACTCACTATTGTATTGAATAGCTTTATCAATACCAACTACAATACCAACATCTTTGCCATCAACATACATTTGGTTAAGTGTTGCAGAAACATCCCACGACCCAACACCATCTGAATCAACAAATACATTTTGTCCATCCTGCATGTACAACACTGGATACGATTTGGTAGTATTGGTATGGTAATCAGGTGGAAGATAAACCCAAATGTTACGAATACCATTAAGAGGGGAAAAAGGAATGTTGTTTTCGAGGTACGTAACACCCACTGCAGTTTTTGGCACATTTTTCCACTTTTGTACCACAATATTCATTGTTGGATTATTAGAAGTGGCATTTCTATCAGGAATTTCAGCTCCCGAGGTCGCTATTTCCACAAAATCTGTAGACTTTCCGCACAACATTTTAAAATTAAACTGCGTTACGCCATCAATCGTAATGGTATATTGTGTTGGTGAGATTTTGGTTAAAGGCAAGGCATCAGATACAATCCACTCTTGAAAACTTCCGTAAATATATACTTTATTATCAGGCGTATTTTCAGGGACAGTTACATTAATAGTAACTGCTCCCATTGGTAAATCTGGCAAATAAAATGCAGCCCAACGCACAACCACATCATTGGCACTTGCAACAGTTCTGTTCGTGATTTCCGTTCCATCTGCATTTTTTTCGACATACGTCCAACCTGGACCAGGTCCGCAAAGATACTTGAACCCACCTGCTACTGAGGTAACAGCTGGCACATCGAGCTGAAACTTATTTGGCTCAATTTGTTGCAACTCCAAAGCCGAGGTGGTATCCCATCCATTAAAGGCACCCACAACGTAACACCGCTGCGTACCCTCAGGGACCGAGACGGTAAAAGTGAGGGCATACATAACACTGATGCTGCATAACCACACAAAAAATAAACTTAGTAGTGATTTTCTCATAACAATTAATTTAAGGTTGAAAACGTGTGATATTAATTGCGAAAATACATCATAAAATTAATTAATTAGTATGCATTAACTAATTAGGTAATTCATTTTACAAGAAAATAGAACGTAAAACACTATTAATCAAAAATTAAACAAATAACTAAGGAACAAAAGAAGTAGAATACATTCGACACACTACTCGACAATAATTAGCACAATTACATCAAATTTTAAATCCCGAGGTAAAACTCCTCTTTACTAACCGTTAATTTATTATGAATCTTTAATTTATAATTATACACAGTTTGAGCAGAATAGTGCAACAAATTAGCAATCTTAGTTGTGTCGAAAATACCAAGCCTGTGCAAAGCAAGTACACGCGTTTCGGGGGTTAACTGATTTGGACTTTTTTGCACTATTTGTTCGTCCTCTTTTAAAAAACGGTTGATATCGTGAATAAACGAAGGATATAATTTTAAGAAAATAGTATCGAAATTGTCGTAAAAGAACTTTAATTCATCGTGTTCTTGCATTGTTGCTATTATCTTATTGATTTTATCTATTCTATTTTCATTTATACTCTTTTGTATGGAATTGGTATAAACCTGAATTTTATCAATATAACCAGAGCAAATAGTAAAAACAGCACCTAGATATTCTTCTTTTACCCTATTCGACTCTTGCAATTCTTCATTCGACTTATCAAGCTTGGCATTTAATTCTACCAGATGTTGATTAAGCAACTGAAGTTCGTTTTTTGTTTTACTTATCATTCTTTTTTGAACATAAATGAATAACAAACTTACGAGTGTGATAAGCAATAGAGCCACTACTACAAACAGCAATGTTTTTAATTTCTCTTTCTTTATTCTTTCGTTGTTACTATAAGCAGTATTTATAATGGGTATAATATTTGACACCTCGATTAGTCGAAAACTAGATCCACTACTAATGGCATCTTCAATAGCACATTGTATATACCTATAAGCTCTATCGACATCTCCTTGTTCGTACAAAAGAATAGATAATCGTTGAAGAGATTTATAGCTTTTAACCGAATTTATAATATCGTTGGTAGCTGAAACGGCTAAATAATAAACCGCATTCGACACATCACCCTTTTGTAGGTATATTTCTGCTATTAAATAAGGTATAGCTCCCGATATATAATTGTTTTTTGTGTTAAAAACATAGATTTCATTCAATATACCCAACGCCTCATCGTATTTTTGTTGGTCAACCAATTTGTCAGAATAAACCACATTGTATGGAATAGAACCCACTTTGTTATGTTGCAACAAGGAGTCTTTATACACATCAATTTTTTCCTTATACGTTTGTTTGAGATGCGAGATAAGTGTAATTTCATACAGCCTCAAATAAATGGAATGGTAAATATGAAAAACATATCCTTTTAAATTATCATCAAGCTGCGAGACATCAATAGCATCTAAAATATCAAAAGCCTCTTTATATCTTCCTGCCAAGCCCAATACTTCGGCATGATTGAGACTAGCAACCGTTATAAACTCGGGGTTACTTATCTCTTTTGCGAGCTTACATCTACGCATTGTTACATCATACGCTTCTGCAATGTTGTACTTTTTATATTTAAAAAATAAATCTAAATATACGTCGAAACGCTGTTCTTTAGTAAGCGTGGTAGAAAGTATATTCTTTACACTGTCTATTTCATTTTCAATAAACTGTTCATATATCTGTTTATTCTGTATTTCCTTATCCAAGACCTTCAATATAGAATCGTTATTGGTCTTGGCATACGAAGCCAAAACCAGAAATAGTGTAATTACAAAAACAGTAAATCTGTATATCATACTGATGGGGGGGGGGGTAGCTTTTTGTGTGCGAATGTTGTGTAAAAATATACATTATTTTACATATTTAAAAGTTTTATTGTTGAAATAATACAGTTTGGATTTATTCGGAAAAAAAAGCAGAGGCAATTGAGAATACATTGTTAAATTCCTGATTTACTTCATCTATTTGTTTCTGGAAGATAACAGGGAAAGGATTTTCGTGTGTGTAAAGAAATGGAAAATCAAGTTGCTGAATTTGTTTTAATGCATATTTTCTCCCTAATGCATCCGCAATTCCTGCATATGGTATAACCACATCTTTAGATAACGCTATCCCTTTTATCTTATCTCCCATCGAGCAAAAGAAGTTTTCACGTAATTGCTTATTGTATTGTGCATCAATCATCGTATCAAATGCCCTGTCAATATCATCATGGTTATACCTATATATAGAAGAGGAGAAATCGTGCATAAAATAGCTACGTAGGGCATCGAATGCTTTGCTATCCATAATACCTCGAGACTTGCCTTGCATAGAACTAAAAATACCTCCTCCACAGAAAAGGAATAGTTTGGTTTTAGCAAATAAATTGCGAGGATTTGCCATTAAGGCAATCTCGGCTAGAAAGCCACCAATGGAATAGGCGAATATATCGATCGTAGTATTTGGTCTGAAAAATGGGTGTTGACCGCCAGTAATATGCTCCATCAAATTGCAAACATCAGCAATAGACTGTCTGCCAGAAGAATAAAACCGATGTGGATTTTCTGTTATGCGAGTGCTTAATGTTACATTGGCTACGCTTACCAGCCTATCGTTGTTGGATAATTGGCGGCGAAGATGAAACATATCCGCTAAATCTTTGGGGTTAGACCATGATTTGGGTGCTCTATTTATATGAAACGCCAAAGGAAATAGAATAACAGGACGTTTGGTATTGTGACACAAATATTCAGCCCAAGCGAGGTATTTGCTCCACGAACGCTCGTTTAACCCATGCAAAAGTAAAATAGCACTTTCTGCACGAAGCATGCAAGGGGGCATAAATACAGGATATGAAAAATGCAAATTTTCGTCTATTAATTGATCCTCATCATTTCTCTTTCGATATATGTCAGAAGAAATTTCACTTTGACTATTAAAAGGGAAAAAACTTATGTGGGCATAAGGCGTTTCGATAATAGACGCCTGATCGATGGAAAAAAGTTTGTTCAGTTCGGCGTTTCGTTCAGTGTAATTCATGGTGATAGTATGTATAAAATCTGTCTATTTCTTACACAAAGTAACTGCTAAAAACTCTTGCCTGCAAACATCTGGTAAAACAAACAAGCTTATGGGATAAGATTGTACATTGCGGGATAAAAACACAGATATAGGGGCGAAAAGAGCAGATAAAGGGCTAGAATAGTTTGTTTTATTCTACTATAAAACGTAATTTTGCCAAAAGCTATAAACAAAAAACATGCATTCAATCATACCTCCTTATATATACGAAAAAACTAATCTGACACGATTAGTCATTTTTACCTCTATATTCTCCTTGTTATTTATCAATTTATTTCAGCCTTTCGGTTCGCGCGAATGGTACCCGAATGTATCGAGCACTTCATATTTCTTTTTTTCTAGCTTGATTATTCTTACGGGAATGCTAGTGGTAGTGGTGAGTCGCATCATCATGTATTGGTACACCAACAAGCATCCAATACGCTATTGGCAATATGGCGTATGGATATTACTGGAAATTCTGAGCATGTCTCTTTTTTATGCCTTATTTTCTGCTTATATCCCCAAACAAGGTATCGAACGTGAATTTGGAGCGATATTTCAACAGGCTATGACGAATACCAGCTTAGTATTGCTATTACCATATTCTATACTCTGGTTGTACTTTTCGTGGAGGGATAAGAATAGTCAATTGGAAAAAATAAATAACGAGGAAGCCAACAACGAAGGGCAGAAAAAAGCTCCGATTCTATTTTATGACGAAAAAGGCGAATTGAAAATCTCTATTGTACAAGAGAATGTGTTGTATATCGAGTCGTCGGACAATTATGTTACTATCCATTACCTCAACAAATCGAAAATATCGAATTTTTTGCTTCGAAACTCCTTAAAATGGATGGATGAGCACCTTAGTTCAGAAACAGCGATGGTACGTTGCCACCGTTCTTATATTGTAAATTTAGACAAAGTAAAAGTATTTCGCAAAACGAAAGATGGTATTTTCTTAGAACTTGATACTTTGCAAACACCCGACATCCCAGTCTCGAGAACATATTACGAAAAGGTAATGAAAAGATTCTCTCACTATTCTGTATAAGCCTTTAAGGATGCGTGGTGTTTATTTTGCGAAAGCAAGGGTTTCCTCTTTTATCTATTGATTTTCCGGTAGCTAAGTATGGCCCAAGTATTAAAAAAGACGGCAAATCCGAGTAAGGCATATAGCTCTGTGGCAAGATCAAAGACGGTACTTCCTTTCATAAATGCCGAACGCATAACTACCATAAAATGTTTTACGGGATTAAATGCTGCTAACGATTTCGCCCATTCGGGCATACTATCAATAGGCGTATATAGTCCGCTCAACATAATAAATACGAGCATAAAGAAAAATACAACAAACATTGCCTGCTGCATCGTTTGTGCATAATTAGAGATAACCAAACCCAAACCCGATACGACTAATATATAGACGACGGTGAACAAATATACCGTATAATACCCACCTGGAATCACCAATCCATATACTGCCCAAGCAATTACAATACCTACTGTAAGGATGAAAAAGCCAATAATCCAAAAAGGGATGAGTTTGGCTAGTATAAAAAGACCTTTGCTTACGGGGCTAACATTAATTTGCTCCATCGTGCCAACTTCTTTCTCAAGCACAATGGAAACCCCAGGCAAAAATCCGCACAACAAGGTGATTACCAACACAATTAAAGCAGGCACCATATATACCCGATAATTCAAATACGGATTGAACTTAAACGATGAATTAATTTCTATCGAAGGTATGGCTTGCGAAGGAAGCGAAGATGGTACTATTCGGGGCAATATATCGAGGTTAAAATCACTTATAATCCTTGTCATATAGGTCATGCCAAGTCCAGCCTTCATGCCGTTTACTGCATTGGGAGCTAGTAGGAGTTTCGCTCCTTGTCCCGCAATCATATCTTTTTCGAAATGTGGGGGAATTTGGAGAATAAGGTCTGACTCTTTTGATTCGATGCTTTTAATAGCCTGTGGAAAGCTGACAGACTGGTCGGTAATGCGAAAATAGCCAGAAGAGACAATTTTCTCTGTCAATTGGCGCGAGTAGGTACTGTGGTCATTGTCCACAATACTTAAATTCAGGTTTTTAATCTCGTAACTCGCTGCCCACGGAAGGACTATCAACACAAGCATTGGAAATCCTATGAGCATTTTCGGAATAAACGGATTCCGAAACAATTGTTTCATTTCTTTTTTTAGTAGGTAGTTGAGCATACGCTGTTTTTCTAAATGTAATGCGATTTTTATTTATATAATTCGATATAGAGCATCCTTAGCAAATGGTTTTTATTCAAGTCTTATCTTAAACATTTTCAGGCTAACCACAATAAAGAACATCGCCATAGTTGTAAGAATAAGCATTTCCTTCCATACGGCAGCAAACCCTAACCCCTGAATCATAATGGATTTAACTGCTTCTATATACCAACGAGTGGGTATAATATTGGAAACAATTTGCAACCAATAAGGCATGCTCTCAATTGGAAAAATCATTCCCGAAAGGAGCAATACGGGCATCATCAAGCCCATACCCGAAATCATCATAGCCGCAAGCTGGGTATTAGCCACGGTAGAAATAAGTAACCCCAAAGCCAATGATACAAATATATAAATCAACGAAATGAGCACGAGCGCTACATAACTACCCTCTATTGGCACTTTTAGAACAAAGAGAGAGAGTAAAATAATGGAAATAAAATTGATACACGAAAGCACAAAATAAGGCGTAATTTTAGATAAAAGACTATATATCGGTTTCATCGGCGATACCAACAAGACCTCCATCGTGCCAATCTCCTTTTCGCGTACAATGGCTATTGAAGTCATCATAGCACAGACAAGAATAAGGATAAGCCCTAGCACACCTGGCACAAAATTATAGGCACTAATCATTTGCGGATTGTAGAGCATCTTTACTTCTGGCGTAATTTGATACGGATTACGTGCAGCACCCATGCTGTCTTGCTGATATTGCTTAATGATAGTAGATGCGTAAAAGCTAAAAGTAGTAGCTGCATTGGGGTCGGTAGCATCGGCAATGAGCTGCACATGTGCCTTGCCTTCGTGCTGTAGCCTTTCGGCAAAATTCTCTTCGAACACTACGACCAACTTTACATTGCCACTTTTAAAAGCGGTTTGAATTTGATCTTCCTTACTCAGTCGTTCTGTAACATCAAAATAAACGCTATTATCCAAGCGATTGGTAATGTTTTCAGCTACCACATCATGCGTAGGCATCAACACAGCTATATGCGTATTTTTGACCTCCGTAGAAAGGGCAAATCCAAACATAATCATCTGGATAATAGGTATTACCAAGAGAATGAGCATAGTCGTTCTATCTCTCACTATATGGTAAAATTCCTTTTGTATAAATGATACTAATTGTTTCATGTGTATGTATTCAATAAAAATAACTGTACAGATAAATAGAAGAAAGACTAATCATCAGACCTCTGAGCCTTGCGAGCCAAATATTGAAACACCCCATCCATATTCTGCGTGTTAAATTGCTGTTTCAATTTTTTTGGCGTATCCAAGGCATTGATTTTGCCATCTACCATAATCGATACCCTATCGCAATATTCCGCCTCATCCATGTAATGTGTGGTAACAAAAACAGTAATGCCCCGTGAAGTAGCATCGTATATAAGCTCCCAAAATTGGCGACGCGTAATGGGATCGACCCCACCCGTAGGCTCGTCGAGAAACACCACTTGCGGATTGTGAAATATGGAAACCGAGAAAGCTAATTTCTGTTTGAATCCAAGCGGTAAATCGCGTACAAACTTATTTCTTTCCTCTTCAAAATGCAGCGTTTGCATTAAACTATTGGTTTTTTCTTTAATCAAACTGCGTTTCATGCCATAAATACCACCAAAAAGTTCAATGTTTTCCCACACTTTTAAATCGTCGTACAAAGAAAATCTCTGACTCATGTAGCCTATGTTTTTTTTTATCCACTCCGATTGACTGCCAATATCAAAGCCAGCCACCATGCCAGAGCCACTAGTAGGAATACTCAACCCACTGAGCATACGCATAGCTGTGGTTTTTCCTGCACCATTGGCACCCAAAAACCCGAAAATCTCGCCTCTTTTTACCTCAAAAGAGATATGATCTACAGCGGTAAAATTTCCGAATCTTTTCGTCAAGCTATCCGCAACAATAACATTATCTGGTGATGAAACAGTGTGTACCATTCTATTTATTTTTGTGATAATTGCATAAAGCAGTCTTCAATCGTTGGATCTATCTGTTCAACAGCATATTCCGTATGATTATTCTCTGCTATATTCGTTTTGATCTGTTCTATTATATTGTCAATTGAGTTGCAATCTTGTATCCTGCTACGAGAGATAGAAATATGGTGCTTATCGCCAAAAGCAAAGCAATTCTTCGTAAGTTCGTTGCTCCGCAAATCGAGTAACAAACGATGCATGTCCGAGCTTTCGGCTGTCAGTAAATATTCGGGATAGCTTGCTACAATACCTTGTGGTGTATTAATCGTTAGAAACTGACCTTTTTGTATGAGGGCTATTCTATCGCACAAACTCGCCTCATCCATATATGGTGTAGATACAATAATGGTGATATTTTGTTTCTGTAGGTTCTTGAGCATCCCCCAAAATTCTTTGCGCGATACGGGGTCGACCCCTGTAGTCGGTTCATCCAGAAAAAGGACACTTGGGCGGTGAATTAAAGCGCAACTAAGTGCCAATTTCTGTTTCATTCCTCCTGAAAGCTTGCCCGCTCTTCTGTGCTTAAAAGGCTCTATCTGCTGATAAATATCTTTTACCAAGTCATAATTTTCTTCAATCGTGGTATTAAACACAGTTGCAAAAAAAGTCAAATTCTCTTCTACAGTTAAATCCTGATAGAGCGAAAAGCGACCTGGCATATAACCCACCCTCTTGCGTATCTGGGCATAATCGGCTACCACATCAAATCCGTCAACGCTTGCAATGCCCTCATCTGCCAGAATTAATGTGGTGAGAATGCGGAAAAGCGATGTTTTGCCAGCACCATCTGGACCAATTACACCAAATATCTCGCCCCGTTTTACCTCCAAGCTCACTTCAGAAAGTGCTTGCACGTCTTTGTAACTCTTGCTAATGCCTTGGCACCTAACTGCGATATCAGATGTGTTTCTATTGCTTTTCATACACTTTAGAATGTTACATCTCCGTACATTCCGATTTTAATATAGCCATCATTTTTTACACTAATTTTTACGGCGTACACCAAATTTGCCCTTTCGTCACGTGTTTGAATCGTTTTGGGAGTAAATTCCGATTTATTGGATATCCATGTAATCGTACCCGTATATTCCTTAGCACCATCGCCGTAATCGGCAAACACTTTCACCTCTTGTCCAATTTTAATAGTCGAAAGTTGATTGTTGGTAATGTACGAACGCAATATCATATTGTTGGTATCCGCAATTTTAAACAAGACTTTGCCTGAGTTTGCCAATTCTCCTTTTTCTGCATATTTAGCCAATACCATGCCCTTGATGGGGCAAGATAGGGTTCGGCA
>FLOH01000551.1_pt1 | contig 77342 bp, 71 predicted proteins | sample 756751 | NCBI WGS metagenome assembly FLOH01 (sample SAMEA4026879, study PRJEB14308) | marine metagenome | biome: coastal water; material: water | depth 74 m
CTGCGACGCCAGAGCACGAGTCGCGATGACCTCTTCCACGGACACATCGGCGGGATCGACACACTCGCCCAGTCGCTGCTGGTCGCAGCAGAGATGATCGAGGACGGAATGATTGAAGCGGCCCGAAGGTCTCGCTACGCCGGCTGGTCGACCGGGATCGGCACCGAGATCATGGACGGAAGCGTGGATCTCCCGGCTCTCGAGAAGAGGGTCCGGGCCGGTGAAATCGATCCAGCTCCGGTCTCTGGACGCCAGGAGCAACTTGAAAACGTCGTGAACCGGGCGCTCAGGCGCACTATTTGAATCTAGAGAGAACAAGGAGGGCTGTATCCATGAGAGACATCACTGACCTGACCGTCGCCATCACGGGAGCAAGTTCGGGTATTGGAGCCGCGACGGCTCGAGCGCTGGCATCCGAAGGTGCGTCCGTCGTACTGGGAGCACGCCGCGTCGACCGCCTCGACGACCTCGCCGCCGAACTAGGCTCGAAGGTGGCCGTCGTCGAGATGGACGTGCGAGAGCCGGCAGACTCGACGCGCCTCGTCGAACAGGCGTACGCGACCTTCGGCCGCCTCGACGCGCTCGTCGCCAGTGCCGGGATCGGTGCCTACGGCGGGATCATGGACCTGAGCGATGAGCAGCTCCGGGTGATGATGGACACCAATGTCGCAGGAACGCTGTGGCCGATCCGAGCCACGGTACCCGGATTCGTCGAGGCTGGCGGCGGCGATATCGTCATCGTCGGCTCGGTTGCCGGACTACGGGGAGCCGGTGACGAGGCCGTCTACGCTGCGACGAAGTTCGCCCAGGTGGGGCTGGCCGGTGGACTCGATCGGGAGTTGCGTGAGTCCGGCGTCCGGGTGAGCATGATCGCCCCCGGAGGGACGGCGACCGAGTTCGCCATGGGAGCCGGCCGCACTCCGGACATGCCGGGACTCGCCGACATGATGGGAGCCGATGACGTAGCCGCGGCCGTGGTCACGGTCCTGAAGCAGCCCCTGTCGATGCGTACCCTCGTCTGGTCGATGCGGAGCGTCAAAGAGGCCGATTAACGACTATTCGCGGGCTGGGAAGGCGCGATCCTGACCGCACGTTGACTTGCGACGGTTGACCGGTTGAGGCTCCGGCGCGTGCGTGGATGTCGATCCGGTTGGGATCAGCCGTTGGCGAGGATCGTGGCTGCAACCCCGTCGGCATCGAGTCCCAGTTCCGAGAGGATCGAGCCTGCGTTCCCCGGGGGGAGGAATTCGTCGGGTAGCCCGAGGACCTTCACCCGTCCCGCCAGGCCCCATGGAGCCAGTGCTTCGAGGACCGCCGAGCCGAAGCCGCCGGACACGACGCCGTCCTCCAGTGTGACGACCCGGTCGTAGGTCTCGACCCAGTTCCGGAGGCGAGGATCGAGAGGTTTCACCCAACGCGCGTTGATGAGGCCGCACGAGATTCCATCGACCTCCAACAGCGTTGCGGCATCGGCGGCCACCGGAACCATGCGGCCCACCGCAAGGATCAGGACATCGGATCCCGCCTGGAGCTCCTCCCACTCTCCAAGAGGAATGGGTGTGGGTGGGGACTGAGGGATCGAATCAACGCCGGCCTTCGGATAGCGGATCGCTACCGGACCCGAATGATCCAGAGCGGTGTCGAGCAAGCCGGCGAGTTCCTCGGCCGTGGAAGGTGCAGCGATCGAGAGGCCGGGGATCATGCGAAGGTAGGCGAGGTCGAAGGCGCCATGGTGAGACGGTCCATCCGATCCGGTAATCCCAGCGCGGTCGATCATGAAGACGACCGGAAGGTCGTGAAGCGCAATGTCCATCACGAGTTGGTCAAAGGCTCGCTGGAGGAACGTTGAGTAGATACATACGATTGGGTGGCGACCACCCATGGCCAGCCCCGCGGCAAGGGTCACCGCGTGCTGCTCGGCCAAGCCCACGTCGATGACCCGGTCGGGATGCAACTCCGCCAGGCGACCGAGTCCCGTCGCCGAACCCATGGCGGCAGTGATCGCCACCACGTCGGGGCGCCGCTCGGCGGCGTCGGCGATGATGCCCCCAGCAGCGTCGGTGAATCCGAGGCCATTGGAGTAGGGATCACCCGTGTCGAGATCGAATGCACCGACTCCGTGGGTTCTCTCGCTCTCATCGCCGCTGGCCGGCGCATAACCTCTGCCTTTCTCCGTCACGGCGTGAACAACGACCGGCTCGTTGAACTGCTTGGCCCGTTCGAGCGTCGATTCCAGCACCTCCAGGTCATGGCCGTCGATCGGCCCGGTGTATTTGATGCCGAGTACATCGAGGAAGGTTGCAGGCTGGAGCACCTGCTTGAGCGCCTCCTTCATCCGGTGGAGCGCTTCATCGGTTGATTCCCCGACCACCGGAATCCTGCGGGCGATCTCGCCGAGGATCTCTTTCGATCGCTCGTAGGTGGGACTCACTCTGAGCGCTGCGAGGTGCGCTGCGAGACCACCGACGGTCGGGGCGTAGGACCTTCCGTTGTCGTTGATCACGATGATCAGCCGCTTCGGACTGACCTGTGCGATGTGATTGAGCGCCTCGTATGCCATACCGCCGGTGAGCGCCCCGTCGCCGATGACGGCAACGATGTACGAGTCGTCCCCGTCCTCGCGTGCGAGGGCGAGTCCTGTGGCGTAGCTGAGCGACGTCGATGCATGGCTGTTCTCGACGAAATCGTGGTCGCTCTCTGCCCGCGACGGGTAACCCGACATCCCGGACTTCTGTCGAAGCGTCCGGAACTCCCCGGCGCGACCCGTCAGTAGCTTGTGTGGATACGCCTGGTGTCCGACGTCCCAGATGATGCGGTCGGTGGGGCTGTTGAAGACGGTGTGGAGGGCAATGCTGAGTTCGACGACGCCGAGATTCGGCGAGAGGTGTCCACCGTTCTGCGAGATGACTTCAAGCATGAAGGAGCGGATTTCGTCGCTGAGGTCGGTGAGGGCCTGCTGATCCAGGCTTCCGAGGTCTGCCGGAAGATCGAGGCTCTCCAGCAAGGGGTAATGCGTTGGGTCCGCCGGGGCCAAGTCGCTCCGTCCTCCAGGTCGAGGGTTTGGCGCCCGCAAGGCTAGCGCTCCGCCCTGGCGTCTGGCTTTGATACGGACGATATACCGTTGGCGGCGTCAAGTGGTGTGCGCGACGGGGTGGTCTCAGTAGACGTCGGGGACGAATGTCTGCTCGGTGATGGGTGGCCGGATGTAGCCGGTGTTCTCCTGCCGGGGCGGCAACTCGATCGCTCCGAGCGGGCGATCCTCGTAGGGGATCACCGTCAGTAGATGACTGATGCAGTTGAGCCTCGCGCGCTTCTTGTCCTCGGCGTTGACGACGACCCACGGAGCCTGCTTGATATCGGTGTGATCGAACAGGATGTCCTTCGCCTTCGAGAACTCGACCCACTTCGCCCGTGACTCGAGATCCATCGGGCTCAGTTTCCACCGCTTGGTGGTGTCGTCAATGCGGGCCTGGAACCGGCGTTCCTGCTCCTCGTCGCTCACGGAGAACCAGTACTTGATGAGGGTGATGCCGCTTCGGACCAGCATGCGTTCGAACTCGGGGCAGGAACGGAGAAACTCCGTGTACTGGTCCTGGGTGCAGAATCCCATCACCGGCTCGACGAGTCCACGGTTGTACCAGGACCGGTCGAACAGCACCATCTCGCCTGCTGCGGGCAGGTAGTTGGCGTAGCGCTGGAACCACCACTGGGTCTTCTCCCGCTCTGTCGGCGTGCCGAGGGCTTCGACCCTGCAGATCCGGGGATTCAGCCGCTCGGTGATCCGCTTGATCACACCGCCCTTGCCCGCGGCGTCGCGTCCCTCGAAGAGAACGACGACCTTGAGCCCCTCCTCCTTGACGTAGGTGTGCATCTTGACCAATTCGGTCTGGAGTTGGGCAAGCTCAGCCTCGTAGAACTTCTTCGGCAGCTTCGGCTTCTTGATGCTCTTCTCCGGCTCAATCGTGTCGAAAACGGATTCACCTGAGATCGTCATCTCTGCCTTCCAAACTACTTGGGTACGGGTTCAGGATACCGCGCGCTATCGAGGGTTTGCCCGCCGCATCGGCCGCTGGGTCGCGGACCAGTAGATCGACTGTCCTGTTCACTCCGGTGTCACGTATGCGGCGGTGATCCCGCCGTCGACGAGGAACTCGGTTCCCGTCACGTACGACGAGTCGTCGGAAGCGAGCCACAACACCGCCTTCGCCATCTCCGCCGCCTCACCGAAGCGCCCCATCGGGACGTGGACGAGCCTGCGCTGTTTCTTCTCCTCGGTGTCGAGGAACTTCATGAGCAGTTCGGTGCGGATCGGGCCCGGGCAGAGAGCATTGATGCGGATCCCCTCACGAGCGTGCACAACGGCGAGTTCCCTCGTCAGCGCCAGCACGGCACCCTTCGAAGCGGTGTAGGCCACCTGTGGCGTTGCCGCACCGAGGTGAGCAACGAACGAGGCCGTGTTGATGATCGAACCCCCACCGGCCCTGCGCAGCGCCGGGATGCCGTGTTTGCATCCGAGGAACACACCCTTGGCGTTCACATCCATCGTGAGATCCCAGATCGCTTCAGGGGTGCCGACGGCATCGCCGTCGTCGGAATGCATGATTCCCGCGTTGTTGAACACCACGTCGACACGGCCAAATGCCTCTTCGGCTGCGGCGATCATCGACGCGGCATGATCATCTTTGGAGACATCGGCAACGATGGGGATCGCGGTACCGCCGCCGGCGTTGATCTCTGAGACCGTGTTGTTCACCGCCTCCTCGTTGAGGTCGACGGCCGCAACTGCGGCCCCCTCGGTGGCGAACAGCAGTGCCGTCTCTCGTCCGATGCCGTTCCCGGCTCCGGTGATGACGGCCGATTTGCCTTCGAGTCTCATTTCGCTCCTTGTTCCGTCGTGTTATCAGATCCGCTCGAAGTAGCGCCGGCGTTCCCAGTCGGTGACGGCCGCGTCGTATGCACGGTGTTCGCTGCGGAAGAAGTGGGTGTAGTGGTCGTGAACCGCTGCTCCGAAGGCCTCCTTGGCCCACTCGCTCTCTGCAAAGAGGTCGGTCGCCTCTCGGAGTGTCCCGGGCACTGCCGGGAGATCCTGCGCCGCGTACACATCACCGGTGAAGATCTCGGGCGGTTCGATGCGGTTGGTGATGCCATCGAGACCTGCCGCCAGCGTTGCTGCGTAGATGAGGTACGGGTTCGCGTCCGAGCCGGGAATGCGGTTCTCGATCCGCAGGCTGGGTCCGCTTCCGACGATGCGGAAGCCCGCCGTCCGGTTGTCGTAGCTCCAGGCGATTCGCGTCGGAGCCCAGGAGGCGTCGACGAACCGCTTGTAGGAGTTGACGGTCGGGGCGTAGAACGGCGTCAACTCCCGCACGTGAGCCATCCAACCGCCGAGGAACCAGCGGAACTCGTCCGATGCGAAGACCGGACCGACGGGGTGTCCGCCGGGGAACACGGGTTCGTCGTCGCTCCAGAGACTCAGGTGGATGTGGCAACTCGAACCGGAGTCGTTGTCGTGGGGCTTGGCCATGAACGTGATCGAGATGCCGAGATCGTCCGCAATCTCCCTCATGCATTGCTTCATGAGGGTGTGCCGGTCGGCCATCGCCAGAACGTCGGCGTAGCGGATGTTCAACTCGTGCTGGCCCACGCCTGTCTCGCCCTTCGACGTCTCGACCGGGATGCCAGATCGGCTGAGCGCACGACGAGCCGTCCGGTTGAAGAACTCCTCGCGGGTCCCCTGGAACAAGTGATAGTCCTCGGAGTACCAGCCGACAGGGGTCAGGCCGGCGTAGCCCTTCTCGGTGGCCTCGCGGTAGGAGTCCTCGAAGAGGAAGTACTCGAGTTCGGACGCGGCCATCGCCGAGAACCCCGTATCGGCTGCGCGTCCGATCTGGCGGCGCAGCATCGATCTCGGAGCAACGGCGATCGGCTCGTGACTGGTCGGATCCTGGAGGTCGGTGAGGACGATCGCGGTACCGGGCAACCAGTCGGCGATCCGCATCGTCGACAGGTCGGGGACGAGGTGGAAGTCGCCGTACCCGAGTTCCCAGTTCGCGTACGAGTATCCCGGAACCGGTTCCATCTCCATGTCGGTCGCAAGGAGGTAGTCGCAGCCGTGAGTGCCGTCTTCTGCGACTTCGTCGAGGAAGAACCCGGCGTCGACGCGCTTCCCAACGAGTCGCCCGTAGTGGTCCGTGAACGCCACGATCACGGTGTCGATCGTGTCGGCCTCGACCGCTCCGGTCAGTTCCTCGATCGTCAACATCCCAATTGAATCAGCCACCGGGGATCCTTCCAGGGGATGGGATCGTGCGAGACCTGACATTAGCCGGTGGGTGGCGCGGTGATCGAGGCAGCGGGGTCGACGGAGGACTAGTTCGTTTGTCACTCGAGTCTTTGTGTCTCCTGGATCCGGTACATCGACCGATGTAACGGGTGGTGCCCGGCGGTTCGAACGCCTGCCAAGATAACGGAATGGCCGTTCGGGGCGAATGCACCCCCGGCCGAGTAAGGAGTGATCTGGTGTGGTCTATCAGAAGCACTAGTCGAGACGACGAAGAGCGCTACCGGATCCGCACGACGGACCGACTGCGCCGCGTGGCTGCCTCTGTGGTTGACGCTCGAGCTATGGACGCGGAGCAACTCCGGGCCCGTTTCGACCGCGTGCACACCGGTGCCGTCGGAACACCGGCAACGCCCGAGATGGTGGCGTAGAGGTTCCACGCCGTGGCCGACGGGTTCTCCCGGAGACCGACGAATGGTCACGCCTCGCAGATAGCGGGAGTCCGCTAGATCCGATCAGGACGAATCGACGCAGGAAGCGCAGACGCCGCGGAAGATGATCTGAGCTTCGTCGACCACTGCGCCCGGGACATCTGCATCGAGACACGGCTTCGACCCGACTGCACACGCCACGTCGGTCACCGCTCCGCACTGCCGACACACGAAATGGTGGTGCCACGTGTCGGCCACTTCGTAGATCGCCGAACCGGGCCCCCGATCCGCACGCATGACGAGATCGACGCGGGCGAGGTCGTCGAGCACGTTGTAGATCGAGGCACGAGGCAATCGTTGACCGCTGTCGGCGACCAGTCGGGCGATCTCGTCCGCGGTGCGGTGGCCCCCGGCCTCCTGGAGGACGCCATAGACCAGGACCCGCGGTTTGGTTGCCCTGAGGCCGGCGTGACGGATGACCGGTGAGGCGTCGGCTGCAGGCATGACTCCGCTCCAGTGGACAAGGGGATTACCTTAGAACTAGTCTAAACAGGGTACCGCAGTTCTGCACGCCCCCAGTCCCGAGGAGGACTCATGCCCGACAGACTGACCAACAGTTTCGGACGTCCCGTTGCCGATGACCAGAACACCGTGACCGCCGGATCCGACGGACCGGCCCTCATGCAGGACACCCATCTGCTCGACAAGTTGGCGCACTTCGACCGGGAGCGCATCCCCGAGCGGGTCGTCCACGCAAAGGGTGCCGGTGCCTACGGTTACTTCGAAGTGACCGGAGACGTGTCGCAGTACACCAAGGCCGCCTTCCTCTCCGCCGTCGGCAAGCGGACCGACCTCTTCGTCCGCTTCTCCACCGTGGGTGGCGAGAAGGGCTCCGCCGACTCTGAACGAGACCCGCGCGGGTTCGCCGTCAAGTTCTACACGGAGGACGGCAACTACGAGATGGTCGGCAACAACACGCCGGTCTTCTTCATTCGCGATCCGCTGAAGTTCCCCGACTTCATCCACACCCAGAAGCGCAATCCGGCGACGAACCTGAAGGATCCCGACATGTTCTGGGATTTCCTGTCGCTGACGCCCGAGTCGCTCCACCAGGTCACCATCCTGTTCTCCGACCGGGGAACGCCGAAGTCATACCGCTACATGAACGGTTACACGAGTCACACGTATCTCTGGTACACCGACACGGCCCGGTACTGGATCAAACTGCACTTCAAGACCGACCAGGGCAATAGGACGCTTACCGGTCCGGAGGCAGCGGCCTTGGCGTCTAGCGATCCGGACCAGGCCACCGGCGATCTGTACAGAGCCATCGCAGGTAGTGACTACCCGTCGTGGACCGTCAACGTGCAGATCATGAACGAAGCCGATGCGGCCGCTTACCGGTACGACCCGTTTGATATCACGAAGGTTTGGCCGCACTCGGACTACCCGCTCATCCCGTTCGGCAAAATGGTGTTGGATCGGAACCCGGAGAACTACTTCGCTGAGGTCGAGCAGGCTGCATTCAGCCCCGGATCATTCGTCCCCGGTATTGCGGCTTCTCCGGACAAGATGCTCCAGGGTCGGCTGTTCTCGTACCCGGACACGCACCGGCATCGTCTTGGGACGAACTATGGCCTGATTCCGGTGAACCAGGCGAAGGGCACCACCGCCCGCTCTTATGAACGAGACGGATCCATGCGAACCGACGGCAACGGTGGAGGGGGCCCCAACTACTACCCGAACACGTTCGGCGGGCCGGTCCCCGATGCGGGCGCTGCGGAACCCGGTGTGGCAGTTACGGGCGAGGCCGGTCGGTTCGAGTACACCCACCCGAACGACGACTACGAGCAGCCCCGTTCGCTGTTCGCCGACGTGATGGACGACACGGACCGGGATCACCTGATCTCCAACATCGCGGGCCATCTTGGTGGAGCCCAGGAGCGATTGCAGTTGCGCCAGGCCGCCCTCTTCTATCGCGTCCATCCCGACTTCGGGACCCGCGTTGCCGAGGCGATCGGTATTGATGCAGGTGATGTGGCGCGCCTGGCCGCATTGACCCAAGAAGAGTTGGTGGCAGCGACGCTGTAGTAGTCCGCTCTCGTTGGGAGGCAGGAGAGCTGTCAGCTGTCAGCTCTCAGCTGCCAGCAGCAAGTAGCGAGTAGCGGCAAGTAGAGCGGAACTTGCCAACTCGCCTACCTGCTACCGGTCTACTGGTCTACTGGTCTACTGGTCTACTGGTCTACTGGTCTATCCATCTCTCACCTGGTTCTCATGGTTCCTTCAGGCGGCTCTCAGGTGGGCACGGCATACTGTTCCTCGTAAGCCTCCAAGCACGAGAACGCCACCCTCCTCCCTCCTTCCCAGGATCCCCGGGTGGCGTTCTCGCGTTCGGGGTTCTTCCGATATGTGGTGCGGTGCACTCGCGAGTAGCGGTCTGGTTCTACCCGCGGCGCCGGTAGGGGTCATCTCCGCTTGAGGGAATAGCGCGTTCCCGGATCCGGGCAACTCGTCGTGTCCGAGGTAGTGTGCAGTCAGCCGGTGGCCGAAAGCGGCCGTGGTCCGTGACAATGTGCCGCACCGAAGAGGAGAAACCCATGACAGATCACGAAATGAACGACCAGGGAAGCCCGTCGTCAGGTATCGGGGCACCGGCAGATCTTGGAACGCGAATCCTGGCTCGACTCATCGACTATGTCATTCTGGGGGTGATCTACGCGATTCTGCTCCCCCTATTCGTCGCACTCTCAATCCTCGGGTCTGTTGGCGGAGGGTTCGGTGGCGGATTCGGCCTCGGGTCGCTGGTGTTCGGGGTCATCGTCGCTGCGATCATGGTCGGCTACTTCACCATCATGGAGTCGCAGCGTGGCCAGACCGTCGGGAAGATGGTGATGGGACTCGAGACGCAGGGTCCGAGCGGTGGGAAGCCGACAACGGAGGAGGCGGTCAAGCGGAACGCTTGGAACGCTCTCAACGTCATTCCGATCCTCGGCGGTCTTCTCCTACTCGGCGCGTCCATCTACATCATGGTGACGATCAATCAGTCCCCGACGAAGACGGGGTGGCACGACGAGTTCGCAGGCGGAACGAAGGTCATCAAGATCAAGTAGGACGGCTTCTGCCGAGGCTCGAACGTGCTGAGCAGTCGCCGTCGACAGTAGCTACCGCGGTCTTTTGTCGCTTGTCCCGCGGGTTGTAGCGGGTTGATCGGGGGCGACTCCGATGGCTCGCCGTGCGAGTCTTCAGCCTCGGGACTTGTGACTGGCGACTGGCGGCTGCTCGTTTCCGATTCCGTCGTGGGGGATCTGGCCGAGGCGGCCCGCCTGGTAGTCGTCGTAGGCTTGGAGCAGCTCGGCGCGCGTGTTCATCACAAACGGACCCGACCATGCGACGGGCTCTCGGATGGGGAGCCCGCCGAGTACCAACACATCCACGTTCGGGCTGCGGGACTCTTGTCGGTCGTCCGCGGTGATCGTGATCGTGTCCCCGGATCCGAAGACGGCGAGATTCCCCATTCGGGCCGGGCGATGTTCTGCGCCGAAGCTGCCCGCTCCGTTCAGGACGTAGGCGAGGGCGTTGAAGTCTCGCCGCCAGGGGACCTGAAGCCGGGCGCCCGGCGACAACGTTGCGTGGAACATCGTGATCGGGGTGTGGGTCGATCCCGGTCCACTGTGGTCGGCGAGGTCACCGGCGATGAGCCGGATCAGCGCCCCCCCGTCATCTGTGGTGAGCAGCGTCACACTCTCCGCTCGGAGATCCTGGTAGCGCGGGGCGAGGAGTTTGTCCGAGCGTGGGAGATTCACCCACAACTGGAATCCGTGGAACAGACCGCCACTGACGACGAGCTCCTCGGGGGGCGCTTCGATGTGGAGAATCCCCGAGCCGGCCGTCATCCACTGGGTGTCCCCATCGCTGATGACGCCGCCGCCTCCGTGCGAATCCTGGTGTCGGAGTGTGCCGTCGATCATGTACGTGACGGTCTCGAAGCCGCGGTGTGGGTGCCACGGCGTGCCCTTCGGTTCGCCGGGCGCATACTCGACCTCACCCATCTGATCGAGGTGGATGAACGGATCGGTGTCCGTGAGATCGACCCCACCAAAGGCCCGCCGTACTGGGAATCCTTCGCCCTCTAAGCCGGTCGGCCCGGTCGTCACCGATCTCACCGGCCGGTCGCTGGAGCCGACGGCGATCGGTTCGAGGCGCGGCAACGTCAGCGTGTTGTCAACCGTTACTGCAGGCACATCACTCCGATCCTCGGGCGTAGGAGTGAAACCACCCGACCGTCGACGCTATTCCGAAACGCTCCGGACCGCGTTCCGAACCGCCTGGTCCCTTCCCGACCGATAGAGCGGCGGCTGACGCTTCTCGATCAGGGGCGTCTCCACCGATGTTCGAGAGTCGGGGTCAGTGGGCTTCTGAGGGTGTGACGGGGCCGTTGGACGCCTGCTCGAGCGTGGTGCTTGGATTCTCGGTGCCGTAGATGACCTCATAGCTCTTCACGAAATTGCTCGAGAACGAGATGATGAGCGCAGCGACGGGCAGCGCCATGAACGCTCCCATCGGTCCGGCGAGCGCCCCACCGGCGAGCGCCGCGCCGAAGGCAACCGCGCCGTTGAGGGTCATCGTCTTCGAACTGATCTTCGGACTCAGCCAGTAGTTCTCCGCCTGCTGGTAGATGAGGACGTATGCGAGGACGATGAGTGCCGCCGTGAGGCCCTGGATCGCAAGCGTCAGCAAGATGGGAATCGCACCGCCGATGTACGTCCCGATCGCCGGGATGAACACCGACACGAAGCCTCCGAATGTCGCAAGGGGGAGCGCAAACGAGACCGGCATGCCGACGAGGACCATGGTGAAGAAGAACCCCGTGCTATTGATCAGCATCAGCAGCATCCGGGAGTAGAAGTAGCCACCCGTCTGCTTGACCGCCTCATCCCACGTCCATCCCACGCGCTGCTGCGCCACCGGACTCATGTGGGAGAGCACCAATCGCTGGAAGCGCGGCGCGTCGGCCGTGAAGTAGAAGGTGAACATGGCGATCGTCGCCAGGTTGAAGACGAGGCCGATTCCTGTCGTCGCGATTCCCAGCAAGCTTCCGAAGACGCCTTGAGCCCAGTCGGCGAGGACCTGGGCCGTGTCCACGGCGATCTCCTCGCCTTGACCCGGGGTCCAGATCTCGACGTCGAACGTGTCTTCGATCCAAGTGCTCGCGTCGCCGAGCCAAGCCCCTCCCTTCTCACCGATACCGCCGGCAAGTTCGGCGATGGCGGGGATGAGTACGACGACCATCAGAATCGTTGCGACGAATCCGGTGACGTAGATCACTCCGACGGCGGATCCACGGCGCCACCCATAGCGATCGACCAGCCAGACAACCGCCGGCTGGAGCGCCAGGCTGAAGAAGAAGGAGATGCCGAGCATCCATAACAGGCCGCTCATCTCTCCGATGGCCCACAGCGCGAAGAGTGTGAGCAGGATCGCGCCGATCACCTGCCAGATCGTCCGCCCGCTGATCTTGATGTGAAGCGCAGGCGCGGGCGTGCCAAAGGGTTGGTCCATCTTCGGCTCAGATCGGGCGTCGTCCATGTTGTTCTCCCTCAACGTTCAGCGCTGCACCGTGTTTCGACCGCCATTGTGCCGCCAAGGTTTCCAAAGGCGGGTATCTGAGCCGAAGACAGATGCATTACCGTCTTCGTTGACGGCAGAGAACCAACACAGCAGGGAGACACGGGTATGGCGGACAGGATCGGGTTCATCGGGCTCGGGACCATGGGCACAGGGATGGCGTCCAACCTGATCGAGAAGGGTCACGACATTGTCGTATGGAATCGCACGGCTTCACGCATGGGTCCCCTCGTCGAGTCCGGCGCTTCGGTTGGATCGTCCCCGGCCGACGTGGCGCGCCAATGTCCGGTCGTCATGATGTGTGTCTCGGACACGCCGGACGTCGACTCCGTCCTGCACAGCTCCGATGGACTGCTCGACGGCGTGTCTGAAGATTCGCTCGTCGTTGACCACTCGACCATCAGTCCGGGTGCGACCGTCGGGTTCGCTGAGGAGGTCTTTGCGCTCGGTGGGAACTGGATCGATGCTCCCGTGAGCGGCGGGTCGGAGGGTGCGGTGAACGGCACCCTTTCGATCATGGTCGGCGGGAGTGAAGCAGACGTGGAGCGGGCCCGTCCGTACATGGAAGCCTTCGGGACGACGATCACGCATGTCGGACCGGTGGGGGCGGGGCAGCAGGTGAAGATCGTCAACCAGATCCTCGTCGTCGTGACCCAACTCGCCGTCTCCGAGGCGCTGCTCTTCGCTCAAGCCTCAGGACTCGACCTTGGAGCCACGCTCAGCGCTGTCAAAGGCGGTGCAGCCGGATCGTGGATGCTTGCGAACCGCGGTCCACAGATGATCGAGAGGGACTGGCGGCCGGGGTTCACCATCGACCTCCAGCAGAAGGACCTGCGCCTGGCGCTCGAAGCCGCCGACTCCGTCGGAACGCCGATCCCAGGAACGGCACTTGTCTTTCAGTTGTACCGGGCTCTCCAGAACGAAGGTCTCGGCGCCGAAGGCAACCACGCATTGGTGAAGGCCCTCGAGAAGATGTCAGGTGTGAAGGTGGGAGTCTGAGATCGTGCGATAGCCGGTGCTTCTGTCCCCGGCCTGCGGCCGGTGGGACAGCCACTCGGCGGCCCCGCTATTCCCAGAAGGATACCGACCTCGCCGACACCTAGTTCTTCAGCGTCATGGCGTGGTTGGGGCGGAGCAGAAACGGCGGCAGGTAGGCCGGAATATTCGAGAATGGCAACACGTCGGGGTGCAGAGCGATGCCAAGCACATCGTTCATGAACTGACGCCTCGTCTGGATCCGTGCCCACGCGTCGGGATAGCGCGCGGCGAACAGGTCACGGAGCGATCGGTCGGCGAGAGCGATGCCGTCCTCGATGTTCGTCGTGAAGTAGGCGGTCCCGGTCGCCGGAATCACATCCACTTGGAGAGCCATCCCAGACTGCAACTCGATGGTCGATCGCGGAGCCACCGGCGAGTTCACCCATTCGTCGAGGTGGATCTGGTGGCCGGCGTTCAGGAAGATCCCGAAGAATGGATCGCCCAGGTGACGGTCGATGATCTCCTGGAGGATTCCACCGGTCTGACCGATGCGTAATGATTCGTACCATTCCGCGATTGCTTCGAAGTACGGGGCAACCAATCGCTCCACATAATCCTGAATGTCGGGGGGCAGCTCCCCGGAATCCGCTACAACGAACCCGGCCCGGCAGTTGAGGGCGCCCCAGATTCCGTACGCCGTCGTGAACCGGTCGCCCCGCTTGATGCGTCGATCTCCCGGACTCAGCAGACCCAGCGTCGCCCGATCTCCGCTCGTCAGCATGAGGTGGCAAGACAGTGGGGCGCCGTTCCATGCGAGCAGTTGGACGGCTTCGGACTCCCGCATTCCGAGTTCGAGCCCGAAGAGCACGTTTCGTACGCCGTTCGAGGTATGGCACGCCGCTGCCTCGAATGCGGCGAGTTGCTCGACCTCGTTGATCACCCGCATTCCATCTGCGGCGCCGGTGAGCAGGTCTCCCGCGCTCTCCACCACACCGTCGGCACCGGTCGCCCGATGCACCGCGTCGACGACGAATCCAGGCACTTCGATCTGCGAACGGTCGGCGAAATCCTTCCACCCGATCATTCCGACTCGGCTTCCTGTGGCAACACCCTCACTCGCCAGGATTTCACCGAGCGGACGCGAGCCATCCCTCGGCTGGCTCGGGAGACTCAGGTCCTGGTGGAGTTCAACCCGCATGGACTGGGGTGCGGCCTCGGCCATCCCGACGCATTCGTTTCCGGCAAGGAGCAGCGGTCGATCCTCCGCGCCGACGATCAGAACCGCTTCCTCGAACCTTGGATCGAAGCCGGTGAGATACGAGAGGTTGGCGCTGTGTTCGCGGTCGGCGTAGACCACGGCGGCGTCGTATCCACGCGCGTCGAGACGGGTCCGGAATCGCCGAAGGCGATCGAGGTACAGGCGGTCGGGGATCTCCGGCCAGAAGTCGGGTCGCCCGAAGTCCGGCAGTTCGATTTCACGGAGTCGCGCTCGCGCCATTCGATCCTCGCTGTCGCTTCAATCTTCGATCGGAACTCAGACCGTCGGTGATTCGGCGTCGCGAGCGATAACCACGAACTGATTCGCGTCAACCGTCATCCACGGCCCCGTCTCCCCGTTCGGCCACTGCACGCGCACGTCGGCCTCGTCCGAGAGGCCGAGCCCGAAGTGAACCCAGCCAGTCTGGTCGCCGGCGTGACCACCTCCGATGGTGATCTCGTTCTGCACCACGACGTCACCGATCTTCACTTCGATCCAGGAGCCGATGGCGTCGGGATTGGCGCCCGATTGCTCGAGACGGATTGCGGTCCAGTTCCCCATCGGGGCGGGGTTCTCGGCATCGCCCCATCCGACGTTCCGGAAGAGATTCACGTTCACGACGCGGTTCACCACCACCAGGTCCAGCATCCCATCGAGGTTGAGGTCGACGAGCGCGGCACCGCGACTGCGGTTGTAGTAAACGATCCCGGCCTCGACGGCGCTGTCGACGAACGTCCCATCGGGTTTGCCGAGGAGGAGGCTGTTCGGATCCTCCGCTGCATACTCGGGCATGGCGTCGACATTGCCCTTGGAGATGAACAGGTCGGTGAATCCGTCGTTGTTGACGTCCCGGAACTCGGGGTGCCATCCGGTCGACGGCAGCACGTCACCGCCGGCGAACGGACGGTGGGCGGTCAGGCCGCGCCGGATGGCGATGTCGCTGTAGGTCGGCCGGCCCGGCCCGTCGCTGAGTTCCTGGAACTTGTTGTCGCCCTGGCTGGTCAGGAACACCTCGGGAAGCCCGTTGCCGGTGACATCGTGGCTCGCGATCCCCATGCCCCAGATCTGCAGCTTCTTCCAGCCGTCGTCCCGGGTGTAGAGGCGAGGCGGTTGTCCGTCCTCGATGCGCCAGAGTTGCGCTTCGCCGTCGCCGCCCGGCGTCAAACGGTGTTGGGCGATTCTCGAAACTGCGACGGACTTGCCGCCAGACGAAAGTTATGGGGGTAGAGCGAACGCAAACCCACCGCCTTCGTGGGCCCCCTTTTGGGGGTGGCATTCGGAGGCCGGGAAGTGTTCGTGAATCGCGGAAGGGGCTTTCAATCGCCTCTCATTGTTCCTGCATCTCTCGGATTGACCGCCAGAGGTAGAGCCCCAGGGCGCCCACGCCCGAGACGAACAGTCCCACGACGACTCGGCGGGATGTCAGGCTGTCCGGAACTGGTCGGGAGGCCATCATTGAGATGGGTATGAGGACACCGACCAGTGTCAGGTAGCCGAAGATCGCCACACCCCAGTAGAGGGTGTTCGGTAGCTCGGTCGCCGTCCTCTGAAGTTCAAGGCGCTCCCTCTGGACCCGAAGGTGATCCACCTGACTGGAGATCCTCTTCTCTTCACGGATGCGGTCTTCCTGCCGCCCCCTTTCGACCTTCCACGCGTCTCTCGAAGGGCCGCTGACGATGCCGCTCAAGTCATAACGCGCGTAGTGTCCACGGGACCGCTGTCTGATGGCCTCGTCATAGACCTTTTCCAGTCGCGTGGGAATTGAGACTCCGGCCTGCCTAGCGTCATCCAGCGACCGCGGGCGAGCAGCCGTTTCATCAAGTGCGTCCAAGTCGCGGATGGCTTGCTGGACGTCATCGACAATCCGCCGAGAGACATCGAGCATCTCGTCGTCACTCGATCCAATCGGAGTCCATTCGAGGAGCTTCTCGGGCTCCACTTCGCCGAGGTTTCGGACGACATCCTCCAGGTGATGATCGAGGAACCATTCGACGCTCACCGAGTGACGGTCCTCGTACACATCGCTGAGTTCGCCGAGGCGAACGCGGAGTTCGTCGTCGACTTCAGCCAGTCGTTTCAGGGTGGCCGAATGCGCGGCATTCATCGAGACGACCCGGGAGACCAAGAATCCGCCGATGATTGCCACGATGGCAGCCGCAGACAGCGCCAGAGTTGAAAGGAGCCAATTCGGATCTGTCGACATCTGAGCAAAGATAGCCGACAACCGCTCGCCCGTTGCAGCTGCGAGTGAGCTTCGAACCTTGCAGCAGGTCGTCGAATCAGACCCCGTCCGGGCGAATCCATTCCGGACAACTCCACATTGAGGACGCGGTCCTCATCGCGGGCATAAGGGTTCGAGGTTGCCCCCGAGTCCAGTGAGGAATGGTGGTGTGACAGACTCGCGCCCTCCCATGGTTCGGTACAGTTGCAGGATGGGTCGCGACGAGATTTCTGAAGCCATTCGGAGCACCGTCGCAGCAATCTCTGAATCGCCAACGTCGAGGCCCAACACTTCCCGGTTCCCGTCCGCTGCGACACCAGTGGCGATCACGACAGCCCGAGACACGATGTGATGATCGTCCCTGGCTGTGACATAGGTGGCGTCCACATACACATAGCGCAACGCGAGGTGATCCAGCCGGCGGGTGCGGAACACGTCGACCTCGACGCCGATCTCTGTGCGGATGCGCGAAACCGTCGAATTGGAGACACCCGCGTCACAACTCAACGCTCTAACCAGATCATCGACCTTCCGTGTTGATGTGCCGGTGACATAGGCGGTCATGACTTGCGCCCACAACGCCTTGTCCACGCGACGGCGCGGTTCGAGCAGGGACGGGAAGAACGACCCGGCGCGAAGTTTCGGGATACGCAACTCGAGATCACCCGACGGCGACGACAACCTCCTGTCACGACTCCCGTTGCGCGAGGTCGACCGGGAATCGGTCCGTTCATGACGGCCGGCGCCGCAGTCCATGGTCTCCAGTCCCCGGGCATGGCTCCGGCACGGAGTCCTCGGTGCCCGGCGTCTCTTTGGCTCTAAACTCCCGCCTCATGGCCAACGACCCAACTGCGGCCGCTCCTGCGCTGAAGAAGAGCGACAAGAACAAGACGATTATTGGGGGCATCATCACGCTGCTCGTGTTGATCCTCGTTTTCGGGATCGTGCTGCCCCAGTTCGGCGACTATGGCGAGGCGTGGACTGCGATCCAGAATATGTCAACGTTCGCCCTCGCCATCCTGATCGTGATGACGATCGTCAACGTCATCGTCTACGTCTGGCCCTATCAGGCAGCGATTCCCGGGCTCAAGTATCGACCGGCGTTCGTGATCCGGCAGACGTCGTTCATGATTAGCAACGTCGTGCCGGTCGGAGGCGCATTCGGAATCGCTGTTTAGTACTCGATGCTCGGGTTCTACAGCGTCGGAGCCGCAGTGGCGACCGCAGGTATCGGAATCACAAGCACCTGGAACACCTTCGTCACGCTCAGCCTGCCCATCTTCGGATCGCTCGGTTTGGTGGTGATCGGCCAGGCGGAAGGTGCTGCCTTCGCCGTCGCGGCGGTAGGACTCATCGCGATCGGCGTTGTGGTCTGGCTCTTCGCGGCGATCCTCCGCAACCAGGACAGTGCGCGCAAGATCGGAGGGTACGGCGAACGCATCGTTGACTGGGCGTACGGGCTGTTCAAGAAGGAGCCCACGTTCGATGTGGTCGCCGAAGTTGTCCACTTTCGCGACTCGACGGTCGGCGTTGTCAGCGACGGTTGGCTGAAGATCACGGCGACGAGCTACCTCCAACAGTTCATGCAGTTCCTCATCCTCTGGGCTGCCGTCTTCGCGATTCAGGGTGGCTCGAACGCACCGGTTACCTTCATCGAGGCGTTCGTAGCCTTCGCATTCGGCAGACTTGCGACCTTCATCCCGTTGCCACCTGGTGGACTGGGCACGACCGATGCCGCGATCACCGCCATCCTCGTGGGGTTCGGAGCCGCCAACAACGATGCGCTCGCTGCCGTGATGGTGTGGCGCGCACTCACCTACTTCCCGCAGGTAGGTATCGGCATCGGCACGTACCTCTACTATCGCGCGAAGCAGGCGCGCGCCGCCTGACCGGGGCCCTGGGTCCGAGTAGCTGACGACGACGGTTGCACCGGCATTGAGCGGTGATCAGTGCTGCGCGTCATCTCCACCGTGTTGATCGCTCGGGGAGGCCTCGAAGTGAATCGAGCGGTCCTGGTGCTCGTGGCGGACTCCAGTCGGTCCGTGCACCGCATCGTCGAGAAAGAGACGCGTCCCTTCGGCGTGGATGAGGCTCGGCCCGTAGGCGTCGCGGAGGTGTTGCTCGGTGAGCACCTCATCAGGAGTTCCCGCTGCAACCACTCGGCCGGACATGAGCACGACGTAGTCCACGACCTGGGCCGCGCTCAGATCGTGTGTTGTCAGGACGATCGTGCAACCGTGTGCCTGCTCTTCGTGGATGACGTCATCAATGGCATGTGCCGATGTGATATCGAGACCAGTCAGAGGCTCGTCGAGGAGCAACATCTCGTGATCCTGGGCAAGGCCCTGGGCCACGAAGGCACGCTGGCGCTGGCCGCCGGAGAGCTCCGTGAGGTGACGTTCGGCGAGATCGGCGATCTCCATACGATCCATGGCCGTCTGCACGGCGATTCGATCCCCCTCCTTCAGCCAACCGTACGGGCCGGTCGACGGGTAGCGGCCCATCGTGACGACCTCGCGAACGGTGATCGGGAGGGATTCGTTCACCTTCGTCGTCTGGAGCACGTATGAGACGCGGCGCTTCCGACCGTCGACCGGGAGGATGTCGATCGTGCCGGAGGACGGTTCTGCGAGTCCGGCAATTCCGTTGAGCAGCGTTGACTTCCCGGAACCGTTGGGGCCGATGATGGCAGTGATGCTGCCCTCGGGGACGGAGAACGAGGACGGCGCGACGGCCGTGCGAGACCCGTACTTGAACAGAGCGTTCGTGGCGACAATTGCGGGTGGCGCTAGCGACATGTTCGGCACGTCCCTTCGATCTCGAATCGGTGACCCGACGCAACGAAGCCCGCCCTGTCTGCCATCTTCTCGACGAGCTGTGCCATCGCCCTCTCCTGGTCGATGGTTGGCGTTACGTCGACAACGGTGCCACACGATACGCACACGAGGTGGTGATGGTGGCCGGTGAGCCACTCAGCGAGTTCAAACCGGTTGACACCGTCCGAACCGTGCTGTGCCGACAGCACATCAGCATCGGTGAGCACCGAGAGGGATCGATACAAGGACGACAGGGGGACGGTGCCGCCGACCTCGACGTGGATCTCCGCGGCCGTTCGGGGCCCGCGCATCTTTGCCAGTGCCTCGACGGCGATCCTCCGCCCTTGTGTGAGACGGACGCCTGCCGCTACGAGGCGCTCTTCGACGGCTTGTTCGAGGTGTTGCATTGTCGGGCGTCCACTGATAGCGTTACGTCAATAATAGGAATCATTCTCATTATGTGCAAGGAGTAGACCGTGAAGAGACTCGCAGCGATGGCTATTGCGGCTTCTCTCGCCGCCGCCGTCATCGCAGGTTGCGGCTCGGAAGGGCCTTCTGAGTCGGAGGTCAGCGTCGTCGCCACGACCACCGTTCTGGGTGATCTGGCCCGCAATGTGGTCGGAGACGAGGCTGTCGTTGTGGTCCTGATGCCCGTCGGCGTGAACCCACACGACTTCCAACCCTCTGCCCAGCAGGTTGCCGCGATTCAGAAGGCCGATCTCGTGATTGCGAACGGTCTCGGCCTTGAAGAGGGTCTTGCCGATGTGCTCAAGTCGGCTGCCTCCGATGGGGTTCGTGTCTGGGAGGTCGGTCCGGATATCGAACCGCAACTCTTCGCAGAAGCACCCGACTCGGTAGAAGGGTCGGATACCGACCAACACCAAGAGGGGCTTCTCGATCCTCATTTCTGGCTCGATCCGCTGCGCGTTGCCGATGCTGCCCGACTCCTCGCCAAGCAATTGTCCGAGGCAGCGCCGAGCCACGACTGGTCGATCGGTGCGCAGGCATACGCCACTGAGCTAGAGCAGGTCCATGCGGAGAGCATCGAGATTCTTGCCGCGGTGCCTGATGCGGACCGAAAGCTGGTTACGAATCATCGGGCGTTCGGGTACTTCTCTGATCGATACGGTTTCGAGATGATCGGAACGGTGATCCCAGGCGGGGCGACCCTCGCGAATCCCTCGTCCTCCGAGTTGGCTTCCCTGGTTGAAACGATCGAACGCGAGCAGGTCCCGGCCATCTTCACCGAGACGGTCGAGTCCGACGTGCTCGCCCGTACCGTTGCCGCCGAGGTCGGGTACGAAGTTGAGATCGTGGAGCTGTACACGGGTTCCCTCGGAGAAGAGGGAACCGAGGGCGACACGCTTGTTGGGATACTGAGAGCGAATGTGCGACGTATCGCGGACGCCCTGGGGAGAGAGTAATGAGCGATCAGCTTCGAGCCACCAGCTGCCGGCTTCCGGCAGGAGAACGGCGCTCCACAGTGCTCCTGTCTCCTGTCTCCTGTCGTCTGTCGCCTTCGAACCTTGATCAGCGGGATACCGTGGAACCCACATGGACTGGCTGACCGCTCCCTTCGAGCTGGCGTTCCAACAGCGTGCGCTGCTGGCGGGTTCGCTCGCGGCGCTCACGACTTCGGTCGTCGGCACCTGGGTCGTGATCCGGGGGATGACGTTCCTCGGTGATGCTCTCGTTCACGGGGTGATCCCCGGGATCGCCCTCGCCATCCTCATCGGGTTCAACCCGCTGATCGGTGCGGCGATCGCTGCGCTCGTGATGATCTGGGGTATCAACCTGGTCCACCGGCAGACGACCTTCTCCGAGGACACGGGAATCGGGCTCCTCTTCGTCGGCATGCTCGGCCTTGGCGTGATCCTCATCTCGAAGTCCGCCTCGTACAGCGGAAGCCTCACGGCGATCCTTTTCGGCGATGTACTGGGCGTCACGGAGACCGACCTGATCGTTCTGGCCGCCATCACGGTGGTCGCCCTCGGGGCGTCCATGCTCTTCTACCGACACTTCCTGGTTCTGTCGTTCAACGAGCAGAAGGCGGAGCTCTATGGCCTCCATCCACGCGTGACGCACGTGCTCCTGCTCGGACTCATCGTCCTGTCGATCGTTGGTTCGTTCCAGACGGTCGGAACGCTGCTCGTGTTCGGCCTACTCGTCGGGCCACCGGCCACGGCTGCGCTGCTCGTGCGGCGAGTCCCGGCGATGATGGTCACGGCAGCGCTGATCGGGGTCTTCTCGGTCGTCACCGGCCTGATCATCTCGTATCACGCCAACACATCCGGGTCCGCGACGATGGCAGTCATCCCGATCGCTCTGTTCTTCCTGGTGCTGACGGTGAAGAACGTGGCTGCCGGCCTCCGTGACCGGAAGGCCGGCGACGCGGCGGACGTTGGGGCAGCCTGACGCCCCGCACCTCCCCTGTCGTTCGTGCCGCTACCGCGTGTGACGTGGATCTGGTGTGGGCGATGTACCGTTCCGACCATGTCTGAGACCCATCCAACGCCGGGCGTCGGTGCCGTGGTCATCCACGATGGTCGGATGCTGCTCATTCGCCGGGCGCGCGGGGCCTACATTGATCATTGGGCCGTCCCCGGCGGAGGCCAGCGACGGGGTGAGACCATGCGAGAGGCGGCCGTCCGGGAGGTGCTCGAAGAGACCGGCCTGATGGTCGAGGTCGGTGATCCGGTATGGGTGGGCGACATCCTCGACGCCGCCGATCCGCCGGCGTACCATTACACGGTCGTCGACTTCATCGCCACCGTGGTCGGAGGAGAGCTGTCGGCAGGCGATGACGCAGCCGAGGCGCGGTGGTTGCCCGTGGAAGAGGTGCGGGCAATGCGCCTGACCCCCACCATGTTCGACCTCATCGACAAGCTTGGCCTCTGACGGGCCCACGGCGGCAGACCGCTCGCCATCTTCCGGTCCCCCCGTCCTGCGGTCGAAAGGACGGATGAAGCTCACTTCACTGCCGTGGAACCTCTCCTGCTGGCGGTGTTCCACGCACGTGCCAGATGTCACGGCGCCGACCACGGTGTGGTCGTCAGGGGTAGGGGTCGCCGGCCTTGAAGGCGGCGATGACGGCTGGTGCTTCATCGGTTGGGATCACGTAGGAGCGACCGTCGCTGCCCTTTTGGCCCTTGACCGGAAGTGTGACCCGATCGATGCTCGAGGATTGCAGACCGAGAGCCGATCGTGCGAGGTCGGTCATGAGCGCAAGGCCCAGCGCCTCGTCGGCGGTGATGTTGTCGGCGAACGTGGGCAGGAACGTGGGGAGGTTGAAGGCACTCGACGGAGAGGCAACCTGTTCGAAGAGTCGCACCATGATTTCTTGCTGGCGTTGCGTTCGAGCGATGTCGCCCCCTCCGGTTCCGGTCCACGATCCGTTGTCATAGACCTCGTAGGTCCGGGATCGGGCGTAGGCGACGGCCATCTCGCCGTCGAGGGTGTGTGTTCCGGCCTCGACCTGGAACCCGGACTTATTGTCGCGGGCAGGGAGGGGGAAGTCGATCTTCACGCCGCCGAGTGAATCGACGATCCGGCCGAATCCACCGAAATCCACCTCGACGTAGTGGTGGACCGGGACACCGGTCTCCTGTTGGACGGTCTTGATGAGGAGGTCGGGTCCGCCGAATACGAACGCCGCGTTCAGACGGTTCGTCCCGTGGCCCTCGATGTCGGTCTTGAGATCGCGGGGGAGGCTGAGCAACTGAATGCGCTCACCCGGGACCAAGTGGGCGAGCATCATCACGTCGGTCCTGCGACCGGCGAAGTCACCGAAGTTGTCCTCCCAGTCATCGGGGAGATCCGAGCGGTCGTCGGTGGCAATGACGAGGAAGTTGATCGGCTCCGAAGACCCGGGTGCCACGGTTGAGAGGCTCGCCAACTCCTCCGAAGGGATTCGGTTGATCTTGCCCTCGGTCCATTTGACATATCCGATCGCTCCGAACACACCGATGACCGCGAGGACGAGGAGAGCGAAGAACGCCTTCTTCGCGAACCCGCCCTTCCGTTTCGTCGGAGACGGTGGGGGCGGAGGCGGCGCCTGGGGGACCACGGGGTATGTGTCGGTCGTCATGGAATCCAAACTGGTAGTGATGTGCTCGAATCCTAGGAATGGTTCCCGAATAGGTGCCTCCCAGTCCAGAGTCCCAGTATCGAGTCTCTGACGGCGGAGCCGCCCGACGGGGTACGCTCTCGTCATGCCTAGCGAGACCCCCATCAAGATCCACTCCCAGGACGTTACCGACGGACCGGCCAGGGCCGGTGCCAGAGCCATGCTTCGTGCCGTCGGACTCGGCGAGTCCGACTTCGCGAAGGCCCAGGTCGGCGTCGTGAGCGCTGGAAACGAAGTAACACCATGCAACCTGACCGGACCGAAACTCTCCGCCCGAGCCAGGGAGGGCGTGAACGAGGCGGGCGGCGTGGGACTCGTCTTTACCACGATCGCCGTCTCCGACGGCATCTCGATGGGGCACGAGGGCATGCGTGCGTCACTCGTCTCTCGAGAAGTCATCGCAGACTCGGTTGAGCTTGTCATGCACGCCGAGCGTTTCGACGCAATGGTCTCGATCGCCGGCTGCGACAAATCGCTCCCCGGGATGCTCATGGCCGCGGCCCGGCACAACCTCCCATCCGTCTTCCTCTACGGGGGGTCGTCGCTCCCGGGCAAGCTCGACGGTGTCGACATTTCGATCGTGGACGTCTTCGAAGGCATCGGCGCCCACTCGGAGGGACGCATCGACGACTCCCAACTGCTCCGCATCGAACAGGCGGCCTGTCCCGGTGTCGGATCATGCGCAGGAATGTTCACGGCAAACACCATGGCATCGGTCGGCGAGGCGCTCGGCATGTCGCTCCCCGGCAGTGCCTCGGTCCCTGCGGTCTCCAAGCGACTCGACGAGTACGCCCGTCAGTCGGGTGAAGCAGTCATGGAGCTTCTGCGGTCCGGCATCCGTCCGAGGGACATCATGACGAGGGAAGCGTTTGAGAACGCCGTCACCGTTGTGATGGCGCTCGGAGGGTCCACCAATGCGGTGCTTCACCTCCTCGCTCTCGCCCACGAGGCCCGTGTCGACCTCTCCCTCGAGGACTTCGACAGGATCAGCCGGAGGACACCACACGTTGGCGATCTCAAGCCGTTTGGTCGTTATCACATGGTGGATCTCGACCGGATCGGCGGCGTGCCGGTCGTCCTTCGTGCGCTCCACGACGAGGGGCTCATCAACGGAGACGCGCTCACCGTCACCGGCAACACCATGGCGGAGAACCTCGAAGGGGTTTCGTTCCCTGAAGGCCAGGACGTGGTGAGGCCGTTCGCCGAGCCGGTTGCCGACGAGGGCGGTATCGCCATCCTTCGCGGTTCGCTCGCTCCCGGCGGCGCCGTCGTGAAGATCGCGGGGATCGACCTCGAGGTCTTCGAAGGGACCGCAAGGGTCTTCGACGACGAGCAGCATGCGCTTGAGGCGCTTTGGGCGCATGATCTGCACCCCGGAGACGTGGTCGTGATTCGCTACGAGGGCCCGTCCGGAGGTCCGGGGATGAGAGAGATGCTTGCGATCACTGCGGCCATCAAGGGCGCGGGCCTCGGCAAGGACGTCTTGTTGATCACCGACGGTCGTTTCTCGGGCGGGACCACGGGTCTCTGCATCGGTCACGTAGCCCCGGAAGCCGCAAAGGGCGGTCCGATGGGTCTCGTGCAGGAGGGTGATCGCATCCGGGTCGACCTGTCGGCTCGACGCCTCGATCTGCTCGTCGACGAGGCGGAGATTGATGCCCGACGCGCCGTGTGGAAGGCGCCGGAAGCCCGCTACCCGACCGGCGCCCTCGGGAAGTACGCCAAACTCGTCGGCTCCGCGGAGCTTGGGGCCGTCTGCGACTGAGCAGCCAGCAGTCGAACCGGCGACAGCGGGTTCAGAGGCTCTTCTCGTACACTTCTCCCATCGGATCGGCCATGGGAGGTGCTGCGTGCACTTGGGGTCCCGATTCGACATCCCCTGCTAGCGAGCCAAGGCCCTCATGAAACCCCGATCGTTGTCCCTCGTCGCTGTCGTGTCAATTGTGATGCTTTCAATCCTCGTCGTTGCCCCTGCGATCGGCGACCCCGGGACCACGTCCCCCGACGCTGGTCCGGTAACCCTCGCCGCGGCGCCGATCCCGTCGATGACCACGACGACGACGGTCTTTCCGGCGACCGCCACGACGGTTGCCCCCGCAACGACGACGAATGCCCCAGCGACCACCACGACGACGGCCCCTCCGGTGACCACCACGACGGTTGCCCCCACAACGACGACGAATGCCCCAGCGACAATCACGACGACCGTCGCGCCGGTGACTGCCACGACAACTGCGCCGATTCAGACGACGACCACCGCAGCACAGCGAGTCGCCGGCTACGGCCCGTCGGCAGAGTCCCAGTTCGTCTCACTCGTCAACAATCTGCGGGCGTCCGTTGGTGTTCCCGCTCTCGCCGCCGTGGGGGAGCTGCGGTCGTACGCTCGAACCTGGTCCCAGCACATGTCGGAGAGTGACATCTTCGAGCACTCGAACTTGTACGGCATTCCAGGTCCGTGGCAGTCAGTAGCCGAGAACATCGCGGCGAGCACCTCCGTTCAGAACGCCTTCGACGGACTCGTCTCCAGTAGTGGTCACTACGCCAACATGGTCAACCCGTATTTCACGGAGATCGGTTCGGGCGTGTGGACCGACGCCGATGGGAAACTCTGGATCACCCACGTGTTCCGGGGCTGAGCGGGCGACTTCGCTCGCGATGCCGACTACGCTCGTCACCATGAATCTCAGCATCGAATACTGCGCCGTTTGAGGCTATCGGAACCGTGCCGTGCGCACGGCCGATCAGCTGCTCGATGAGTTCGAGCGAACCATTGACCGCCTTATCCTGATCCCGTCCAGCGGCGGGAGATTTGAGGTCATGCTCGACGACCGTCTTATCTACTCGAAAGAGGAGACCGGTCGTCACGCCGACTATGAGGATATTGCCGGTCCCTTGAGGGATATCCTGACATAGCGCCACACGAGGCTTCGCTTGATCGATGAGGCGGAATCCCCGATAGCCTTCCTCGGGTGAAGCAAGGAACCAGTAGAACCGTTCTCGTCTCGGACCTTGCCGTGTCCGACGGACCGTTTCAAGATGCAGCCCGAGATTTCGTCTCTGGAACTTGCAGTGTCTGTCGTGTCGCCGTTCTCGAGCAGGATGCCCACTTCCATGACGCCGGATACCTCTGCACCCAGTGTTGGCAGTTCGCGGCCGGCATCGTCCACTGACACGCCGCGCCACCGGGGTACAGCGCCTCAACTGTCCCAGATAGGACGCGTTCTGTCCACCACGATCCGTTCACCGTGGACCCAGGTCTCGTGAACGACGGTTCCTCTCACCTGATCAGAATCACTCGCGACCGGGTCCCGGTCGATGGCGACGATGTCCGCAGGGCTGCCGGGAGAGAGCGGGATAGGCTCGCCGAGTGCGGCCGCTGCCCCGTCTGTGAAGAGTGACAATGCGCGATCGGGCGAGAGGCCCTCACTCTTCATGACTCCGGCCCGGTCCCTGGCTAGCGCCATCCCGGACCACGGATCGGGTGACTCGACCGGGCTGTCCGATCCGGCGCACATCGGAACGCCAGCATGCTCCAGTGATGCGAAGGCGTAGGTCGACACGAGGCGATCGGGTCCGACGCGATCAACGATCCACCCGGATTCGGATCCAAGGAATGCGGGTTGAACCGATGCAACCACCCCGAGGCGTGCGATCCGGTCGATGTCGGCTCGGTCGAGGACGGAGGCGTGTTCGATGCGGAGCCGCCGGGGTGAGGCGCCCGCCGCAACCAGTTCCTCGTAGAGATCAACGACCGCCCCGTTGGCTCGATCGCCGATCGCGTGGAGCGCCACCATCCCTCCCATTCTGAGCGACGCCTCGGCGAGGAGACGATCCGAATCGTCGAGTCGCATGGTGCCAAGCTCGTTTGGACGATCGGTGAAGGGGGCATGCATGGCCGCCGTGTGACCGCCGAGGCTGCCATCGGCGAAGCCCTTGAATCCTGCCCATCGGAGCCGATCGCCTGGCGTATTCAGGCGAAGAGCCGCCGCGTCGAGATCGTGGACGCTGCGAGCGATGACGAACCCGTGGACACTGATCGGGAGTCGATCGGCGACGGCGACGATCAACGAGACCTCATCTCCGAGACTGGCCCACGGCCCGTCTCCGAGCCCGAGCATCGCGCCGATTGACGTGATTCCGAGACCGGCCAGGCCGGTCAACGCGTCGATCAGTGACCGTTCGGTCACGGATCCCGACGCGTCGAGACGGGTCGAGACGAGTTCGATGGCGGTCTCCCTCAGGACACCGGTCGGTTTGCCCTCGGTATCCCGGTCGATTGAGCCATCACCGGGGTCCGGGGTCGAGCCGTCGATGTCGGCGTGACGGAGAGCGGCCGTATTCGCGATGGCAATGTGCCCGCAGTATCGGTGGATGAGCACCGGACGGTTCGCCACGGCTTCGTCGAGATCGATCCGGGTGGGAAGACGCTTCTCGGCGAGCGCCTCGTCGTCCAGTCGGAGTGCAATCAGTGGTTCACCGGAGGCAAGGTCCTTGGCCGCAATCCTGATCGTGTCCTGGAGCTCTCCGATGTTCGTGACGCTTCTGAGCGATGGTCCCGAGAGCGAAGCAGCGTATGTCACCGGGTGCATGTGCGCATCCCGCAGACCGGGGATCAGGAAGGCACCGGCATACTCCTCAGTGGTGACGCCGGGACCACCGAGAGTCCGATGGTCACCCACGGCGACGACGCGGCCGTCCTCGATCAGGATCGCATTGCCCGGGGTGCCGCGAGCTGTTCGTACGGTCTCGGCGACGAGCAGTCTTCGATCGGGGGTCATCTCAGACGATTCGGAAGAGCAGGCTCGAGGATCCTCCGAAGTGCATCGTGGACCAGCCCGTTGCTGGACAGCACCATGGGTGTCGCTGGCACGGAGTCGATGCCACTGAAATCGGTCACGCGACCGCCGGCCTCTCGCACGATGAGGATTCCGGCCGCCTGATCCCACGGTGCGAGACCGAGTTCCCAATATGCCTCATACCGACCCGCGGCGACCCAGGCGAGGTCGAGTGCCGCCGAACCGAACCGGCGAATACCGTTGACAGAACCCAGGACTGCTCCAAGCACGCTTGCGTACTCGTCGGGGTAGTCCCCGTGATCGTATGGAAAACCAGTCGCGGTCACCGATCGATCGAGGTCTCCCGTTGCGGACACGCTGATTCGACGTCCGTTGAGATGCGCTCCTCGTCCTGCTTCGGCGGAGAAACACTCGTCACGAAGTGGGTCGTAGATGACGCCGATGAGCGGCCGGTCGCCGTTCCACAAACCGATGCTGACGGCGATCTGGGGAATACCGTGCACGAAGTTCACCGTCCCGTCGAGCGGATCGACGATCCAAAGGCGACCGCCGGGAATCGTGCCGCCGCTCTCTTCAGCAAGGATGGCGTCATCCTGCCGATGCTCCGAGATGATCGACAGCACCGTGGCTTCAGAAGCGTGGTCGATCTCGGTCACCGGATCGAATCGACGCTTGTACTGCGCCGTCACCCCACGATCGAAGCCCTCTCGAAGAATCGCCCCACCAGCCCGTGCAGCGTTGATTGCCAGTTGAAGATCGTCCATGGTTGGCAGGCTAGGCCTGCCGGTAGATCAGTAGATCAGTAGATCAGTAGATCAGCCTCTGGCTCTTGGTACTGCGCTACTGCGCTACTGCTCTACTCTTCCCAATCAATGCTCCTTCCGTATCTCGCTGCGTTTGTTAGCGCTCTGCTCATGTGGGCAGCGTTCCCGCCCCTCGACATCGGACCACTCGCGTTCATTGCTCCGATCCCGTTGTTCTGGGCGCTGCGTCGCGTCGAGCAGGGCTATGAGGCGATCACGATCGGTTTCCTGTGGGGGACCGTCTTCTTCGGAACCCTGCTGTTCTGGATCAGCGTCTTGGGCTTCATCGCCTGGGTGCCGCTCGTTCTGCTTATGGCGTCCTACTTCGCGGCCTACTCCTTCGTGGTGTGGCTCTTCCGGCTGTGGCCCGCGTGGCGATGGTGGGTGATCGTCATTGGGGCATGGGCTGCAATCGAATTCGTCCGGGCCCGTTTCCCGTTCGGCGGGTTCCCTTGGGGCAACATCGGGTATGCGGCGTCGGGGATACCCCCACTGCTCGGCACCGTGCAATGGATCGGTCCCGCGGGGTGGACCGTGGTGGCGGTGGCATTCGCAGCGGCGGCCACGCTGATCCTGGAATCACGAGACCATTGGAGGCAGTTCGTCGACGTGTCGGTAGTGATCGTGCTGCTCGGCGTCTTCGGAGTGCTGTTCCCACCGAGGGCGGACGGTCAAGCGCTCCACGTTGCGATCGTGCAGGGGGGCTCTCCTTGCCCGATGGTGCATTGCCAGAACGAGAATCAGCGGATCTTCGAGTCACATCTGAAGTGGACGGAGACGATCCCGGACGGTGGAGCGGACCTCGTCGTGTGGGCAGAGAACTCAACAGGGACCCCATTCGACCCCGAGAGCAATGACACCGTGAAGGCAGCGATCATCGCTCAGGCGGGAAGGATCGGCGCCTACTTCCTCGTATCGGGAACCCGGAGCGTTGAACCCGACGGCTTCCTCAATGTCAATATGTTCTACTCGCCGGAAGGCGTCAAGATCGGCGAGTACGCCAAGCAGCACCCCGTGCCGTTCGGCGAGTACGTTCCGCTGCGTTCGTTGCTGGGCTTCATTCCCCAACTCGATCAGGTGCCGAGGGACATGGTTCGGGGTAGCGAACCCATCGTGTTCCCGATGACGTTCTCGGTGGATGGGGAGCAGACCCAGTGGCAGTTGGGCTCGGTGATCTCGTTCGAGGGCGCCTTCCCCAGATCCATCCACGCCATATCCGACGCCGGATCACAGCTCATGGTCGTCGCCACGAATGAGAGTTCGTATGGAGAGACCGCGGCCTCCGACCAACTGATCGATATGACGAGGGTGAACGCTGCGGCCATCGGCCAGGATCTCGTGCATGCGGCGATCACAGGAAGGTCGGTGTTCATCACCGCAGCCGGGGCTGTGGGTACCACTACCGAGGTATTCACGGAGGGGGTGCTCTACGGTGACGTTGCGATGCGGAGCGCGGGACCCACGCTGTTTACGCGGTTCCCCAGCTGGCTGACGCTGCTGGCGATGCTCGGCTTGGCCGGTGGATTGCTCTGGCCTGGAGAGGGTGGACTCAAGGCGATCGCCGGTCGATATCGACCGGATTGACGGGTCCTCCGAAAAACAATTTTGCAATGTCGAGATAGTGGAAATAGGATGGGTTCAACAAATCCCAATCTTGTTCGTCGACGTCGTTCACCATCGACTGAGCGGGCAGAGTCCAATCATTCTCCTCGGAGGTTATCCATGTCCGACATCATGAAAGCATCTCGCCCCCAAGGCCGTTCCCGCCGGCCGAAGACCTATGACGAAGGCCGCGTGTGCGGTACTGACGATTGCAGGACCATTCTCTCTCGCTACAACCGCGGAGAGTTCTGCCACACTCACAAGCCCGTCAAGTACCCGCGTCTCCGTGGTGTCCTGACTCAGAACTAGTAGCAAGCAGCAAGTCGCAAGAAGAGAGCCGGCGCCAATGGCGCCGGCTCTCTTCTTGGTTGGGTCACTTCCGCCTAGGACTCGTAGGAGGTGATCGCCCTGTCGAGAATGTCGATGCCGGTCTCGAGATCATCGAGCGATACGTTCAACGGTGGGACGAATCGGATGACGTTGTAGTCGGGGCTGCAACCGAGGATGAACATTCCCTGTTCAGCGGCCGCGGTTGCGATTGGGGCGAGTGCCTCGGAATCGGGTTCGTTTCCGTCCTTGACGAGTTCGATTCCGATCATGAGACCGAGACCGCGAACGTCGCCGATCGTGCGGTGCCGTTCCTGAAGATCGCCAAGACGGGTGAATGCGAGCTCTGATCGCTCCGCCACTCCGGGGATGACCTTCTTCAGTTCGTCGACACCCGCTGCTGCCGCGGCACACGCGACGGGATTCCCACCGAACGTCGAGCCGTGAGATCCCGGCCCCCACTTGGCGAACATCTCCTTGGAGGCGCCGACAGCGGACAGCGGCAGGCCGTTGGCGATGGCCTTTCCCATTATGAGGATGTCCGGTTCAACACCGTAGATCTGGTTCGCGAAGAACTTGCCGGTTCGGCCGAAGCCGGTCTGCACCTCATCCATGACCAGGAGGATCCCGTGTTCATTGGCGATGTCACGGATGGCGTCGACGTATTCCTGGCTTGCCGGGTAGTAGCCCCCCTCGCCCTGCATCGGTTCGAAGAGGAATGCAGCGATTTCGTCAGGCATCACTTCATGCTTGAACATGAGCCGCAGTTCATTGAGGGCGTACGCGTCCGCTTCCTCCTGTGACATCCCCCACCGGAACGGATGGGGGAACGGAGTGACGAACACCGATGGGACGATCGGGTGATAGCCGCTCCGATACTTCGAGCGTGAGGTTGTGAACGAGACCGATCCCATCGTGCGACCGTGGAAGCCGCCTCGGAAGACGATGACGCCCTGGCGGCCCGAGGTCTTCTTCGCGAGTTTGATGGCTCCCTCGACGGCCTCGGCTCCTGAGTTCATGAAGAACACCTGCTCGACGCTATCGGGGGCGACCTCGATGATCTTCTCCGCTGCGTTGATGATCGAGTCGTACAGGTATGAGCTACCGGTGTGCCAGATGCGCGATAGTTGGTCCTGGGCGGCGGCTTCGAGGGTTGGGGGACGATGCCCGAGATTGGTTACGGCGATGCCGCAGGTGAAGTCGAGGTAGCGCTTGCCGTCGGCAGCGGTCACCCAGCTTCCCTGGCCATCGACGATTTCGATCTCGGAGTCGAACACGATGACGGGGGCGATGGTGTTGTGGAGTCGGGTGGAGAGGTCGGTCACGGTATTCCTCCTTGTTCGGGGTGCGGTCGTACGGAACTGAACCGTCCCTACGGGGAGGCGAAGAGGTGGCCGCGGTCAGTCTGAGGAGTCCCGAACATGACCCCATTATGCCCTATTCCAACGGCTGCGACGCCGGAGTAGGTAGATGAGTAGCCCAATAGAGCAGTAGATCAGTCGCAACACGCAACACTCGACCCGGCCTATGTCTTCTACTCGCCACGGAACTCCGGGTCTCTTCGCTCGATGAACGACGCCATTGCTTCGCCGAGGTCGTTCGAGTGGAGGAATGCGGCGTTCCAGAGAGCCACGTAGTCGAGGGCTTCGTCGATGGTTCGACCATCGCCCGCCCGAAGGACTGCCTTTGTGCCCTGAACGGCCAACGGTGAATTCGCCGCGATGGCTTCCGCGGTCTCGATCGCCGCGGCGATGGCGGCTTCAGCGTCGGCAAGCAGCCGAGTGATGAGACCGAGTGAGGCGGCCTCAGCGGCGTCGAAGTCGCGGCCGGTGTAGGCGAGTTCAGCGACGCTGCCGGGGTCGATGATCCTTGGGAGGCGCTGGAGAGTTCCTACGTCGGCCACCATCGCGAGTCTCGTCTCTCGGATCGAGAAGATCGCGTCGGCTGAGGAGTAGCGGATGTCGCAGGCGGTGATCAGGTCGACACCCGCTCCGATGCAGTATCCGTGAATCGCTGCGATCACCGGCTTCGGGCATTCAGCCAGCGAGGAGAAGGTCCGTTGCATCGTCTTGACGAGACGCCGTGTCTGGGTGCGCTGAGCAACGGGAGAGGCCGGCACCGGCACGGTGGGAGCGATGCTCCCGGTGACGAACGCAGGCCCAAACGCCTTCAGATCGATCCCGACGGTGAAGGCCGGGCCCTTCGCAGCTACGACAACGGCGCGAATGTCGGGATCGTCACCTAACTCATCGATGATGGTCGGGAATGAGGTCCAGAATTCAGGGGCGAATGCGTTGCGTTGGTCGGGCCGGTCGAGCCACACCACAGCGACATGGCCGCGGCGCTCGACGGTGACGGGTGAGGTGGGTTCCATGCCGGGAGCGTAGCGAAAGGATTCACGCGAATCGGCGGAGCCCCTCGTCGAGACGGTTGGGCGAAGGATACGCCTACCGCTGTCGGCGGCCGGGTTAGGCTGAGAACGCTTCGGCCGGGAACCTGGATCCGACTTTCAACCGTCATACCGGATGAGGATCGGCGTCGATGCCGGATCGCACCCAACGAGGAGAGAATCTGATGACGATTTCCAGTATGACGGGAAAGGCTCGAATTGCGGTGGCGGCTTCGCTGGCCGCCGTTCTGTTGCTGGGGGCGTGCAGCGGCGACTCCGACCAAGCATCCGAATCGATCGGGTACGGTGCGGATGAGTATGTCACCACGGTGGCGTACGCCTCGGACGAGGGCATTGCGTCCGGCGACGTTGATACGGAAGATCGGCAGATGATCGCCATAGCGGCTCCCATTGGCACCGATGTGCCCGACGGACTCAAGGTGATCCGCGATGGTCGAGTCGAGCTGAGAGTTGAAGTCGGTACGTTCGGGCAGATTTCGTCGCAGCTTCGGAGCATCGCCCAGGACCTCGGCGGCTACATCACGGCCGGCGAGACCTATCTCCAGGAGATCGACGACGTTGACTACACGGTCGGTTGGTTGACAATGCGGATTCCCGAGGACCGCTTCGATGACGCCCTCGATCGGGTGGATGGTCTGGGTGAGCGGTTGAGTCTCAACGTGTCGAGCCAGGACGTCACTGAGGAGTACGTGGATCTCGAGGGGCGACTTCGCTACTGGAAGACCCAGGAGGAGTTCTACACCCGCCTCATGGCTGAGGCAACGGAGATCGACGATCTCGTGACGATCCAGACCCGGATGCAAGATGTGCTGTTGAACATCGAGCAGACTGAGGGGCGGCTCCGCTACTTGGACAGTCGCACCAGCTTCTCAACACTCACCGTTGGCCTGACCGAGGTACCGGGGAGCACGCCGATCGAGGAACCGGACGACCCGGGAGTGCTCGAAGAGGCGATCGACCAGGCGGGTGAAGTGTTGCTCGCGACGGTCGGCGGTCTCATCATCGGTGCGGCCTTCGCATTCCCATTCATTCTCTTGGCCCTGATCGGTCTCGGCCTCTGGATGACGATCAGGTCCATCCGCCGCCGCAAGCCGGACGAGACGGAACCGTCAAACGAGTGATCGCTGGTCGGATCTCGCGAATTTCTCTTGGCTGGTAGCTGGCAGCCGACAGCTGGATGTCACCCCAGCGTGAACGGGGGATACTCGTCGGTGAGTCCAACCGTCCAACCCCACGCTCGAGCCCACCAGCGCTGGTAGTTGAGGACGAACTCATGGATGCCGAGAGGCAACTGGCCGGTGAGGGCGACAATGAAGAAGCCGATCCACGCGACGAGCAGCACCCCGAAGCTCATCAGGAACAGGATGAGGAAATGCGGAAGAGCGGCGATCGAGCGGAGAAGCACGATGCCGAGTACGGCGAGGAGGCGACTCTGCGGTTCCGGCGCCGGCTCGATCGAGACCGTCACGGGATAGTTCTGCTCGGCGCCGAACGTCGGGTAGACGTCGGTGGTGCCGGCGAACCAGGCAACGATCCGCGTGATCCACGCAAGGAAGATGAGTTCGAGGCGACGGATGAGGTCGGGCATGTGGCCGGTGAAAGCGATACCCCAGTAGCCGATCCACGCCAGGATCTGGATCATCAAGCCGAACAGAAACAGCAGCACGATGTGCGGCAGGAGGGGAATGGCCTTGACCAGGATGATCCCCGAGGCTGCGAGCCAGCGGTTCCGCTCCTCGTTGTCAACCGGGGATTCGACGGTGATTGGATACGTCGGGGTCCGCTCGTGGTCGCAACGCTACTTCGTCCGCGGTCTTCTGCTCGGTACGCGTAGGATGCATTTGTGGGAGAACGGAAATCTCAGTTGCTGGGGATTCTCCTCGGAGTCGTCGGCGGGTTGCTTCTGGCCATCATTGTGCTGTTTCTGATGCGCACCGTCGACAGGAGCGGCGAGGCGTCGGAGACCACAACGCTCCCGACCAGCACGGCTGAAGCGACGACGAGTTCGGTGGAGGAGACGATGAGCGAGGCGACGACGACCATTGCGGCGCCAACCACCACGACCGTGTCAACGACCACGGTGGCGCCTTCATCGACGACTACGTTGACGACGACCACCACGCTTCCTCCCCTCGTCCTGCAACCCGACGGTATCGGCGGCGTTGGATTCGGGGCATCTCCGGACCAGGCGATCGCGTATGCAACGGTGGTCCTTGGTCCGGCTGATCGTGACACAGGGTGGGTGGATTCGTTCAGTGAGTTCGGCACCTGCCCACCGCCCGAGGTACGCGGCGTTCAATGGGGCGAGAGCTCGAGCGGCTTCGGCCACGCTTTGACGCTGTTGTTCACGAAGGCACCGACGAGTCACAAGCCGGCGGGCGGCGAGCACTTGTTCGGATACGACTACTACGGCGGCGACGTCGCTCTCGCCACAGAACCGGGGATGACGGTGGGGACGACCCTGTTGGCTGCTCGAGGGATGTACCCGGCGATCGAGATCGACGAGAGCCCCTGGGATCCGACCGACGGCGTGTGGTGGATCGACAGCGACTCATCCGACGATGCTCAACTGTTCGGCTACGCGACGGGCAACGCGGATGACGACGTCATCACCAGCATCATCGGCGGCGTGACGTGTGGCGAGTAGGGAAGTAGAGCAGTAGCGAGCGGATCAGCAGAGGCTTCGGATTCGTCGTGCCGGACCTCCGTCTCCTCTCGCCTACTGCTCTACTGCTCTACTGCTCTACTGCTCTACTGCTCTACTGCTCTACTGCTCTACTGCTCCACTGCTCTACTGCTCTACTGCTCTACCGGGGAACTCAGTCGATCTTCACCGTTTGCTCACCCTCGACGATCCTTCCTATCACGGCTGCGGAGTGACCGTGGGAATCGAAGCCCCTGATGAGTAGATCGGCATCGGCTTCGGGGGCGACGGCGACGAACCCGACACCCATATTGAAGGTTCGGAACATCTCTTCTTCGGGGACGGACCCGAGATCCTGGATGACGTGGAAGACGTCGGGAATCGTCCATCGGGATCGTTCGATGTCGGCGGCGGTCCCTTCCGGGAGAATCCCCGCGACGGTGCCGGGAATTCCGCCTCCCGTGATGTGAGCCAACCCGTGGGCTTCGGATCGTGCGAGGGCGTTCATGACGGCCGGGGCGTAGACAACCGACGGGTCGAGGAGGGTCTCTGCGACCGTTCGATCCGAACCGGGGAATGGGGCGTCGAGGTCGAGTTGGTCGACGATGAGTGCCCTGACGAGGGAGAACCCGTTCGATCGGAGATTGGGGCTATGCACGCCGATGATTACGTCGCCAACTTCGATCCGTCCATTGTCGACTTCGTCTCCGAGTTCGACGACGCCGAGCGCCGTGGCTGCGAGGTCGAAGCGGCCTCCTTCGATGGTTCCGGGATGTTCAGCCGTCTCACCGCCGAGAAGCGCCACGTCGTTGTCGGCGCACGCATCGACGATCGACTCAACGAGCATCTCAACTCGATCCAGATCCAAATATCCGACGGCGATGTAGTCCTGCATGGCAATTGGGATCGCACCGGAGGCGGCGAGGTCGTCGCCCACCAGGGCAAGGAGGTCATACCCAAGACCTTCGACGAGGCCGGTGACCCGGGCAATCTCGGCCTTCGTGCCGACTCCGCCCGTCGCCATCATCAGCACAGGTCTCTGATAGCCGGGTGGGACGCGGAGTCCGGCGGCGAATCCACCGAACCCCGGGATCACGTCATCGGTCCAGGTCGACATCACCCTCCAACCAATCCGGTCGACGAGTTCTTCGCCTGCGTTGAGATCGGCGCCGGTCTTGTGGTAGGTACTCATGGGATTCGCCCCAGAGCGTACCTGGCGTCGGCGACCGGTATGTCCATCGACGATGTTTGTCGCCCACCACGACGTGTTCGATGGTCTAGTTGGATGAGAGTCATGGAGGGACCGTGGAACCCCATGAGCGATAGGCGTTCACCCGATTCGTCAAGGAGACGGAGCCGCGACTCTCGTACGCACTCGCCGCAGCGTACGGGTTAGAAGTCGGGGCGGAGGCAACCGCGGATGCGTTGGCATGAGCCTGGGAACACTGGGAGACCCTCGAGGACAAACGGAACCCTGCGGCTACCTCTACCGGGTCGGCCAGTCGAAGGCTCGCCGGTACTGCCGACCCCAGGTGCTGTTTCCCGTTCTGCCCGCATCCGAGATCCCCACGGTCGAGCCCGGTCTCACCGATGCGCTTGGAAGTCTGTCGAAGAATCAGAGGGTGGCCGTCGTGCTGATCCACGGGATGGACCACAGCGAACGGGAGGTGGCCGATCTGCTCGGTATCTCCCGCTGGTCGGTGAGGACCCACGCCGAACGGGGGCTGCGGAGGATACGACACGCATTGGGGGTGAGCGCAGATGTCACGGCCTGAAACGCAACTGCGCGAGTACTTCGATGCCGGCGTCGAGCGGGTCTCCGTCGAGGACGTCATTGCCCGAGCCGGGGTCGGTGAAGGCGGGCTTCGGCCTCTCCATGCGAAACGGAACCTCCAGCCCGCGTGGGCAGCGGTCGGGGCGTTCGCAGCGACCCTTGTCGGCCTCGGAGGTTTGGCCAGCGTTCTGAGCCGCACCCCCCGGATCAACGGTGACGCAGGAGCAGGAGTCGCAGAGATCGCGGAGGCTAGTGGTGGGGGCTCGATCGGCGTCTGGCTGATCGCAGCCGCCGTTGCCGCCGTTGCGGCCGGGTCGGCGGTGTGGCTGGTTCACCGATCGACGAAGCGAACGGAGAACGAAGAAGAGATTGTGTCCGATCAAGGAAGGGTGATGGTCATGGAAACCATCGAGAGAACCGATACCGAAGACCGAACAACCGAGAAGATGGAGCACCGAAGCCGCCGGGCGATCGTCGTCATGGCGATCGCTCTGGTCGGCCTCATCGCCTGGATGACCCTGATGATGCGACCCACCAGCCCGACGGCCGCCCCGCCCGAAGTGGTGGAGCTCATGGAGGAGTACACCGCGGCCTGGAACGCGTACGATGCGGACGCCCTCGAAGCCGTGGTGACGAGCGGCTACCAGATTCACGGACCCGACGCCGGGAGCTTCGACCATCGCATCGAGAGCCTCCGCTCCTACCTGATGCCGCAATTGGGGGCCTGGGACTGGCACACCACGAACTACGGCCCGTACTACGCAGTCGCGGGCGACTCGCCGGGTACGTGGTATGTCTCAGCGGAGGGCTCCGTCGTCAACCGAAACGGCACGGACCACAACCAGAACAGTGTCTGGATGGTCGTTGAGCGAGACGGCACATACCTTGTCAACGAGCACTTCATGATGGGCGGCTGAGTCCGGCGATTGTCGCAGTAGCTCCGTAGCAGATAGGCAGGTCCCCCCGCTCTGAAGATGGGGGACCGCCTTCATGTTCCCCGCGGTTGTGGGGCCTCTCGACCACATCACGTTGATACGGGTTCCCAGAGCAGCTTCCGGCCCCCGTGTTGGTTGACCGACATGTCAGGCGGTCGGGACCCTACGCCTCGAAGATGACGCCTTTGCAGCTGATGGCGCCTTCCGCTTTGGCGAATTCGTTGACGTGTACCTCCACGATGTCGTCGACGAAGGCAGCCAGCATGGTCGCGGTCTGCGGCGCGGAAGCATCCACCAACAGCGTGTCGCCGACGCGCACGACGTTTGCTCCCTGCGGCTCGTCGGGGCGAGCTTCAAGTAGTTTGGCACCAAGGGCGGTCAGATCGACGGAGGGCGAGAAGACGATCAGGGTCTCGTCGTCGACGACGGTGGCAGCCGATTTCAGGTGCAGCACTCCGTCGACCGGGGCTGCCTCAACCGTGTAGCCGAACGGTGACAACAGGTCGGCCAGTGCGGCTATCCCGGCAGGGTTCGATCGGGTCGTCTGTCCCACGAGCACGTTCTTGCCGAAGACGATGACGTCACCTCCGTCAAGCGTTGCCGGCGCCTCCATCTCGCGAAGCTCTCGATAGTCGGCGAGCGCTGTCGCCATGGACGGCACTTCATCCCGTCGTGATTCGGCGCCGGGCCGCAACAACACGGCGACCTCGGGTAGAACCAGCGCCGTGTCTTCTACGAAGACGGCGTCCGGGTGACCCGGGAGTCGGGGAAGTTCAACGACCTTTACCCCGAGGGAGCGCAACACACCCAGGTAGTCGCTGTGCTGTGCAAGGGCTCGTTCCACGTCGATCGGGACCCGGTCGATGTGTGTCAGTTCGCAGTCGCGAAGTTCCGCGCCTGTTGGGCGGGTGATGGCTACGATCACGGCAGGGGATCGTTGATACGGGTGACCAAGCGGAAGTCCGTCACGATGTCACCATCGCCCCGGTGTCGCAGGTCCGGAGATGTGCACAACACTTCACGCCATTTGGCCCCTTGTGGAGAGCGCCCCGGCGCGAGCCTAGCAAGTGATAGGTTCAGTGTCGACGGGGGCAGCACCTCGAGGACTCCGCTGTTCTCCAACGCCCGGTCGGAGTCCTTCACTGTCACGATGGTCGCCCCATCGCTGAGATCGTTGTCGATGATCTCTTGGTTCGCATCCAGGCGAGTCCGCTACGAGGTGCCGTCCACCGCCGATACCCGATACCGCCCCGGTCGATGTCGGGATCGACGAGGAAGACACCGTCCGTGAATCCCAGGGTGATCGGATTGTTGAAGATGGTACCTTGCTCCCTCGCGACTCCCACAGCCTTGGCAGGTTCAAGAGAATTGTCGAGAGAGGACAAGACATGAGCACCAAACCGAGTGAGTTCTCATGGCCGGCCGGATTTCGATCCGCAGTCGCGCTCTCCTTTGATCTCGATGCCGAGTCAGTAGTGCTCGCAGTCAACCGTTCCTATGCCTCCCGTCCTTCGGTGATGACTCACCAGGCATACGGTCCGTTGACGGGTTTGCCGCGATTGCTCGAGGTGCTCGGACGGCGAGGATTCAGAGCTACCTTCTTCATCCCCGGCTTCACTGCTGATCGATACCCGGGCGCTGTAGAGGCCGTGCTCGAGGCCGGGCATGAGATAGCCCATCATGGCTATCTGCATCGCCCGCCGGCTCACCTGACCGCAGACGAGGAACGTGTTGAACTCGAACGCGGTCTCGAGGCACTGGACAAGCACAGTATTCGGCCTGCCGGCTTCCGTGCTCCCTGGTGGGAAGCCTCTCTGAACACGCTGGGGTTGCTGTCCGAGTATGGCTTCGGCTACGACGCCAGCCTGTTCGATCGTGACGTTCCCTACGTCGTGGCGACTCCACACGGTCCGATCGTTGAGATACCCCAGTCGTGGGCGCTTGACGACTGGGAACGCTATGCCTACCTGCCGGATCCGCCGGCGGGGCAGGGGGTAATCGAGCGTCCGGCCGATGTGATGGAGACGTGGTGGCAGGAGATCGTTGCGTATCGGGAGTACGGCGGTTGTGCCGTTCCGGTGATGCACCCGTTCCTTTCGGGTCGCCCTGCCCGCGCCCTGGCTCTGGATGGGTTGCTGGAGCGCCTCTCATCGCTGCCGGATGTGTGGGTGGCGACGCTCGGTGAAATCGCCTCGCACACCACCGAGCTTGGCCTGAACGCCGATCCCGTCGCCCTGCCCGATCTAGACGGCGTCTGACGCCTCAGGCTCAAGAAGTACGATGTCGTCGGTATCGACAGAGACGCGGACTACTTGATGCTCGATCAGCATCGGCTTGGCCGGTGCGTTGAGGATGATGTCCCGGTCACCGATCTCGACCCTGCATCGCTGGTGCGACCCGATGAAGCGACGCTCGACAACCCGACCCTCTCCGAGTCGCACATCGCCCTCACCGTCCAACCTGATGTGCTCGGGACGTACTGCTAGCGCAACTTTGGTCCCCGGTCCGGCGTGGCCGTGTACGACAAGCGTACCGAGCGGGGTCTCCACTTCCACGCGCTCGCCGACTGTCAGCTTCACCGTTCCCTCGATCAGGTTGCTGTCGCCCATGAACGTCGCCGAGAAGCTCGTCGATGGGCGGAGGTAGAGGCGATCAGGAGGACCTTGATCCTCGATCCGACCGTCGCGCAACACCACGATGTCATCGGCGAGGCTCATGGCCTCCTCCTGATCGTGCGTCACGTGCACGAACGTCGTGCCGAGGTTTCGCTGGATGTTTCTCAACTCGTCCTGCATCTGCCGTCGCAACTTGAGGTCGAGAGCTCCGAGCGGCTCGTCGAGGAGTAGCACCCGTGGTTCGACGACCACCGCGCGCGCGAGCGCTACCCGCTGTCGCTGCCCGCCTGAGAGGGATGCGATGTTGCGGCCGCCGGCGTCGGGGAGACCCACCAGGTCCAGCGCCCCATCCACCCGCTGGCGCCGCTCATCGCCCTTGATCCCGTGCATTGCGAGTCCGAAGCCGATGTTCTTGGCAACGGTCATATGAGGAAACAACGCGTAGTCCTGAAAGACCGTTGTTGTGGGGCGCCGAACCGGGGGGAGATCGGTGATGTCGGTCTCGTCGATGACGACGCGCCCTGTGGTTGGTTCGGTGAAGCCGCCGAGAATACTGAGCAGCGTCGTTTTGCCACTGCCGGATGGGCCGAGGATGACCACATAGGACCCCGGTGCGATTTCGAGGCTCACGTCGTCGAGAGCGGCATCCTCGCCATAGCGCTTCGTAACCCCTTGGATGGTGAGCCTCGCGCTGCGGTTCATCGCTTCTTCTCCAATCTCCGCCCAATGAGGGGATAGGCGACAATGAGCATGCCGAACGACAATGCGAACACAATGGTCCCTGCTGCGTTCGTCTTCGGATTGAGCCCCGTCCTCAGTGCCGTCCAGATCTCTACGGGGAGAGTCACATCGAAGCGAGTGAGCATAAGGGCGATGACGAACTCATCCCAGGAAAGAGTGAAGGAGAGAAGGAAGGCGGCCAGCAACCCTGGTGCGAGCATCGGGACGGTGACCAGCGTGAGCACCTGCGATTCCCTTGCCCCAAGATCGCGGGCCGCCTGTTCAAAGCGTTCCTGTTCCTCACTCATCTGGCTCAGGATGATGGCGAAAGCGAGCGGAAGATTGATCACCACGTGACCAATAATGACGGTGACGAGGGACTTGCCGATGCCCAACTCGCCGAGGGTGAGCGAGAGGCCGAGACCGATCACGAGGTACGACACGCCCAGTGGGGCAATCAGGAACGCGCGCAATGCCTGCGTTCCTTTGGGTCGGTATCTTGCCAGCCCGTGGGCGCCGAGGAAGCCGAGCACGGTGCAGATTGTGGCGGATACGACGCTGACCAGCACCGAATTGCGGAGTGCCGCCATCATCCGTCCGTCAGCAAAGAGTGCCTCATACCAGCGGAAGGACAACCCACGCAACGGAGGCAGGGCCACTGCGCCGTCCTGGAATGAGAACAGGACGAGTGAGACCACGGGCAACAGAATGAATCCGAAGACCAGCGCGACATAGGAGAACTGGATCGCGCTACCGAGTCGCTTCATTCCCGCTCCATGGTGAGATGCTTCGCGGATACCGCGTACACTGAGACCACGATCACGAGGAGCACCACGCTGAGCGCGGCAGCCAGTGGGAAGTCTCCACGCCGCTGTACTTGAAGCATGATCGCCTGCGGGAGAAGGAGCTCCTGCCCGCCGCCGAGGATCTGCGGCGTGATGTAGTCCCCGATGGCGAGGACAAATGTCAGGAATGCTCCGACCACGACACCGGGCATGCTCAGCGGCAGCGTCACACGAAGGAACGTCATTGGGGCAGAGGCACCCAAATCTCGCGCGGCTTTGCGGTACGACTCGGGGATCTGTGTCAGGCTTGCATAGATGGTCAGCGAAACGAGCATCGTAAAGAAGTGCACGAACCCGATCACCGTTGCGAGCCGGGTATTGGCGAGCGGCACCGGGGAGGAGATCAGGCCGGTTGTGAGCATCATCTCGTTGACGACACCGCTCTTGGCCAGCACCAAGAGCCAACTGTACGAGCGAACGACGTACGACGTCCAGAACGGCAGCACGGCCAACAACAACAGGGGACGTTGCCACCTCGGAGACACCCGATAGGCGAGGATGTAGGCGAAGGGGTAGGCCACGAGGATGCTCACTACGACGGTGATGAGCACCACTTCCAGCGAGTTCTTCAGGGTGCTGAGAAACACCGGTTCGCTGACGATACGCTGGTAGTTGTAGAGGCTGGGTGAGGTGTCGATGCTGCCGCCAACTCGCCGGAACAAGCTGTAGGCGATCACCATCCCCATCGGAGCAAGGAAGAAGACGCTCGTCCAAACAAGGGCTGGACCCGTAAGGGCCCAGCCCTTTCTCTGAGATCGTGTCGTTGCTGTCAACCCTGCAGGAACCTTGTCCAGACGTCGAGCATCGCTGCATCGAGGTCGCTGTCAGGGATGAAGTACGGGTACGAGTTGGCAACAAACCCGTCCTGTTCGTCCCAGCGGAGCACCGCTTTCTCCGCATCCGTCAGTGTTGCCTTGGAGTTGGCCGGCATCCCCCAGAAGCAGGATGAAGTGGCGAGACGTGCCTGACCATCCGGGCTCACGAGGTACTGCACGAACTTGGATGCTAGATCTGTCTTCTCCGAGTCGGTGAAGACTCCAACGGCCTCTTGCCAGCGGATGCCGCCCTGGTCGGGGAGGATCCAGTCGAAGGCCGGGTTCTCGGCATTGAGCACGGCCGTAACGAATTCTCCGCCGCCGACGATGATGTCGACCTCTCCGGTGGCAAGCGCAGTCTGGGTAGTCACCACATCGCCGATTACCGTGACGTGCGGTTTGAGGTCCATGAGGCGTTGCTCAATCGCCGGCAGATCATCGGCCGTGAGCTCACTTGGAATGATCCCCAGGCTGATTGCCACCATCTCCATCACCGGGATGTAGTAGTCATAGACCGCTATCCGGCCGTCGTACTCGGCATCCCAGAGTGATTCGATGTCGCGCATGGCATCCACCGAGACATTGTCACCGTTGAACGCGATGGTGTTGTAGCCAAACTTGTCTGGCACGGCGTAGAGCTTGTCGTTCTGATAGTGGGTCGCGGGGAGATCGACATCGGCAAAGAAGTCGTCCCACGGATAGTCATCCGGGTTCAGTTCGGCGAGAAGCCCCGCCTCAACGACCCGCGCTACGTCCACCGAGTCGACCACGAAGACATCCCAGTCGCCGGGCTGTGACTGCTCGATGATCCCGAGTGCAACACCGGTGCCGTCGTAGTCTTTCACGTTCACCGTGACGTTGTTCGCTTCTTCGAACGGTTGCAGCAATGCCGGGTCCGTATGATCGCACCACACGAGGGCATTGAGCTCGGTGGGTGTCTCGTCGCTGACCGCAGTTCCGCTATCAGTGGTGTCGGTATTGCTGTCGCCGCACGCAGCGGCCATGAGCATGAACGCGAGGAGCACTCCGACGATCTGAAGGAATCTGTTGCGTGGCTTCATCTCATTCTCCTGACGGAATCCAAGCCGAGAACGGCCTTATCGATCGATAGGCCACCATGGGTTCTCGTCGTCCGCTTGGGCGGGTGAGATCACCGTGATCGACACACGCGGCCTGGCGTTCCTTGACGACCGCAACTCCTCCCGTTCAGTCGAGTTCCCCTCACCGCACACGACGCGGAGTCGACAGACGGTGGGTCGGATCGGCGACTAGGCTATCAGCCGATAGGGCGAGTGCCGTCGGAGCCGAAGTTGGCTTGGGAAGGCCGCTCACCGAGCCAACAGCCGAGACGCCACAGGAGGCTTGCCGTATGTCAGCCAAGAACCAGTCGACGACCCAGGAAATCGTGGAGCGGGATCGACGCCACTACCTGCATCCGTACCAGGCCTTCGACATCATCGCCGGTGAGGGCGCTCTGCCGATCGCGAGCGGTGATGGTGCCTACATCACCGATACCAACGGCGTCCGATACCTGGATGCCATCGGCGGATTGTGGTGCACCAATATCGGCCTGGGCCGAGAGGAGATGGCGGAGGCAATCGCAGACCAGGTTCGCGTATTGGCCTACTCGAATCCGTTCGTGGACATGACCAACGCTCCGTCGGCCAATCTTGCCGCCAAGCTCGCAGAGCTGGCGCCGGGCGACTTGAACCACGTGTTCTTCACGACCGGTGGTTCCACAGCGATCGATGCCGCCTTCCGGCTCATCCAGTACTACCAGGGAAGTCGGGGCAAACACGAGAAGAAGAACATCATCTCGAGGATCGATGCCTATCACGGGTCGACGTATGCCGCGGTCTCCATCGGCGGGAAACCGGGGGACAGGCAGAAGGAATTCCACTTCCTCGACGACATCGTCCACCATGTGAGTTCGCCCAACTTCTACCGGCACGGGAAGGGCCTCACCGAGCAAGAGTTCGCCGACAAGCTGGTCGACGAGTTCGAAGCCAAGATCGAGGAGCTGGGTGGATCCGACAAGGTGGCTGCCTTCTTCGCCGAGCCGGTCATGGGTGCAGGCGGTGTGGTGCCGCCACCGGCCGATTATCTCCAGAGGGTTCACCAGGTGTGCCGGGACAACGACATCTTGTTCGTGGCGGACGAGGTGGTGACAGCGTTCGGTCGACTCGGAGAGTGGTTTGCCTCAGAATCGGTCTTCGGCATCCAACCCGACCTGATCACCTCCGCCAAGGGACTCACCTCCGGCTACCTGCCCCTAGGGGCGGTGATCTTCTCCGACCGGATCTTCAACGTCATCGGTGAGCCGGGCTTGGGTCGAGTCATCGCACTCGGCTACACGTACTCGGGCCACCCGGTGTCATGTGCAGCGGCGCTGAAGAACATCGAGATCATCGAGCGCGAAGGCATACGCGAACATGTGCGGGAGATCGGCCCTTACTTGATGGAGCAGTTGAACACGCTTCGCGATCTCCCGATGGTCGGCGACGTGCGCGGCTCCCACCTCATGGCCTGCATAGAATTCGTTGCCGACAAGGACACACGAGAGAGATACCCGGACGAAGTCGACATCGGGAAGCGGGTCTCCGACGAGTGCGATGCGATTGGATTGATGGTTCGTCCCGTCGAGAACTTGAACGTGATGTCACCACCGTTGGTTATCACGAGAGCAGACGTGGACTTCATGGTCTCCGCTCTGCGCGAGGCGATTCCGAAGGCCCACGCCAAGGCGGAAGAGGATTTGCACGAACTGCGCGAAGGATGAGCAGTCAGCACCGACGACGCGGCCATCGAAACGCACCACTCGATGGGGGGCGATGACCGACGCGATCGTCAACTCATGGAATGAGCGGATCCGCTCTAGGATGCCGCCGATGCCATCCGTTTCGGGAAGGACATCTTCATCCAGCATGTTGCGGCGACCGCTGCGAGGTGATCCGGCGTGGTAGCGGTCCCGCTCCTCGAGGTCTCGATGATCGGTGGTGGACGCCACTGCTCCACCGTTGACGTTCACCGAGAGGGAGGCATGGAGGGCTACTTCCCAAAGCAGATCCCGGGCCTCCGAGACAACGCATGACCAAGGCAGGACGAATGGGGCTCCGGATCTGAAACCTATTGATCGCTAGGCTGTCGCCATGAACGCGATGGCGGCATCCCCAGGCGAAGAAGCTATCACGACACGCGAGCGGATTCTGCGCGAGGCCTCCCACCTGTTCGCAGCCCGCGGCTACTACGGCACTTCGACTCGTGACATCGCCACGGCAGTCGGTATTCGTCAGCCCTCGCTGTTTCACCACTTCCCGAACAAGCAGGCCATATTCCAGGAGTTGCTCAGTTACTCCCTCGACGACTCCGCGGTCGTGGGCGAGTATCTGGCCCACGCAGATGGGAATCCCGCGGCCCGGCTCTACCGGTTCCTCGTCGAGGACTTCCGATATCTCATGGACTCCCCATACGACCTGCGCGGCATCTTCAACGACGACGTACTGCTGGAGGAGGAGTTCGTGCCGTGGTGCCGAACCCGGCTCAACCTCCACGCCGCTGTCTCGGATCTCATCCGGCAGGGCATCGATGTGGGTGAGTTCATCGATATCGAGGTCAATTTCGCCCGTCAGGCGGTTTCCGGGCTGATGTTGGAGACGATTCGGGAGCGATCGCTCGGAGAGAAACTGCCGGCACAGCGGCCGACTCGGACTGCCACGTTCGTGGTCAGGGCACTCCTCGTCGATCCAAGCCGACTTGAGGAAGTGGCTGCCGAAGCCTCTACTATCGAGGGTCTACCCACCTACCGGGACGCCGGACAGGTACCCCCACAGGTCTACTGATCTACTCCATCCAGAGCGCTTCCGCAGGCTCGACATAGTCATAGCTCAGAGCGGTCGCCACGTGTTCCTCGGTCACTGCTCCTCCGCACACGTTGAGGCCGCCGAGGAAGTGTGGGTCACTGAGGAGCGCCTGCTTCACACCCTTGTCCGCGAGTGCCAGCGTGAAGGGCAGCGTTGCGTTGTTGAGCGCATACGTCGATGTCTTCGGGACCGCGCCCGGCATGTTGGCTACGCAGTAGTGGACCACATCGTCGATCACATAGGTGGGGTTCTCGTGGGTGGTGGGTCGAGAGGTCTCGAAGCATCCGCCCTGATCGATGGCCACGTCCACCAAAACGGATCCCGATCGCATTCCTTTCACCATGTCGGCCGTGACGAGTCGGGGCGCTCGATCACCCTTGACGAGCACGGCACCGATCACGAGATCTGCGTCGAGCACCAACTCCTCGAGCGACGACGTTGTGGAATACACGGTCTCTACCAGCGTTCCGAAACGACGGGCGAGGCGATCGAGCACGCTGATATCCCGATCGAGCACCGTGACGAAGGCACCCAAGCCGACGGCCATCTCGATGGCGTGTTCACCGACGACCCCTCCGCCGATCACTACTACCTTGGCCGAATGCACACCGGGTACGCCGCCGAGCAGCAGCCCTGCCCCACCGTTGGGGGCTTCGAGGCAATGAGCGCCGGCCTGAACTGACATGCGGCCGGCCACTTGTGACATCGGCGCCAGGAGCGGGAGGCCGCCGCGGGCGTCGGTAACGGTCTCGTAGGCGATACAGGTGGCACCTGAGTCGACGAGTCCGCGGGTCTGATCGGGATCCGGTGCGAGGTGTAGGTACGTGAACAACGTCTGCTCGGGTCGCAGTCGGGCGCGCTCAACGGCCTGGGGCTCCTTGACCTTGACGATCAGTTCGCTCTGGTCCCACACCACGTCAACGGTTCCGATCCGGGCTCCTGCAGCAACGTAGTCATCGTCAGATGCACCGATTCCGGCGCCGGCGAAAGTCTCGACGACCACCTCGTGACCGTGCACTGCGAGTTCCCGCACGCTCCCGGGTGTGAGTCCGACCCTCCGTTCCGCGTTCTTGATCTCCTTCGGCACCCCGATGATCATCGCCAACCTCCTTGAAAGGTTCGTCGTTCTGGATCCATCGATTGGTCTCGAGTTCCACCGTCGCTCGTCACGGGCGCAGTACTTCGCCGATGGCATCAACGACCCGGTCGATCTGCGCGTCGGTGATGACAAACGGCGGACACAACGTCAAGTGACTCGGGGGAATCGGGCGGATGATCACGCCCTTGCTCAGCAGCGCATCTCGCTTGGCAACGACGTTGACGCCCTCCGGGACGGTGATTCCCCACACGGCGCCTTCGCCTCGCACGTCGGCAAGTAGCCCTTCATCTCGTAGAGCATTGAGTCCGGATGACAGCCTGATTCCGATCTCGGTCGCCCGTGCCAGGTGGCCCTCGCGCTCCTGGATCTCGATGCATGTGAGGGCGGCCACGCATCCAAGGGGATGACCGGAGTAGGTGTAGCCCGTCCGGAGCACGAAGCCCTCATTCGCCTCGAGTCCCGCACGTACGGTAGGACCGATGATCACGCCGGATAGGGGTACGTAGCCGGATGTCACACCCTTAGCGAAGACCATCATGTCGGGAGTGACACCGTAGAACTGGCTCCCGAACCACTCGCCGGTCCGCCCGAACCCAGTGACCACCTCGTCGTGGATCAGGAACGCCCCGTAGGCATCGCAGAGGTCCCGCAAGTGGGAGAGGTAGCCATCCGGCGGGGGCCACACACCACCGGCACCCTGGATTGGCTCGGTGATGACCGCAGCAATCTCATCGCCGTGCTCAGAGAAGACCCGCTTCATCGCCTCATCGTCATCTGCCACCACGTTGATGATGCCGGGCACGAGGGGCCCAAATCCTTCACGGTTGGGAGTGATTCCCTGTACCGACGTGCCTCCGTAGTTCGTGCCGTGGTATCCGCGTTCGCGGCTGACGATGATCTGCTTTCCGGGGTTCCCGGCCTCGCGGTGAGCGATCCTGGCGAGCTTCATTGCCGTATCCACGGCCTCCGATCCGGACGATCCGAAGAACACACGGGCGTCGTCGAAGGGGGAGAGTTCGGCGATCTTGGTTGCCGCACGCTCAGTAGGGACGTTCGTGAACGGGTCGAACGTGTGATAGGCAGCAAGATTCTTCGCCTGTTCGGCGATCGCCTCTGCAATCTCTGCCCGTCCGTGACCCACATTGCAGTACCAGAGGGAGGCCATGCCGTCGATGTACTCGTTGCCTTGGTCATCGAACACCACGGCGCCTCGACCGCCGGTGATCGTGATGAACTCCGCCTTGCGAGGGGGCGTGAACGGATGTAGGAACGAACTGGGCATGGACATCCCTTTTCAATTGGCGTTGTCTATCGATTGATAGGTAGTATACCTCGCGTAACCGGAACCGGCAATGCCGAAACCGGAGCGGACACAAGAGAATCCGAGCCGACTGGGGGACGCTGATCGGTCACGGCGGATCGTACCGCCGAACCGTCGGTCATCCCATTCGGCGCAGTGAGGAGGCGCAATGCCGAAGATCGTCAACTCGTGGACCGAGTGGGATCCGCTGAAGCACGTGATCGTCGGCCGCGCCGACGGAACGATGGTGCAAGCTCCTGAGCCTGCGATCGTTCGTGACTGGCCCGAGTACGGCTTCCCAAAGGGAGTCTTTGGCCCGCTTCCCAAAGACATGGAGGATGCGGCCAACGAGCAACTGGACAATCTCGCCGATCTCCTTGAGAAGCGCGATATCAAGGTTGACAGGCCAGCGCCACTCGATTTCTCGCAGAAGGTGAACACGCCAGACTGGACACAGGATTCGATGTTCGGTGTCATGCCGCCGCGCGACGTTCTGCTGACCGTCGGCAATGAAATCCTCGAGGCGACGATGTCGGCGCGATCGCGTTGGTTCGAGTATCTGGCCTACCGACCTCTCTTGCAGCGGTACTTCGAGCAGGATCCCAACTTCCGCTGGGAGGCGGCCCCGAAGCCGAGGTTGACCGACCGCTCTTACGTGGCCGGGCAGGAGTTCTGGGAGTACGCCGAGTCGCTGCCGGACGACGAGCAGATCGAACGCTTCACCATGAACAAGCAGTGGAACCTCACCGAGGAAGAACCACTCTTTGATGCTGCCGATGTTGGCCGATTCGGGAGAGATCTCTTCGTCCAGCGTTCGACCACCACCAACGGCAAGGGGATCGAGTGGCTCCGCCGCCACTTCCCCGAGCACCGACTCCACGAGGTTCTCTTCTACGAGGGTCATCCGATGCACATCGACGCCACGTTCATCCCGCTACGGCCGGGCCTGGCGCTCAGTAACCGGAAACGAGTGCCGCTGACTGAAGAGATGAAACAGCTCTTCGCTATGAACGATTGGGAGATCGTCCCGTGTGCCGAACCCGCCCTGGACGAGAAGCCGCCACTTTGTTTCTGCAGCGTGTGGCTGTCGATGAACACACTGCTGCTCGACGAGAACACGATTCTCGTCGAGGAGCAGGAGAGGGCTCAACAGGAGCAGTTCTATCAACTCGGCTTTGAGGTGATCCCCATTCCGTTCTGGGCTGTGGGCCCCTTCGGAGGAGGCTTGCACTGCGCCACCGCAGACGTGTATCGGGAAGGAAGTCTTCAGGATTACTTCCCCAAGCAGATTCCCGGCTACTAGAGACGGCTGGAGAGGACCAGATGAGCATTCGACGAGTTCATCGCGGCACAGAATCTGCGGTAGCCGGTATTCAACACCCGGAAGGAAGGTGGTCATGTAGGGCAGCCCTCCTACCTGTCTGCTCTACTGATCTACTTCTCTTCTGCTCTACTGCTTTACCGCCCGACTCGTCACAAGAGGAGGACGGCGGCCAGGTCGAGGGCAATCACTCCGAGCGCTATCGCGGTTCGGATTCCCACCGCGTTCGACTTGCCAACCGCGAGGACCGACCAGAGGGCGGCGATGCCGATACCTGCGATGAATCCACCGAAGTGGGCTAGTCCGTCGATGCCGGGGGCGAAGCTGATGACGATATTGATCGCGAGAAGTACGAACAATTGAGTGAACATCGATCGGCCTCCCGGCGTGTGACGCATCTTCCATGCGACGAAGATCCACGCACCGAAGAGACCGAAGATCGCCCCGGAGGCTCCGATGCTGACCTGGTCGATCGAGCCGAAGAGATACGACACCAATCCTCCGGCTCCGGCCGCCGCGACGTACAACGCGGCAAACGACGGTGATCGGACCTGTTGCTCCATCCGGGGTCCGAAGAGATACAGCGCGTACATGTTGAACCCGATGTGCATCCATGATCCGTGGAGGAGAGCCGCCGTGAAGATGCGCCACCATTCGCCGGCGGCGACAAGCCAGTTCGCCTGGGCGAGGTTCTGGAACAGCAGGTCGTCGAGATCGACGGAGAGCATCCCGGCGATGTAGATCGCGACCGTGATGGCCATGATCGAGAAGCTGACCGGTGCCGTTTGGAAGGAGGACGTGCCGTAGATCTCCCGACCCTGGACAACCTTGTGTCGTCCGCTGGGAGCCGCGCACTCCGGGCAGAGTTGGCCCACCGGGTGGTCGTGACTGCACTCGACGCAGATCGGCCTTCCACAGCGACTGCACGACAAGCCGGTGATGCGGTCCGGGTGCCGATAGCAGACCGGCACGGTCGTCTCGACTGGTTCCATGTTGATGGCAACCTACCGATCGAGACGGCATATTTCGACGGATCGAGCCGGCGAGCGGTGCCGGGTCGGGGTCTCTCCCTATCGGCCGATCCGGTCGAGATTGCGGAAGAGCACACCGCCCGCGGGGAGGAACCATGGTTTGCCCCGGTAGTAGAACCGGGTGGGGTGGGGGAGGCCGAGGAAGGGATCGTCGTCGGCCGCCCCTCCGATCAGACCGCCGACCGCAGTTCCGAGGTACGTCGCGAGGCTCATCCCATGCCCGCCGTAGCCCACGGCGTACCAGACACCGCTGTCGGTCTGTCCGAGGTGGGGGAGCAGATCAAACGTGGCCGCGAGTCTTCCGCCCCATACGTGCGTGAGTTTCACACCCTCGAGATCGGGGAAGAGCGTGCCGATCGCGGTCTGCATGCCGACCGCCACTTCCGACAGTTCGAGGTTGGGGGAGAGATTCGGCCGTCCGCCAAAGAGAAGCCGGTTGTCCTCGGAACGACGGAAGTAGTTCAAGAACCTCCGCTTCGTCCAGTAGATGCGATTCCCCGGCATGAGGTGCTCTACCAGTTCCGGTTCGAGGGGGACGGTCGCGACCATGTAGGACCCGATGGGGACCACCTGGCGCCGAACTTCGGGAACGAGGCCTTCCGGCGTGTAACCGTTCGTCGCCAGGAGCACGTCCCCGGCCTGAATCGTGCCCTTGCTCGTGGCGACGAAGTGGATGGAGCCCGACCGATAGAGGCCCATGACTTCACATTGTTCGACGATGGGAACACCGCGGCGGGCGACGCCGCCTGCGAGTCCGAAGTTGTACTTCGCCGGGTCGACCGCCGCATCAGCGGTGCTGACGACGGCGTATGCGAACGCCTCCGATCCGATGACCGACTGGAGTTCGTCACCTTCGACGACGGTCGTCTCGAATCCGAACGTTTCCTGCATAGTGCGGGATGCGGTGCGTGCTCTTTCGATCCCGTCTCTTCGATACCCGAGCGAAACAGCTCCGCAGCGCCTGAAGTCGGCATCGAAACCGTCCTCGGTGATGGTTCGCTCGACGAGGTCGATCGCCTCCAGGGATGCATCCCACAAGGCACGGGTCCGATCGGCGCCGAATCGTTTCGTGAGGGTGTCGGGGCCCGGCTTCAGCCCATAGTTGAGTTGGCCGCCGCTTATCGATGACGCACCCTGGCCGACCTCCATGGCTTCGACGACGACGACCGAGCGTCCGAGGTCCGCGAGACGCCGAGCGGCGGTCAGTCCGGTGATACCGGCGCCGACGATCACCACGTCGGCCTTGGCTGGTAGATCCTCGACCGTAACACCAGCAGGTCGCGGCGTCCGGTCGGTCCAGTAGGGGATGGTTTTCATGTCTCGATCCGGTGCTCGATGACCCGCTTCGCGGCGGAGATGGTAGACACTCAGAAGGGGTCGTGAATCCTGCGTTCCCGTGGTCAACGACCAGTTTCAAGTCCCAAGCTTCAAGCCGCAAGACCCGGTTCCGTCTTGCAGCTTGCAGCTTGCGGCTAGCGGCTAGCGGCTTCGTACACGACCTTCCCTTGCACCATCGTCAGATCCACGCTTGCCGCGAACGCGTCTCGTGCGGTCTCGAGAGGGCGGTCGACCACGGCGAGATCAGCGTCGTAGCCCACCATGATCCGGCCGGTGTGAGTTTCCCGGTGACCGACCCAAGCCGACCCGGCGGTGTACGCGGTGATCGCCTCTTGCATTGTGGTCTGCTGCTGCGGGAGGAACGGATCTGGTCTCGATCCCGGCCGGGTTCGCGACACCGCCGTACCGATGCCCCTGAGCGGATCTGGAGACGAGACCGGCCAATCGGATCCGAAGGCGAGGGCTGCTCCTGCATCGAGAAGCGATCGCCAGGGGTACTGGTGACCGGCCGCATCGGGATGGAGGAACGGGATCGTCAACACGTCCATTTGGTCTTCGTGGCGTGCCCAGAGCGGCTGTGCATTCGCCCCCGCTCCGAGTGCCGCGAAGCGAGGCACGTCGGCCCGGTCGACGACCTGGATGTGCGCGAGGTGGTGCCGTCGCCGACTGTCTCCGTTTGATCGGATTGCCGTTTCGATTGCATCCAGACCCTGCCTCACCGCTCGATCCCCGAGCGCGTGGAAGTGGACCTGGAAACCCGCCGCATCGAGCAAGGTCACGTAGCGGTTGAGGTCGCGGGGATCGATGAAATCGATCCCCCGGTTGTCGGTCGGAAATCCAGTTTCGTCGCGGTACGGTTCGAGCATCGATGCCGTGTAGTTCTCGGCCACACCGTCGAGCATCATCTTGACCGATGTTGCCCGGTATCGGCCGCGTGGCGTGGAGTCTCGACGCAACGCGAACTCGGCGACCTGCTCAGCTCCCTGAGACCTTTCCCACCAGAGACCGCCGATGACGTCGGCAATGATGTCACCGCGCCCATCGAGGGTTACATAGGCGTCGTGGGTGGCCGGTTCGACCATGGCGTCCTGCCAGGCCGTGATGCCGAGAGCGAGGAGATACTCCTGGCCTGCCAGGATCCCTGCGATCCGTTCCTCAGCGGTCGGCTCCGGCATGAAGGGCAGTAGCAGTTCGACAGCGCCCTCCTGGAGCGAACCGATCGGGTTGCCGTGCTCGTAGCGGTCGAACCTCCCGTCAGGCGGGTCCGGCGTCGCGGCCGTGAACCCTGCGATGTCAAGCGCCTTCGAGTTCACCCATGCACCGTGGTGATCGGAGTTCCAAAGCATGACGGGACGATCGGAGACAACGGCGTCGAGCGCGGCGGCAGTCGGGATACCACGATCGAATGCCTCCATCGACCAGCCGCCGCCGGTGATCCAGGGTGCGCTCGAGTGTGCGGCGTAGTCGACGATCGCTTCGAGGTACGACGCCTCGTCGTGAGGCGTGTCGAGGAGGTGGCAGGCCACGAGCTCCATTCCAGCCTGCGACGGGTGGATGTGGGCATCCTGAAATCCGGGCAGCAGTGGGCGCCCCCCAAGGTCGATGACATCTACGGCCGTCGATGCCAGATCGTCGGAACCAATCGCAGCGATCGATTCCCTCTCAACGAGGACAGCGGATGCCCCCGGATGCCCGTGAACGAGTCCCCCGACGAATGCAGTGCTCATGCGGCGGATGTTAACGAACAGGATCGGACGGAGAGCTATGAGCTACGAGCCACGAGCAAGACCTCTGGTCTGGCTCCGCTACTCGGCTACCGCTCGCGAAGAGAGGGGCTGCCGAAGCCGCCCCTCTCTTCGTCGTGTGTTCGATCAGCCCTTTGCCTGGGCGAAGGCGTCTGCGTAGTTGAGCGAGAAGTCGCCGACATCGGCGATGAACTCGAGTTTTGCCATCGTCTCGGCAGTCGGGAAGACCGTCTCGTCTTCGAGAATTTCGGGGTTTATGTAGTCGTAGGCTGCCAGGTTCGGGCTCATGTAGTACGTGTAGTTCGTCAACTCTCCACCGTTCTCGGCATCGAGGATGAAGTTGATGAACGTGTGCGCCGTACACGGATGCTCCGCCGTGATCGGGACCGCCATGAGGTCGACCCAGACAATGCCACCCTCATCTGGGACGGCATAGCCGAAGTACTCATACGCGTCGTAGTCATCGGTCGATATCTCGTCGAATGACCCGAGAAAGCCACCATTCCATCCGTGGCCGATCACGGTCTCTCCGGCGACGAGCAGATCATCGAAGGCCGCGGAGTCGTACGCAGCGATACGCTCGTTGGCGTCCTTGAGCAGCGCGGCTGCCTCGTCGAGTTGACCCTGGTCGATCGTGTTGACCGAGTAGCCCAGATACTTGAGAGCTGCGCCGAGCGTCTCACGCTCATCGTTGAGCATCGAGATCTTGCCGGCGTACGGTGCGCTCATCTCGGGATCGAAGATGAGACCCCAGGAGATTCCCTCGGAATCGTCGACGAACTCATACGCATATCCGAGACCACTCGTGCCGGCCTGATACGGCACCGAGAAGTCGCTGGTGGGATCGAACGGCATTCCACTGAAGAGAGGGTCGAGGTTCACGAGATTCGGGATGGCGGCCTTGTTGAGCTTGGCCAACAGGCCGACTTCCGGATCCGCCATGGTCGAGACCATGTAGTCGGAAGGCACGATCAGGTCGTATGGGGCACCGCCGGCCTCGATCTGCGCAAGCATCGTCTCGTTGTCCTCGTAGAACGTCTGGATGATCTTGACGCCATACTCCTCCTCGAATTTCGCGACGAGGTCGGTGACTTCGTAGTCTTCGGCGGCGGATCCGTACGGTATGTACTCCGTCCAGTTGTAGAAGTTCAGATCGCCATCGGTCTGCCCGGGGGCACACGCCGCGATCATTGCGTCGAGATCGCTGCCCGTCTCCGCCGCGGCGGTGGTCGTGGTCTCGTCGGTGCCCGCTGCGGCGGTGGTCGTGGTGCCGTCGTCCGAGTCGCTGCTACACGCTGCGGCGAGCAGTGCCACCACAGCGATCAGCATCAAGAGTCTTCTCATTTTTCTATTCCTCCTTGTTTCTGCCCATCCCAGACTTCACCTGGAATCCTAGGGATATGAAGACGAGCAGCATCGAGATCGCCAGCATGAGCGTCGATACGGCATTGATTTCTGGTGTGACCTGCCTCCTGATCAGCCCGAACACGTACACGGGAAGGAGGTTTGCCCCCGGTCCCTGGACGAACTCCGTGATGATCACATCGTCGAGGGAGAGGGTGAGGGCGAGCAGCGCACCACCCAAGACGCCGGGCAAGATGAGGGGCAGTGTGACCCGCCGGAATGTTGTCCAGCGGTTGGCATAGAGATCCATCGCCGCTTCTTCAAGCGAATCGTCGAGGTTGGCGAGACGTGCCCGCACGACGATCGCAACGAACGAAGCGGAGAAGGTGATGTGGCCGAGAATGATCGTCCAGATGCTGAGGTTGATCGGAAGCACCTGGGTGAACCAGATGAGGAGCATCGCGCCCATCGTCACTTCGGGGATGATGACGGGGAGGTAGAGAATGACGTCGAACGCCTGCTTCCCCCTCCACTTCCGGTAGCGATCGAGAGCGATGCCGGCCATCGTCCCGAGCACGGTGGCAACGAGCGTCGAGACGATGGCGACTTTGATCGAATTCCCCAGCGCATTCATCATCTCGGGGTTGTTGAACATCCGGTCGTACCACTTCAGCGTGAACCCGCCCCAGTCGCCGACGTTGCGGCTGTCGGAGAACGAGTAGATCACGAGGATGAGGATGGGCAGGTAGAGGAACCCGAAGACGAGCCAGCCATTGAGGCTGAGGAGTCGGTCTACCCACGGCCGGTGCGCGGTGCCTTGCTGCACGCTCACAGCGTCCTCCCTCCCTTCCGGAAGTAGATGATGGTGGCAATCATCATCACCGCGAGGATTGTCACCGACAGCGTTGCGCCGAAGGGCCAGTTCCTCCCCGACTTGAACTGCGTGACGATGTAGTTGCCCAACAGGGTGGTCTTCGCACCCCCGAGCAGGTCGGGCGTGACATAGGCGCCGAGGCTGGGGATGAACACAAGGATCGAACCGGCGATGATCCCGGGTTTCGACAGCGGCAAGGTCACCTTCCTGAAGGCTTCCCACGCGCCGGCGTAGAGGTCACGCGCCGCTTCGACGAGGTTCCAGTCGAGGTGCTCGATCGCCGCGTAGAGGGGCAGCACCATGAAGGGGAGGTACCCGTAGAGAAGGCCGATGAACACTGCCGGTTCGGTGAACAGCATCTTCCCCCAGAGCCCGGTCGCCTCGCCGATCTCGGTGACAAGACCGTTCGAGTCGAGCAGCGTCCGCCACGCATAGGTACGGACGAGGAAGTTCGACCAGAACGGGATCAGGACGAGAACGAGCAGGAAGTTGCGTGTCATCGCCTTCTTCCTGGTTGCGATCCAGTAGGCGAACGGGTAGCCGATGAGGAGACAGAACGCGGTGTTGAGGAACGCCAGCCACACGCTGCGGACGGCGACCGTTCGGACCAGGGGTTCGCCGAGTTTGATCCACCACTCGAGGGTCCATTCTCCGAGGAGCGGCTTCCCGGTGCGGCTCCGCTCGGTGAACGAGAAGACCACGATGATGATGAGCGGGAGGACGAAGAAGAAGACGAGATAGGCATAGGTGGGCAGGGCGATGAAGAACCCGCGCCATCCCTCGGCCCGCTCTGCCTTCTTCTCGAGATCCGGGGTAGCTATCTCCGGCGGGGGGTCCTCGAGCATCGTCATGACGTCAGCGCTTCCGCAGCCTCCCGATGGAAGCTCACGGTTACCTCTTCTCCTCCCGTCCAGCGGCGGAGCGACGGGATGTTCTCGAGGCGGGCGTCGATCACCTCGCCACCTGGGAGTTCGATCTCGTAGTAGATCGACTCACCGAAGTAGAGCCGGCGGACGATCGTCGCAGGAAGCTGGTTCCGCTCTGGAGGAATGCCCGGATCGTTGCGGGCGTGGATCTGGACCTTCTCGGGCCGGAGGGTGAGCGTCACGTCGGTCCCGGCCGACGCGTTGCATCGGGCGTAGACGAGTTCGCGGCTCCCGACTCGTATCCGCCCGTCGTCGGTGACGGTTCCGTCGATGAAGTTGGTCTCGCCGATGAATTCGGCGACGAATCGATTGACCGGATGCTCGTAGATCTCCTCGGGCCGGCCAACCTGGAACAACTGGCCGGCATCCATCACGCCGATCCGATCGGACATCGTGAGGGCTTCTTCCTGGTCATGCGTGACGTAGATGAAGGTGATGCCAACCTCGGCCTGGATGTCCTTGAGTTCGATCTGCATGGCCTGGCGCAGCTTGAGGTCGAGCGCACCGAGCGGCTCGTCGAGCAGGAGGACCTTCGGTCGGTTCACGAGAGCGCGGGCGAGCGCCACTCGCTGCTGCTGGCCGCCCGAGAGTTGGCTCGGCTTGCGCTGTTCCATGCCCTCGAGATGGACAGCCTTGATTGCCTCGGCGACGTGGACCGCGACCTCGTCCTTCGGTACCTTGCGCATCTGGGGACCGAACGCCACGTTCTTCTCGACTGTCATGTGGGGGAACAGTGCGTAGGACTGGAACACGGTGTTGATGGGGCGCTTGTTCGGCGCCCGCAGCGCCATCTCCTCCCCGAAGACCTGGATGCTGCCCTCGGTCGGGAATTCGAGGCCGGCGACCATGCGGAGCATCGTCGTCTTGCCGCATCCCGACGGTCCGAGGAGCGAGAAGAACTCCCCGTCGGCGATGTCGAGTGAGACGTCATCGACGGCGGTCACGTCCGCGCCGAATCGTTTCGTGACACCCCTGATGCTCACCGCTGCTGTCATCGCGTGTTCCCTCTGTTTCTCACCATGTCCAATCGGTCCGTGGAGTCGTGGCGTGCCCGCCGGGTCGACCGTTCTCTCGCGCGGGCACTTCGTCTTCGCGGCGGAACGGTAGTCGCTCGGAAACGAGATTGGATCGGAGGCCGATGCCGTCCGGTATCATCCGGCGCGACGTTCGACCGCACGACAAATCGCCTGCGGTCTCCCATCGAGAGGTGAAAGACATGGGTATCCAAGGACCCAAGACGGCGGAGTGGTTCGCGCGTGGCAAGGAGGCGCTCGTGAACGGCGTGTCCAGTGGGTTCCGTTACTGGGGCGACGACGACACGCTCGTCATTGACCGGGGCGATGGTGCCTACGTCTACGACATGGACGGCAAGCGCTACATCGACTACCAACTCGGGTTCGGCCCGATCATCCTCGGACATGGCTACCAGCCGGTCGCCGATGCGGTGGCTGAAGCGGCCGCGCGTGGCACGGTTTTCGCGATGACGACGGCGATTGAGATCGAAGCCGCCGAAGCGATGCGACGAGCGGTTCCCTGGCTCGATGGGCTCCGGTTCACCAACACGGGCACTGAAGCGACCATGCACGCGATCCGTCTCGCCCGTGCCGTCACCGGACGGGATCTGATCGTTAAGTTCGAAGGCGCCTATCACGGCGCCCACGACTACGTCGGGTACTCAACGGCCGGCTCACCGGTCGGGAATCTCGGCAATCGGCGTTCTCCCGTTCCATTCGAGGTGTCATCGGGCGTCCCGTCGACGATTCGTGACTACATCCGGATTGCACACTTCAACGACCTCGAATTCATGGAGAAGCTGTTCAAGAACGATGGCCACCGCATCGCAGGCATCATCGTTGAACCGGCGCTGGGCAATGTCTTCGGTCTCATGCCGGAAGACGGCTACCTCGAGGGGCTCCGAAGGATCACCGAGGAATGGGGCTCGATGCTGATCTTCGACGAGGTGAAGACGGGGTTCCGGCTGGGCCTTGGCGGCGCCGCCGAATACTTCAACATCGTTCCGGACATCGGTACGTATGCGAAGTCGATGGGCAATGGGTACCCGATCGCCGCGGTTGGTGGCCGAGGCGAGATCATGTCGGCATGGGCCGAGGGCGGCGTCATGCAGGCAGGTACGTACTCGGGGAACTCGATCGGTGCGGCGGCGACGAAGGTCACGATCGCCGAACTCACCACCGGTGTTCCGTATGAAGAGATCAATCGGACCGGCAAGGCGCTGATGGCAGGCATCGCGAAGATCTGTGCCGATCATTCAGAGCCGGCGAAGATCATCGGCCATCCCTCGATGTTCTCGATCTTCTTCAGTGAGGGCGAGTTGAGGGACTACCGGGACACGGCGAGCCACGACTCCGATCTCTATGAGGCGGTGATCTTCGGGATGATCGGCCGTGGCGTGATGCCCGTTGATGATGCCAAGGAACCGTGGTTCATCTCGTCGTCTCACACCGACGAAGACGTAGCCGAGACGCTGACGGTGTTCGAGGAAGCGCTGGTCGAAGCCCGTTCGTAGTCGGCTGGCTCGACCCGTCTCCTGACCACGCGGCATGTGCTCTGCGAACCCCGGGATCCCACGTGCGATTGAGTGCGCACCTGTGACTGGGTGGTCTCCCGGCCGGCCGATGGGGGGCGCTGCTGGAACCGTGGGCTCCCAAGACACCTACGCACAAGGCATCCATGCGCATCTACGAGCCCGGGGTTCGCAGAGCACCAAGAGGGCGGAAGAGGAGCCAGATGAGTGGGAGGCCGGCGAACATGGAAATGGCTCCCATTACCATCGCAGTCTCCAAGCCGAATCGGTCGGCGAATGCGCCGTAGGCAACGGCGGCGATCGACCGGATGGCCATCGACATCGAGAGATAGAAGCCATTGGCAAGCGCCCGGCTCCTCGGCGCCTGCTCTTGAACCAGGGCCATGATGACCGGCGGAACGGCGAGCAGTGAGAAGCCGATCAATGGCAGGGCAGCGATTCGCAGCCAGCCATCGGCGACGAGAAAGAGGCAGAGAGCGACGGGAGCCGTGACCTGACCGAAGATGAGCACCGCCCGTCGGCCGACCTGGTCGCTGATCCAGCCTCCGGCGAATGCCCCGGCGACTCCCGCGGCTTCGACAATCGACAGCGCAGCCCCGGCCAACCAGATACCCGATCCGCTCTCCGTGAGATACAGCGGCAGGAAGACGGTGGTTGCCAGCATCATCATGCTGCGCATGACGGTGAGCCCGCCGAGCACCAGCATGAAGTTCCGCATGCCCCGAAGGGCAGTCCTCCAGGGCACCTGCTCGCCGTGGTCCCGAGTCTGGAGCGGCACATCCCGGAGCAGGAAGTAGAGGATCACCGATGTGGCGATTCCTGCGAGAGACAAGAAGGCGATCTGCTTCAATGACATGACGACCAACGCGCTGACGAGGACGAGCGGTCCCAGCGTGCGGCCCAGTTCGCCCCCGACCATCCAGAAGCCCATGCCGCGCCCGAGCCGATTCCCGGACAGGTATCCGACGGCGACCGGCGCCGTGGCATGGAAGGCTGCCACGCTCAATCCGGCTGCAAACAGGAGAATGGCGAGCGCCGCATAGGTTGGCGCCCAGCCCAGCAGACTCATCACCGTCGCGGTGACGCCGGGGCCGAGCACGACGATCCATCGAAGCGTGGTCCGATCGGCGAGGTGCCCGATCACCGGTTGTAGGAGCGAGGGGATCTGGAGAAATGCAGCAAGAAGACCGGCGGCCGCGTTGGTCAGAGAGAACTTCTCGACGAACGTCGGCAGGAATGGGGCCAGGAAAGCGGTGAAGGTGTCGTGGACGGCATGGCCGCCGGCAATGGAGACCACTCGTCCGGTCTGGAACTCACCGCTCTCACCCTGATCGAGGTCTGCGGTCGAAGTGGTCTCAGTCATGTGATGCGAATGGTCCTCGTCATGTCTCTATGATCACACAACGCCGGCGGCGCTCAGTCGCGAGATCGAACGCACCTGCGCACGGAGCGAAGAGTGGGCACTCGACGCGACGACCACATCAAGATATTGTCGATAATCGATTATTCTGGTGAGACCATCCGAGTCTGCCGTCGAGGAGGAGTGGGTTCATGCCGAAACGTCTGAAGTATCTGGTAGCAGGTGAGTGGAAGGACACCGAGAGCGGTGTCTACTACGAGATCACCAACAGCAGCACCGGCGAAGTGATGGCGGAAGCCCCCCGCTGCACGGCGGAGGAAGTCGATGCAGCGGTCGAGGCTGCGGCCGCCGCGTTCCCCGGTTGGCGCGATACTCCGATCACCAAGCGGGTTCAGGTGATGTTCCGCCTCAAAGGCCTGCTCGAAGACAATCTGCACGATCTGTCATTGCTGCTCGCAACCGAGATGGGGAAGAGCTACACCGAGGCTCGAGGCGATGTGCTGAAGGCGATCGAGGTTGTCGAACTCGCGTGTGCGGCGCCCGTCACGATGATGGGTGACTCGCTCATGAACGTTGCCACCGGCTTCGACACGGTCACGTTCCGTGAGCCGCTGGGCGTCTTCGCCGGGATCGTCCCCTGGAACTTCCCGGCAATGATCCCGATGGGCTGGATGATGCCGCTTGCCGTTACGACCGGCAACACCTTCGTTCTCAAGGCTGCCTCGTATGTGCCGCAAACGGCGATGCGGATGGCCGAACTGCTGGAAGAGGCCGGGTTGCCACCCGGTGTCTTCAATCTGGTGACCTGCTCCCGACACGAGGCCGAACGGCTGCTTGTGCATCCGAAGGTCAAAGGCGTGAGCTTCGTCGGATCCACGGCCGTCGGAAAGCACATCTACTCCACTGCTTCAGCGAACGGCAAGCGGGTGCAGGCCCTCACCGAGGCAAAGAACCATGCGCTCGTGCTCGCCGACGCTCCGATTCGAGCAACCGCACAACGGATCATCAACTCGGCGTTCGGATGCGCAGGTGAGCGCTGCATGGCGCTCCCCGCCATCGCCGTCGAGGAATCGATCGCAGATGAACTCGTCGCAACGATCACTGAACTCGCCAAGGACCTCAAGATCGGCCCCGCGTACGATGAGTCGACCGAGATGGGCCCACTCGTCAATGCCGAGCACTTTGCATTCGTCAAAGGCTGGATCGACAAGTCGATTGACGAGGGTGCCGTGATCGTGCTCGACGGGCGGACGGTCGAGGTCGAGGGCCATGAAGGCGGCTACTTCATGGGCCCGACCGTGTTCGACCACGTCAAGCCGGAGATGTCGTGCGGCAATGAAGAGGTGTTCGGCCCAGTCGTGTATGTGAAGCGGGTCGCCGACTTCAACGAAGGCGTCGAACTCATCAACTCCAGCGAGTTCGCCAACGGCGCTTCGATCTTCACCCAGAGCGGGTACTACGCACGCGAGTTCGCTCGCCGTATCGACGCTGGCATGGTCGGTGTCAACGTCGGCATCCCGGTCCCGATCTCGGTGTTCCCGTTCAGCGGGCACAAGAACAGCTTCTTCGGTGACCTCCACGTCATGGGACGCGATGGGATCATGTTCTACACCGAGACGAAGGCCGTCACGAGTTTCTGGTTCGACGAGGACGCCATGAAGGGCGAGCGGGTCGACACGTGGGAAGGAACCATCTCGCGGACCTAGCGTCTGGAAGCTACCCGTTCGGCGGAGACGCCGTTGATGTGGACGGCGCGACGTCGGTCGAATTGGTGCGAGCCGTCGACCATGCCTGGTAGTGCTCGTCGAGGCGACGCGCCATGGCTTCAGCGAAGACGGGATCGTTGATGTCGGTGTCCATCTCGATCAACTCCACGGTCGCGTCGAGATGCTTGCGGAGGCTCGAGACCAGGGCTTCATCGGCGATCGGGTCGTGGAAGACGGCGCCGGCGATTGCGTAGGACGAGGCGCCGCGGAGAGGAACGAAGAGCGAGACTGGTCCGGTGGCCCGGTTGAGCTTCTCGGCGAGCATACGACCCAATTCGACGCTCTCGTCTGCGTTGGTGCGCACGAGCGTGATGCTGGGGTTGTGGGCGTAGCTATTGCGGTCCCGGTATTCGGTGGGCACAGCACTCGGGGGAGTGAACGTGATCTGGTCGGTTGCGCCGATCGACACCACCTGCGGAAGACCGAGATCGCCGGCCGCCTCTAGACGATCAGGACCGGCCGTGAGCGTTCCGCCGGCGATCTCGTCGGTGAGTTCGGTGGTCGTCACGTCGAGCGCCGCAGTGATGTAGCCACTCTTCATGAGGGCTTCCATTGAACGGCCGCCGGACCCGGTGGCGTGGAAGACCAGGACTTCGTATCCCAATTCCTGCAGCACGGCACGGGCGGCATTGACGCACAGCGTGGTGGTTCCATACATCGTCGCACCGATGAGCGGACGGCCGTCGCCGGACGGATCACGGACCTCGAAAGCCTTGGCCATGCCTGCCAGGCCCGCGGCGGCGTTGCCGAGGATGCTCGACGAGACCGCGTTGATCCCGGCGATGTCGACCACCGAGTACATCATGGCGATGTCCGACGTGCCGACGAAGGCGCTTACGTCGCCCGCACCCATCGTTGACACGAGGAGTTTGGGGAAGCCGATCGGGAGCTTCCGCATGGCCTGGCTGATGATGGAGGAACTGCCAGAGCCTCCCATGCCGAGGATGCCGTGGATCTGGCCTTCCTCACACAGGCGAAGGACAAGAGCGGTCGCCCCTTCGGCCATAGCCGTGACGGCGGCGCCACGGTCTCCCGCCGCCACGAGCGTCTCGATGTCGGCGCCCGCCTCCTCCGCGACGACTCGTCGACTGAACGCAATCGGGTAGTCGGGGTCGCCGAGTACGCCGGCGTTGACCATCACGACATGGCAGCCGGCTTCGATCACGCGATCTCGGAGGAAGGCATACTCGCCTCCCTTCGTGTCGAGTGCTCCGAGGAGTACCACAGTGGCCATGTGATCAGGCTATCGCTATCAGCGTGAATGCTGTTCAGAACTCAGGCGCGGCCCGATGCGACCTCGTCCTCTCGCGTACGACCGGCGAGCAAGATGAGATCCTCGTGGAGTTCGAACCAGACGTTGTGGTAGCTGTCCAGTCGGGGGGAAGCGATGTAGGCATAGTCGCCCTCGGCTACGAATCCCGCGGCCCGGCTGAGTCTCGCCGCGTAGACACCCAGCCGAGGTAGCTCCCCGCGCAGTCGAGCGAGCCACGCGTCCGCGTCGACGTGGAGCGCCTCGAGGTCCGTGAGGACCGCTGCGTCGTAGTCCGGGTCGGCGTGGTCGTTGAGCACTGGGAGGCCGTCGACTTCTCGCATCTGCCAGTCCGTGACGATTTGCTTGATGCGTCCGTCCAGAGCGAGGAAGCTATCGAGCGCCGCCAAGGCATCGTCGGCGCCCCATGCTTCCTGGTCGATGGCGAGGAGCTCTCCCGCGACCGCCTTTCCGTCGTCGGTGAGGCTGAACATGGCACCCATCGTCGTGACCAGGCCGTCTGCGGCCATCTGATGGAGGATTCCGGTGGCGTCCTCCTCAGTCGCCAGCAGAGCGGCCGCGGCCGCCTCTGGAGTCGCGAATCCTTTGATACCGAGGAGGCGCACCATCGCCTCGACGGTTACGGAGCTACTGCACATGGCTTCACCTTCACTCTTCCCGGTGTCGTCCGCGTCCGTCGCCTCGGTCTCCTGCTCATCGATTCGGGCGATTTCGACTCCCAGTTCATCCGCCCAGGCGAGAAGCTGCTCGGCTTCGGGCACGACGACTGCTTCTCCGACGATCTCACCGAGGAAGACTTCGCCGGTGCCGCCGTCGATGGTCAAGGCATCGCCGACGGCGAGAACGTGGTCACCGATCGTGACCGTTGCTTCTCCGATCTCCATCGACACGATGCCGACTACCGCCGGGATTCCCCATCCTCGGGCGACAACGGCGGCGTGGGAGGCGAGGCCTCCGGTCGCCGTAAGGATGCCCGCGGCGGCCGCCATGCCGTGAACGTCGTCGGGGGAGGTCTCCCTGCGGAGGAGAATGACCGACCTGCCCTCTGCGACGGCTTCCACGGCAGCACCCGGTGTTGTTGCGATCTCTCCGGCGACGAGCCCTGGGGAGGCGCCGAGACCCGTGACGATGGGCGCCGCCTCCACCGAGCGCTTCGTAGCAGCCGTGGGAGGCGAAGCGAGATGATCCGCGACTCGGATCACCGCGTCGCGACGCGAGAGGGGGAAGTCTGGATCCTCGGCCATCTCCTTGGCGATACGGAGGGCCGCCTCCGGGCAGCGTTTGCCGATCCGCGTCTGGAGCAGCCACAGCCGACCTGCTTCGATCGTGAACTCGATGTCGCACACGTCCGCGTAGTGACGTTCGAGCCGGTCGGCGTAATGCTTGAGTTCCTCTGCGATCACCGGTGCCCGCTCCTCGAGGTAGGAGATCGGATGTGTTGCATGAGTTCCTGCCACGACGTCTTCGCCCTGTGCGTTGAAGAGGACGTCCCCGTAGAGGACCCGTTCGCCGGTTGCGGGGTTGCGAGTGAACACGACTCCCGTCGCTGAGTCCGGACCGCTGTTGCCGAACACCATTGCCTGGACCGTGACCCCGGTGCCGAGGTCGTCGGGAATCCTCTCATGGGCGCGGTAGGTACGGGCACGATCGCCATTCCATGAGCGGAAGACCGCCTCGACTGCTCCACGAAGCTGGTCGAAGGGGTCTACCGGAACCTCGGCGACACCGACGACCTCGCGGTACGTTGAGACGAAGCGGTCGCGGCACGCTGCAACAAATTCGGGATCCCCTGAAACCGTGATCAGTCCTTGCTCGGTGGCATCGTTGATACCGAGGTTGAGGATCGTGTCCATCATGCCCGGCATCGAGACCGATGCTCCGGAGCGGACGCTGACGAGCAGCGGATTGGAGGGATCTCCGAATCGCCGCCCGACGGCCGCCTCGACCCGAGCGATGTGGTCGCGCAGTTCGGTGTCGAGACCGGACGGCCAGCCCTCGGTGAGGTACAACCGGCACGCTTCGGTCGAGATCGTGAACCCGGGGGGGACCGGAAGACCCAACTCGCTCGTCATCACCGCGAGGTTCGCTCCTTTGCCGCCGACGAGTGCCTTGGTCTCGTCGAACGAGCCCTCATGCTGGTGGTCGAATGCATAGGCGTAGGTCATCTCGTCAGTCTCCTCGATCGATTGTCTTGTGTGTCATGCACGTCTCTGTGTCCGAGGCTTCGGTCACTCCAGAAATTCCGCGCGGAGTCGTTCCACGGTCGCATCCGAGAGTTGGAGATCGTCCCGGACGAACTCGTCGAAGGTGCGCCCACCCTTCGCGATCTCGTCGAGGACGACGTCGATGTACTCGGGACGAAGGATGAAGAACTCCGTCTTCGACTCCTCGTCGCCGAAACTGGGGGCGTGACCGAGGCCGTTCTCCATGGCTCGGCTCAGCGAGTTTGCTTGGTCGCCAACCGTGTCGGCGAAGTAGGCGTTGGAGAGGAGGTAGTCCTCCCTCACGGTCGACCAGGGGACGCCGAGGATTGTGAGCAGCAGGGCGACGCTCACGCCGGTCCGGTCCTTCCCCCCGAGGCAATGGATGATGACGGGGAGGTTGGCCGAGTCGGCGAGCAGGGTGAGGAGCTCGCCGAACTCTGCGGCGTCGTCGGTGATGTAGGCCCGGTTCACCGCCACGAGATCGGGGAGGTAGGGGAAGTGGCCGGTCTTGAGCGCCTCAGCGACCATTGGGTCGGCCCCGGCGCTTGGCACACGGATCTGAACAACACGCGTGCCGTCCGGCAGTCGGTCGTTCCCGAGTGCGTCGACCTCGACCTGGGTCCGCAGGTCCACCACCGTTCGAATCTCGAGGGCCGCCAGCGCCGCGACGCCGTCGTCGGTGACGCCGGTCAGCATCCCTGAGCGAAACACCTTGCCGTAGCGAACGCGGCGTCCGTCGGTGGCTTCATAGCCGCCGACATCGCGGAAGTTCGGCGCGCCGTCGACGGCGCTGGCCGGGGTGGCGGAGAGGGTATGGTCAGTCAATATGGGCTTCCTCGGCGCCACGATGTTTGCCAACCTCCCAACCCCGCGGACCGAGGACCTCCTCAGTGACCGTCCGCGAGGGCCCTTCGAGGGTGGTGGCGAGCGAGTCGTTCCATCGATTGAGGAAACCGTATAGCGCCACTACTGCCAGGATTTCAACGATCTGGCCATCGTCCCAGTACTCGCTGAGCCGCACAAAGTCCTCATCGGTGACTCCGTTCGGTGAGGCTGCCGCGGAGACCGCAAACCGGAGCGCCTCGCGCTCGGCTGCGGTATAGAGATCACTGGTCTCGAACTCCCACAGTTCATCGAGACGAGCCCGGTCGGTTCCAGCGCGGTCCGCACCGTAGATCGCATGCGCCTGGCAGTACCGGCAGCCTGCGGTCTTGCTGGCGATGTGTCCGATCAGACCCTTCAGTTCCGGCGACACTTCGCTCGTGGCGGGATCGAAGACGGCTCCGCGCAGGTGGAGAAATCCTTCAACGATTGCGGGGCGGCGAGCCATGATGCGCACGCCGTTGGGAACGAAGCCGAAGACCCGCTCGTACCGCTCCGCAATCTCCTCCATGCCGGGAACCTCTTCGAGGGGCAACGCTTCGAGACGGGACATGAGTTCTCCTCTGTTTGCGGCTGCGTCTCGCGAGGTGGATGTGAACCTCTGTGAGAGTGACTCGTACAGCATAATCGATTATCGAGGATCTTGGAAAAGAGAACTGCACGCGGTCGTTGGTGGTGTGAGTGTTGGGTCGGCGGGAGGTCGCGGAGCAGCGGAGTAGCTACGAGGCGCTCCTCATAGAGAGGCGGCAGCGGGTGGTCCCGCTGCCGCCTCTCCTTTGCTACTCGTTGTCTTCGGACTGACTATCGCTTACCACTCACACTTCGGTGATGCGGGGTCCGTCCCCGCCGGGTTCGGAGTTTCGCACTCGGCCTGGATGGCGATCTGCTCGAGCACCGTCAGCGCAACATCAGGATCGAGAATGACTGCCACACCGATGCTGCCGTCGTCATTGAACGGGGTGAACGACTGCACTATGACGTTGACTCCGCCGGCGCTGTACGTGCCGGGGCCTGTGACACCGTCGTAGTCGATGTCCTCACCAGCGTCGATCAACGCCTTGCACTCCGGATAGCTGTAGCAGACCGTTCCGGGTGGGTCTCCGACCTCGAACATCGCTGGTGCCCACGCACTTGCCGAATACGAACCCGCGTACACAACGGCCAGCGCCGTCTGGGTCATCAGGTCGTAGGTGGAGAAGTGGTACTGGTCCGTCGCGGGGCCGTAGAGGTCACCGTATCCGGGAGTGTCGTCCCACAGTGGCTGGTAGAACTCCCATGCGGGGGTTGCGTCGTTGTAGGCGAACGCTGCGTAGCCGATGCTCTTCTGGGTGGCGATGGGCTCCGTTCCCAGCGTTCCGATGAACTCCGGCTGGATCCAGCCGGTCTCACCGATCCAGTTGAGCGACAGGCCAGCTTCGGCAGCCGCTTTGATCAGCGTGGCCGACTCCACCGAACCTGCTTGCACGATTACGGCGTCCGGGTTCAGGTCGGCGATTAGTTGGGCTTCGGCCGTATACGATGGCTGTTCCGCGGGAACGTCGATGCGGTCAAGCACTTCGATCCCGAGGGCCTCAGCTGTCTTCTCGGCCGCGTCCGCGGCGAGCTGGAAGCCTTCGACCTGGGTTGCGAAGATGACGACGGTCACGGAACCATCGGCCTGGGCGGCCACGGCACCGGTCATCCCGAGCGCCTCGTCGAGCCCCTGGGCCCGGAAGAGCGGTTCGGAACCGACACCACCGAGATTCCCAGGGATGCCCCCGCCGTGTACGGTCGGTCCAAGCGGCTTGTCGTTTTCCGCCAGGTACTCCAGCATGTAGTCGCGGTACTGGCGATAGCCATGAGCCTGGCTCACCAAGACTTCTGCGTTGTGCTGCTCGAGGCAAATACGAGCTGCCTGAGCCTCACCGACCGTGCCGATGTCTTCGGAGATGATCTGCCACTCGCGGCCGAGTGGCGGATCGAGATTGATGATCTGGCTCAGCGGGAACTCGACATCCGCCGTGAGCGACGCCCCGTAGGCCGCGAATTCGCCTGTGTAGTAGGCAAGCTCGCACACGACGACCGGTTCGTCGGACATTGCTGCGGTTGTTTCGGTTGCTGCGGTTGTTTCGGTTGCTGCGGTTGTTTCGGTTGCCACGGTCGTGTCGCTCGCCTCGTCTGTGCTATCACTACTGCATGCAGCGGCGATCAGCGAGAGTACGAAGAGCAGAATTAATCCGCTAGCGAACCTCTTTGAACGTATTCGCATTCGTCCCGTCCTTTCTTTTCCTCCAAACGGATCGCCGCACGGCGATCAGATCCGATACCCTTTCTTGAGTTGCTCCGTTGTCAAGTCGGAGGCGTTGAGCACCTCGGACGCCTCGCCGAGGTTCAGCACCATGACGCGATCGGAAATCTCGAGTGCCTTCGTGGCGTTCTGTTCAGCGAGGATGATGCTGACACCCTTTGATTCGTGAATCTCTTGGATCTTCTCGAAGAAGGTGCCGACGTAGAGCGGCGAGAGCCCGGCGGTCGGTTCGTCCAGCAACAGCATCTTGGGATCCTGCATCAGCGCCCGTCCACAGGCAACCATGCGCGACTCGCCGCCACTCAGCGTCCCTGCCAGCTGGGCTTGTCGCTTTCCGATATCCGGGAACAAGTCGACGATCTCGTCGATCCGCTCTTGTCGAGGCCGATCACCGATCATCGCTCCGATTTGCAGGTTCTCCAGCACCGTCAGGTCCGCGAAGATGCCCTTCTCCTGGGGCACGTAGCCGAGACCGAGTGCAGCGGTGTCCCAGGGGCGAGATGTCGTGATGTCCGTTCCGTCGAATTGCATCTGGCCAGCCATCAGGGGGATGAGCCGAGCCAGGGTGGCGAGCAGCGTCGTCTTGCCTGCTCCGTTCGCACCGAGGATAGCGAAGATCTCGTGTTCCACGCTGAGATCGAGCTCCTTGATCACCGTCACACCGGTGTAGCCGCTGCGGATGCCTTTGGCCTCAAACATGGCCGCTGCCCAAGTACTGCTCGATCACGGTTTCGTGATCTCTAATGTACGCGGGTTCGCCCTGGAGCACAACACTCCCCTCGGCCATGAAATGGACGTAGTCACACATGGTCCAGATCACATGCAGATCGTGCTCGACGATCACGACCGCCATGTTCTCATCTGCGGTCTTCTGCTTGATGAACTCCATGAGTTGATCGCGGACGTCGTCAGGGAGGCCCGCGGTTGGCTCGTCGAGGAGCAGGACCCGCGGCTTCAGCAGCAGACAGCGGATGATGTCCAGGAGCTTCTTCTCCCCCGCCGAGCCGGCGAACCGATACGGGTCTCCGAAATCGAACTGATCGAGGTACCACTGGATCTCATCGATGTGGTCCGCGTAGAGGCCTTGCTCCCGGTAGATCTCGTAGGCCCGTTCGTCGGACCTCTTCGCGATCGAGACCAGCATTGAGTCCAGGATCGGCAGCTGCTCGAAGTCGGTAATCACCTGGTTCGTCTTGACCACGCCGTGTTGGGCCATACGGCTGGCCGGCAGACTCGAGAGAACCACCGGTCCGCCGTTGTCGTCGGACGAGAGCGTGACGGTGCCCTTGTCGAGGGAAATGGCGTGCATGATCATTCGCATGAGCGTGGTCTTGCCTGCCCCATTCGGGCCGATCAGTCCTTCGATCGGGTGCGTCCCCAACGTCAGATCGTCGACGTCTACGACGACCCGCCCGCTGAAGCTCTTTGTCGCGCCCTGGACTCGGATGGTGGGACGCGAACCCGTGCTGTGACCCGCGGTCTCCGCTGCCGACTCGGTGCCGTTGGTATCAGCTGCCATGCATCCTCCGCATCAACTTGCCTCTTCGCATCTGGCCGAGAAGGCCGTGCGGCCGGAACATGAGAACGAGGATGAGCGCGGCGCCGAACGTCATCTCGCGAAGTACGGGGATTGCCTGGCCGTACCACGCCTGGGGGAAGGGGATATAGGACTGAACGAGGATGTCGAAGAACGCTACGGTGAGCGCGACGCCGATAACCGCTCCCCAGGTTCGCGTGGTGCCGCCGACTACCAGTCCGACCATGGCTGCCAGGGTGATATCGATTCCCAAGTTGCCGGTATCGAGGAAGCGCTCCATCACGCCGAACATGGCGCCCAGGAGGCCCATGACCGCCGAACTGCCGGCGAACAACCACAGCTTGGTTCGGAATGCCTCCTTGCCCAGGCTGCGGGCCAGCGGCTCGTTATCACCAATCGAGATGAGCAACCGGCCGTATGGCGACTTGTGGACGCGAGACACGTAGTAGAGGATCAGGGCGACCACGATGATCAGGATCACCAGCCACAGTGTCTCGTTCGCCTTGACGCTACCGATGTCGTAAGGGAAGCCGAGTCCGCCCATTCCGAGGGCCCCACCGGTCAGGTCCTGCTCGGTTGTTGCCACGATCCAGACGCAGGTGGCAAAGCCGAGCGTGCCGACCAGCACGCCATCGATGTCGAGGTCGGCGATAACCCAGCCGACGGCGAGGCCGGCGAGACCGGCCACGAGCGTCCCGAATGCCATCGAGATCAGGAATGCCCAGACCTCGCCAAACGGCCAGTCGACCTGGACAAACAGCACGCCGAAGGCATACATTCCCAGACCCCAGAAGCCGACAATGCCGAAGTTAGCGATGCGGGCGAGACCCAGCTGTAGGTGAAGCAGCAGCGCCAATCCGATGATCATCATGACGGAGAAGAGTCCGTATACGAGGAACGCGTCGAGCCAGTTCAAGTTCATGCCACTAGACCTTCCCCGCTTCGGCCGCCCGTGTGCCGCGCACCTTCAGGATGATGACAAACACAACGATGAGCACAAGCTGGCCGTACAGAACCTGACCGAACTGAAGCGTCATGAAGGTCAGCGCTATGGCGGTGATCGCTCCTGCGATGATGACGCCTCCGATGTTCTTGGCCCCTCCCACCAAGACGACCAGCAAGATGAAGAGGAACTGTCGCCATCCGAGCAACGGTGCGACGGAGGAACCGACACCATAGAACGCACCGGCGAGGCCGCCGGCCACACCGGCGAGGAACCAGATCAGGACGGTGACGGCAAGCGGCCGGATCCCGCTGACCTGCGCCAGGTCTTCGTCGCTGGCCAGTGCTCGGATCTGAAGTCCGTAGCTGGTCTTCTGGATGAACCAGAAGAGCCCAAAGGCGAGGATGAACACACTGACCACGGCCAGGAGGCGGAACGACGACACGCCGACACCCAGCACGAAGATCGTGTCGGGAGCTGGTACGTCGTAGAACCGGACCGGGTAGCCGAACACGAACTGCAAGCCGTGGCGGAGGAAGACGGACAGGCCAAAGGAGATGATGATCATTTCGAGGCCGCCGACGTGGCGGCGCTTGGCCGGCCGGAAGACCGCGAAGTAGGTGGCGACGCTGAGCAGTCCCGCCAGGATTCCGGTCGGGATCAAGATGGTGTAGAAGTTGAGATCGAACGTCGTGTTGAGCCACATCCCCATGTAGGCGCCGAGAGTGATCGTCTCGGAATACGCCACGTTGATGAGACCCGTCAGGCGGTAGAGAAGAGCGAAGCCCATGGCGGCGAGAATGAGGGGCGCCTGCTCCGTCAGGCCGATGACGATTGAGTCAGAGAAGATGTCCATCAGTTCTCAGTCTCTCCCAGTCCACAGAGTGGCGGCGTCCCCAGGGACACCGCCGCCCCGGGGATCAGGGGAACGTTCGGTGAAACACTTGGAATGGGAAGTACACGGCACGACGACGTCCACACTCTCGTTTGCTTCCCGATCCAATTTCATAGATAATCGATTATATGTTTTCCGATCGAACGCCGTCAAACCGAACAGCCCAGAGCGGCAGATCACATTGGCGCCGACTGTCGATGATGACGGGTGCCCTGCCATCAACGTTCGGCGAGAGCATGACGAGACCGACCGAACCAAAGGAGCGCCATGGCATTCACCCTCCATCACATCCACATCAAGGCGAAGGATCCGAAGGCCAGCGCCTTGTGGTGGATCGACATGTTCGGGGGAACCCTGCTCCCCGAGATCCAACTGAAGACGATGCTCTTCACCCCGGTCGAGTTCGACGGCGTGCGACTCAACATCACCACACCGGGTCCGGGCGAAGACGACATTATTGGTGATCCGCCACCGCTTCCGTACCTCGGTCTCGAGCACATCGGAATCGAGACGGACGACCTCGATGCGATTCTGGCTCGCTTCGAAGAACAGGGTCTGAAGGTCCATGAGCGTCGACCGGGTCCCAGTGGCTACGAAATCGCATTCGTAGAGACCCCAGACGGGGTTACGCTCGAACTGCTCCAACAGACTGGATGATCATCGACCGAAGGGACGTGGAGTGAAACGGCTCCGGGAGTTCGCGTACTTCGAACCGACCTCACTCGACGAAGCGATACGCATCCTTGCCGATGGACCGCCCGACGCCCGTGTGCTCGCAGGCGGTACCGACCTCGTCGTCGACATGAAGACAGGCCGGATGCGCCCATCCACGGTCGTCAACCTGAAACGGATTCCTGAACTCCACGGAATCGAGAACGTGGTCGGGGGCACACGGATCGCGGCGCTCACGAAGGTCGATGCCGTGGAGGCGTCGCCCCTGGTTGTAGAACGACATCCCGCGCTCGCTCAGGCCGCATCGATCCTGGCATCTCCTCCGGTCCGCGCTCTGGCCACGATCGGTGGCAACGTCGGGCGGGCGTCACCTGCCTCCGACCTGGGTCCTGCGTTGATCGTTTCTTCGGCCGTCGCCACGATCCAAGGCGTTGACGGATCGCGCGACCAACTCGTTGAAGACCTCTATACGGGACCGGGAACGACCTCGCTTGCTCACTCCGACATCATCACCGCCCTGACGCTGCCGGCGCGGCAACCCGGCTTCGGATCTGCACACGTCAAACTCGGAAAGCGGGGCAGCGGAACCGATATCGCGCTCGCCGGTGTTTCGGTGAGTGTTGTCATAGGCAGCGGTGGCGAGATCCTCGACTGTCGGATCGCTCTTGCGTCACTCGGGCCGATTCCGTTCCGAGCCGTCGAGTCGGAATCTCTCCTCCGATCCGAGGTCCCCACTAAGGCGCTGTTCGAGGCGGCCGCCGTGGCGGCCGGCGGAGAGGCGAAGCCAATCGGCGATATGCGCGCGAGCGCCGCCTACCGCACGCGACTCGCGACCGTGCTGACGCTCCGGGCGCTTCGCGGCGCCATGTTGTCTGCAGGCGTGGAGGTGGCGGCATGATGATCGATCTCAATGTGACGATCAACGGCGTTCACCGTCGGATCACGGTCGAACCGCGGATGACCTTGCTCGAGGTGCTCCGAGAGCAGATGCTGCTGACAGGGACCAAAGAAGCGTGCGGCGTCGGCGAATGCGGAACCTGTGTGGTTCTCGCCGACGGCAAGCCGGTCACGTCTTGTCTGATCCTCGCCGCCGATGCCGATGGTACGAAGATTGAGACCGTTGAAGGTCTCGCCGTCGATGGTGAACTCACCGAGGTGCAGCAAGCCTTTGTCAAGACGGGTGCGTCCCAATGTGGCTTCTGCACGCCGGCCATGGTTCTCACCATCACCGCAATCTTCAGAGAGGATGGCAACCCCGACATCGAAGACGTGAAGAAGGCGCTTGGCGGCATCCTCTGCCGGTGCGGTGCCTACCCCAAGATCCTCGAAGCAGTGATCGAGGTCAAAGGAGAAGGCACATGACGGCGTATGTGGGTACCCGGGCACCCCGGGTCGATTCGGTTGAGAAGGTCACCGGCAGCGCCGTGTACGGCGTTGATGTCGTGTTGCCCGGCATGCTCCATGGCGCCGTCCTTCGGAGTCCCTATCCGCATGCGCGCATCGTGTCGATCGACACGTCGGAAGCGAAAGCCGCTCTAGGCGTCGAGGTTGTCGTCACCGGCCGCGACTTCCCGCTCCTGTTCGGTGCGGCGATCAAGGACCAACCATTCCTGGCGATCGACCGTGTGCGCTACATCGGCGAGCCGGTGGTAGCCGTCGCCGCGGCCAGCGAGGCACAGGCGCAGGAAGCGCTGGACCTCATCCACGTCGACTACGAGGAGATGCCTGCCGTCGTCGACGTGCGTGCCGCCCTGGACCCGAACGCGCCGCTCGTCCACCCCGACCTCCACACGTACACGAGGGGTCCGAGCGACATCGTCCCCCACACCAACATCAACACGATCTACCACTACGAACGCGGTGACGTCGAAGCCGGATTCGCGGCGGCAGACCTGGTCGTGGAAGGGGAGTACTCCGCTCACGCGATCAGCCATGTCGCACTCGAGGTGCACGCTGCGATCGCGCAATACGACTCCGGCTCAGGCGGCTATACCCTCTGGGTCTCCACCGATCGGCCGTTCCTGCTGCGCAACGAACTCGCTGCCGGCCTCGGCGTTGACAGCAGCCGCGTCCGCCTCATCGTCGCCCAGGTCGGCGGCTCATTCGGAGCGAAGGGTGTACC
>FLOH01000552.1_pt1 | contig 77228 bp, 76 predicted proteins | sample 756751 | NCBI WGS metagenome assembly FLOH01 (sample SAMEA4026879, study PRJEB14308) | marine metagenome | biome: coastal water; material: water | depth 74 m
GGCAGCGTCAGATGTGTATAAGAGACAGTACGCTTGATGCCGGTATTTGGAACGATTATGGCTGTGGTATTTCTGGACGAAAAATTATTCTGGTTTCATGTTGTCGGGGCAATAGCGATAGGGTCGGGTATTTATTTATCACTACGAAAGTCTGCGTAAGTAGTTACTATAGAACAGGTTTCTCAGTGAGAGCTTTTAAAGATTTTCAGCAAGAAGCTCACTTAAGTTTAAGAAAGAAGGCTTATTCGTTTCAGGTTTATTGAATTATTTTAAGTTATTAAGTGTGCTCATAGTTGATATATAAATGTATAATAATTTTTACGCCAGCCCTAACGATCCAGAGTGTTTCGATCCTGCTTCTTAAAATAACCAAATTAACCTGAATCTGGAAGCTTTCCTTCAAACAAGGCTTTGTTTTCATTGATGGCTTCCATCATATGGTTGCGAAACACTAATACTCTTGCCGTACGTTTAAGATCCGGGTGTAACAAAATCCACAGACCTAAATTATGTGCGGGATCGGGTTCACAGTAGCGCTCAAGCTGTGGTGCTGTATCCCCCATAAAACAGGGTAAATACGAAACGCCTAAATCCTCCCGTATTGCAGACAGCGTTAACAACGTATCATCACTGAAAAAATTATGTGATTGCTCGTCGCAGGCATGTTTGGTCCAGGATTTATGAAACGTACAGCAATCCACACCTATCCATTTAAGAGCCCCGCCTGTTTCCCGATGTTGTTGCAAATATTCACGGCTGCCATAAATGGTGGAGGCGACTGTGACCAGCTTTTTACCAATTAATGTATCGGTTGGTGTGTTGGTCAACCTGATTGCTACATCAGCTTCACGTTGCGATAAGCTGGAATCTATATTGGAGACAACTACATGTAAGTCTACCTGAGGATAAGTCTTACTAAAGCTGGCAAACATGGGCATTAATACGGTCGAAGCCATGTTATTAATAGCGGTGACCTTTAGCGGGCCTACCAGGTTTGAATCTTTACCCAGCACAGTACCATCCACATGTAGTACTTCAGTCTCCATTCTATGCGCTGCCTGGCGTATATTTTCACCTGCAGGCGTCAACTCGTAGCCTGTATTTTTACGTTCAATTAATCGAGCACCCAAATTTTCCTCTAACTTGCGCAATCGTCTTGAAACGGTGGAATGCTGGACATTAAGCTTTTTGGCGGCACCGCTAATGGACCCGGTGCGTGCGACCTCCAGAAACAGTCTCAGGTCATCCCAATTCATCGTTACTTCTCCGGTTGTGCATTTTTGCACATCATGTTTCTTTTTTTAGCGAATTGTAAGCATAAGTAATCAGCATACACTCAGTATTACTTAAACAAAACAATCAAAGGAGAACAATCATGACTCATAACCCACCACTATTCGATGCTGTAAAATACAAACAAACCACCCTGCAACAGTGGAATACGGCTGCAGAAGCCTGGCATCGCTGGGGCCCCTTACTGTCAAGATGGCTGGGGCCAGCTACTGAAACGATGCTGGATATGTGTCAGGTTAAAAGTGGCAGTCGAGTACTTGATGTAGCTGCCGGTGCCGGAGAACAGACAATAGCAGCTGCCAGACGCATTGGAGAATCAGGGCATATACTGGCAACAGATATTTCACCCGACATCCTTGAGTTTGCCCGTATATCGGCCAATCTAACGGGATTGAAAAATATTTCCACTCAGGTGATCGATGGTGAAAATCTAACGCAGCTTAACGCCGATCCATTTGATGCCATCATTTCTAGAGTAGGCCTGATTTATTTCCTGGATCAGCAAAAGGCACTGGCAGGCATGAAACATCATTTGAGAACTGATGGAAAGGTGGCCGCCATGGTTTATTCCACGGCTGAAAAAAATCCCTTCTTCTCAATTCCTGTATCTATTATACGTCGTCGGGCAAAACTACCTGCCCCTTTACCCGGTCAACCAGGGCCTTTTAGCCTGGGTGACGAAGACAGGCTTGAAAAAGCATTTTCCGATGCGGGTTTCAGAAATATAGAGATTGAAAAAATAAATGCTCCTGTTCGACTTTCCTCGGCGGCAGAGTGCCTGCAGTTTGAACAGGAATCTTTTGGTGCTCTGCATCAAATGTTATCGGGACTGTCAGATCCCCAGCAGGATGAAGCCTGGAATGAAATTGAAGAAGCTCTGGGCCAGTTTGAAATGGATGGTCAATTTGAAGGTCCCTGCGAAATGCTTGTTGCCGTAGGAACCAAATAAACCACAGGAGAGAGATAATGAGTCAAATAGCCATCGTACAGACAGCACCGGTTTTTCTGGATAAAACTAAAACCATTGAGTTAGCGGTTTCGAAGATCGAACAAGCGGCCAAAAAGGGAGCAGATCTAGTCGTATTCAGCGAAGCATTCATACCCGGTTATCCTGCCTGGGTATGGCGCCTGCGACCAGGTGGAGACTGGAACCTGTCAGAACAGTTACATGAACGCCTGTTAAACAATGCGATCAATATGCATTCAGATGACCTGGCTCCACTTTATCAAGCGGCCAAAAAACATCAGCTGACAGTTGTTTGCGGCATAGAAGAGAGAGACAGCGAACATAGTCGGTCAACCCTTTTCAATAGCGTTGTTGTCATCGGTCCAGAAGGCACCCTGTTGAATAAACACCGGAAATTAATGCCCACGAACCCTGAGCGCATGGTGTGGGGATTTGGCGATGGCTCGGGCTTAAAGGTGGTGGATACACCGGCAGGTCGCATAGGCACCTTGTTATGCTGGGAAAACTATATGCCACTGGCTCGATATGCATTGTATTCACAGGGAGTAGAACTGTATATCGCGCCCACCTATGACAGTGGAGATGGCTGGATTGGCAGTTTGCAACATATAGCAAGGGAAGGTTGTTGCTGGGTTGTAGGCTGCGGAAATTTAATGAAAGGCAGTGATATCCCGGATGACTTTCCCGAAAAAGACAACCTGTACCCGGATGCAGAGGAATGGGTGAATCCAGGTGATTCGGTAGTGATTGCCCCCGGCGGTGAAATTACTGCGGGTCCGTTGCGAAAAGAAGACGGCATCTTATATTGCGAAATTGATCCGGCAAAAGTGGGCATCGCGAGAAGAGCACTGGATGTATCAGGTCATTATTCAAGGCCTGATATTTTCCAGCTGCACATCAATACAAAACCACAGTCTTCAGTGGTGTTCGAAAACCAGAAACCCGGTTAATCATTGAATTTGATATAACCTGTTTAGGAGAGACTTATGAATAATCAAACCCGTTACCAGGCCAGTTGTTTTTGCGGTGATGTGCAACTTACCTTAACTGGAGAACCAGAAGCCATGGCTTACTGCCATTGTGACTCATGTAGGCGCTGGTCGGCAGGGCTGGTTAGTGCGTTCACGCTGTGGAAACCTGAAAACATAGAAATAACCTCGGGAAAAGAAAAGTTAGACTGCTTTACTGGAAATCCAGGTTCAGAGCATGAAACCGAAGTGAGTCATCGAAAATGGTGTAAAACCTGCGGGGGTCATATTTATACCGAGCATCCAGACATGGGCGTGAACGATATACCGGCTGCTGTAATAACCGGTTTTAGTTTTAAACCAGGGTTTCATGTGCACTATCAGGAAGCGGTGCGGCCAATTTCAGATGGATTACCGAAGTTTAAGGATCTGCCGAAAGAGGCCGGCGGTTCAGGTCAGCTGCTGAGTGAATAGCTCAATTGATGTGATGAATACAATAACTCTATATGTTGTTTATCTGCTTACCCTTGTGGCATGGTTGTGTGGCGCATCAGCTGTTCTGGCAGCTGATATGCCCTGTCACTTCGAACCATTATCGAAGCAGGTGTATGTCATTAACGGATCTAACCCAGACCAGTGCCCCATTAAAACGCTTCAACACCCGGTCACAAATCCGGTTACTATTATAGGGCAAAGCGGGGTCATTCTGGTCGACCCAGGGAGTAGCCAGCAGGTGGGTAAACTGGTTGTAGACAGGCTTCGCTTTATCACGTCAAAACCCGTCATAGCTATTATCAATACTCATATCCACGGCCTGTACTGGTTAGCCAATCATGCCGTTAAGACCGAATTCCCTGAGGCAAAAATTTACCTGATTACGTACAAAGCTCCGCTAGCTCACGTGGCGAGCTAGTAGCTGGTGCATAATACACCTGTTCATATCTTTTACAGGCCAACATCATGTCACGTAACCTCATTCAATTTCAGCCAGGGCTATCATTATCCCAGTTTATTAAACTTTACGGTACTCAAACCCAGTGTGAAGCGGCTTTAGAAACATCACGCTGGCCCAATGGTTTTTATTGTCCGCATTGAAACGATACTCGACACAGTTCGCATCAGCGTTCCGGCCGAAAACTCTTTCAATGCTACCGTTGCCGTAAACAAACCAGCTTAACAGCCGGTACAATTTTTGATTCCTCTAAACTCTTGCTAACGACCTGGTTTCTGGCCATGCACCTACTGACACAAGCCAAAAATAATGTTTCCACGCTCGAACTTTCTCGTCATCTGGGCGTGAGTTACAACACAGCCTGGCTGATTAAACACAAACTCCTCCAGGTCATGGAAGAACGTGAACAAAATCGTGAACTCATTGGACGCGTCGAGATCGATGATGCCTATTTCGGTGGCGAACATCGCGGTAAACGTGGCCGGGGCTCTCCCAATAAGGTCCCTTTTGTTGCCGCAGTGCAAACCAGTGATGAAGGTCGCCCGCACCTCGTTCGTTTTGACCGTGTCAATGGGTTCACCCATGACGAAATCGAACGCTGGGCTCAACAAGCCTTATCCGCTGATACTGTAGTCCATTCTGACGGTCTCAGTGGGTTTACTGTTCTCTCTGAAATGGTCGATGATCATTTGCCTACCATCACCGGATCTGGCCCCGCTGCTGTTCAACTTCCTCAGTTCAAATGGGTTAATACACTTCTTGCAAACCTGAAAACAGCGATCACTGGTACCTACCATGCCATCAAATTTCAGAAATATGCACAGCGTTATTTATCAGAAGCTCAATACCGCTTTAATCGACGCTTTGACCTGAGTACGATACTATCTCGTTTACTTCGTGCAGCGGTTACTACAAAACCAAAAACTCTTAACGTGACCAGACTGGCGGAGCTTTATACGTAATCAAGAAAATTTATGCCCACCAGAGCATGATCCAGCGAATAGCAGAAGGCGAAGGGGTGTTCTGGATCGACGCAATTACGGGTAAATATGATGGAGATAAAACCCAACTGGCGCTGCCTGATACGGCATTAAAAGGGGGCGAAGTATTAAACCTGAATGGTGTCGAGATAAAAATCCATTATCAGGGGCTTTCTCACACAGACCACGATCTTTTGATCGAAGTGGTTAAGGACAAAATTTTGATCCTGGGCGGTCTCGTGGTCGAGCCGGAAGTACCATCGCAAGGTGTTCCCGCAGATGCCAATTTTAAAGGCCAGATTGCAGCCACAAAATTTGCAATACAACTCCACATGAACATCTATATTCCTGGGCAGGGGTTCCCTCAGGGTGTGGTACTACCGCAAAGAGGGCTTCGATTCCTGCAAGCAATTTATTCCGGTGTTGAACATTATTACAGCGAAGGGCTGGAAGACTTCGAAATAACACAAAGGCTAAAAGTAGAGTTATCTGAATTTCAACAATGGTATCAATTTGATTTTTTGGGCAGAGTAATAGCAGAAATGTACCTGCAGGTTGAACAGGAAAATTTTTAGCGCACTGGAAATTAAGACTTGTTTTGATAAAGACCAGGTTATCCAGGACTGTATAGTTGCCAACAGCGAAAGTCAGGAAGCGTTCCCAGAAGTTATATCAAATGCGATATCAAAAAAAGCGACGTTTTTATCTGAACCTGGTGAGTCCAGACATGCGGGTGTTTCACCAATTACAGATCGCATGAAATAACCATAAAACGAGTATTAAATTTGCTGCTTGCACCCAGAAATTAACATTGGTGAAACAGGCCCTTGACTAGAACGAACGTTCGTTTTAGTATCGACAGATGCAAACTCATATTCCCAATAAAGTACTAACCACAGCATTGAACCTGTTTACGACGAAGGGCTACTTCAGCACTTCTATGCGTGATATTACTGCAGATTCAGCCGTTAGTACCGGTTCTGTATATCACTATTTCAAAGATAAGGAAGGCGTTGCAACAGCACTCTACCGGAGCATGATAGAGCGTATGCGAGTAGCGTTACTGCATATTGTCAGTACACATGATACTTCACATGATCAATGCCATGCTGTCATCAGCCTGCTGTTTAAAATAGCCGAAGAGGAACCTGAAGTGATGAGCTTCATGCTCTACACAAAGCATCGCGAGTTTTTGCCAGCCGAGCCTCCAGTCTGTTCATCTGAGCCTTTCGAAATTATGCGTTCAATGGTTCAGTCTGGCATGGATAAAGGTGAGATCGAACAGCGCGATGTATTAGTTGCCTCTACCTGCCTGTATGGCGGAGCTATAAAAATGATCACTTCTCACCTGGACGGGATTCTCGATCAACCTCTAAGTTCCTACCTGGATGATATCTGGGCCTGCTCCTGGCGCGCCGTTGCCAGCAGTAAAAGCTAACCACTTTCAGCATATTCAGCATCACGATGAATAAAACAGAAGCATTAGAAGATTACTGTATGGGCTGTGTCTACTATCCACCCAACTTGCCAGTACATGCCTATTCGGCAGAAGACTATCAGATGCTTCAGCAAAAAAGCTGTTCATTCGACCACCAACCAGCAGACAAATATTGCCAGGCAACGAGAAAGACCAGCTGTTCATTGGTTGATCTCGAACGCATGAAAAATTCAATCTAACAAACCACAGACTAAACGATGAAAAATTTAATCAAAAAAATACTGCATACTGTATTAATTATTCTAACCATCAGCAACGTGTATGCTGCTAAAAATGTTATAGATGACAGTTCATCTCTGGGCGACCTTAAAGTGGGTAAAGGCATTTTTCTGGTGGATATCGGAGATCCTAAAAAACTAAATTTTTACCTCGAAGTCATACAGGGTACATTCAAAGGAATGAAAGCACAGGGAGTTCAACCAGACTTCATCCTGGTATACATTGGACCCAGTGTAAAATACCTCAGTAATGCTCCCTCAAGTGAAACAGAACAGGAAGCCGGCGGCATATTACTGGAGATTGAATCTAATGTAGAGGCTTTAGCAGAGTTGGGCATAAAACAGGAAGTCTGTGCGGTAGCAACAAAAGTATTTGGTATCGATAATGAAACTATTTTTCCCTCCATGACTCTGGTAGGTGATGGATTTATCTCGCTGATTGGTTACCAGGCACAAGGGTATCATCTGGTACCGGTTTTCTAGTTCAGATATATGGCGGGTCAATATAAATGAAATGAGCTAATAAATAGCCGTAATGTTGTAGTGATGTTTTTGACCGGCCAGCTTGATGTTGATTTCTTCATCGACATAACAACCCATTAACTTTTTACCCAGTGGCGCTGCAGGAGTAATAAGGGTGATATTCAGTCCTGAAAAACTTATTTTGACACCACCAGAAACTGGCGCTAAAAACAAAATTTGTTGTGAGTCACTGTCATCCATTAAGTAAATTAAAGCGCCCAATGAAATGGCAGTCTGCGGAGTAAAATCAGTAATTTTGAGTTCGCCAAAAGCCGTTAAGTTAGCTCCACATATGGCAACCCGTTTAGCCTGACCCTGAGCCAGATAAGAAGCTTCCAGCCCCAGCGTGTCATACTTGTTATCCGCTACATTCTCTGCATGTGTCGCCGTGTTGTAAGCTTGCATGGCTGCGTTAATAGCGTCCTGGCGAAGAGCGTTTAATTCGGCCAGAATTGTTTGATGTAATAACTCTTTATCCATGCTGATTTTTAATGAATGTTTTAGTTGCTCGGGTAAATGAACCCGATGTAAACGCCCTGTTTTCAGCGCTAAACTACCTTAAGACGGTGCGGTTATTTTGTGGGGAACACTGCCCGGCGGCACACCAAAAACCCGTTTGAAGGCCCTGCAAAATGCGCCAGATGAGTACTTTTCTGTCTGATGGCTTTTATGAGGGGGCCGCTGTGATGCCCCTTTTTTGAGGACCTGTGTTCGGTGCATGCCTGCTTCCTTTCCATGCAGGCAGACACTATATTCCCATAATATTCTCTATTAGTACATTCTACGGTAGTTACCTGTAGCCGGTAAGGAATGGCAGCTGCTGGCAGGTCACCAGCCTTTGCTGGAGCCGACCTGTTACCAGTCTGAATGACCGCTTTTATTTCCTCCTGGAGTTCGTACTGAAGTCGATGTCTTTCACTATAAAGCCCTCTGATTCAGCATGATTTACCGGGTTAACAGGCCTCAGTACAGGTCATTTGCAGTAAACCCCCTCCTACTGGCTACTAATCAATTTTGATTTTTTCTGCTGTGATGCGGTTCACGCTGGGTCGAGTCTGTAATCCATTTCTGACAATAAATTGTGTGCTTTAAAGTATCCGTTTAGTTGCGCCAGCGGCATAGTTATCGCTCGTATCAAACAGGGACGCAACTATGAGTCAGACTCAGGTATTAATTCACTCAACCTCTACCACCCATCTTCTGAATAATCTGTCCCTGGCCATCGATGAAGTAAAACTGGTCCGGGCGATCCATCAGATTGGCGGCCAGATCAGTAGTATCGAGGCGGCTAGTGGACCTTCACGGCGGACTCATTTTCTGCGCAATGAAGTGGTCAGACTGGAAAAGCAACTGGCTGATGTCAGAAGTGAGGAAGAGTGGGATTGAAAGGGCAGGGGCCCGAAATTTTGAGCGAGTTATCCGGCATATGGGAGAAGACTGCCAGGGCTTGCGAGAGTCGATGGTTGATTTGATCTTAAACGGCTGAGTGTGCAATGCACTTCAGCCGTCTAAGTTGGTCGGTACTGCTGATTTATCCAGTCAGTGCTTTATAACGGACTGGCCTTCAGTCGCCGTGATGTACGGGTTGATTAATCGAACAATCGATCAGTCGATCAATTTATACAGGGTTCCGCAATAGGGGCATTTCGCTTCACCACCATTTTCTGCAACCGGAATATATACCTTTGGATGAGAGTTCCACAGGCTGGAACTTTCAGCCGGGCAGTGCACCGGTAACTCAGTCGTTTTTAACTGGATAGCGGTTTTGCTATTGGGTGTTGTAAAGTCCTGCTGTTTTGCGGCGGTATTCGGGTTAACCATGGTTCAGATCCTGAGTTATTTGATGAATGTCAGTAAGTTCATGTGCTTGCTATTGCGACCATGTACCAGATCAAAATAGGCGGTCTGTAACTTTTCGGTAATGGGGCCACGACCCTCTCCGATGGCACGATTATCCAGTTCGCGTATCGGGGTGACTTCTGCCGCGGTGCCGGTAAAGAAGGCTTCATCGGCAATATACACTTCATCACGGGTGATGCGTTTTTCGACGATCTTCAGGCCCATGTCCTGTGCCAGAGTAAAGATAGTCTTACGCGTGATGCCATTCAGCGCGGAGGTGACTTCCGGGGTGTAGATGACGTTATCCTTGATAACGAATATATTTTCACCACTGCCTTCAGCCACATAGCCTTCAGGATCAAGCAGCAGGGCTTCATCATAGCCATCTTTGATGGCTGATTGTAACGCCAGCATCGAGTTGATGTATTGACCGTTCGCCTTGGCCTTGGTCATGGCGATATTCACGTGATGACGGGTAAAGGACGATGTTTTGATGCGGATACCTTTTTCCATGCCTTCCTTGCCCAGATAAGAGCCCCATTCCCAGGCGGCGACGATGACATGTACACTCAGGTTGTCGGCGCGCAGTCCCATCCCTTCCGAGCCATAGAATGCCATCGGTCTGATGTAGGCGCTGTCCAGTTTATTGTCCTTTACGGCGGCAATATGGGCATCGTTGATCTGCTGTTTGGTATAGGGCATCTTCATGCCCAGAATCTTGCAGGAGTCAAACAGTCGATTGGTATGCGCTTCCAGTGCGAAAATGGCGGTACCCTGATCGGCGTGGTAAGCGCGCACTCCCTCAAACGCACCCATGCCATAATGCAGGGTGTGAGTCAGTACGTGTACATTGGCTTCGCGCCATGGCACCATTTTTCCATCAAACCAGATGAAACCATCACGATCGGACATCGACATATCTTATTTCTCCGTTACTGCGTGTAACTTAAATTGTTAATTACGTATTAAAGGTTTTGTTCCAGCAAGCCTGAACCAGATCCATGTCCTGCCTGACGAGGGCAGAAGCGATCTCAGCAGACTGATTTTGTAACACACGTGCGTGAAGCCACCTGTGTAAAGTCAGATAAGACTCCCGAAGCGCCAGCGCATGATCGTCGATCAGATGCAGACGATGCAGCTCGGTAATCAGCCCGACATTATCAGTCGTTTCGATTAGACTGGCAAATTTATTTGCGTGTTGCAATACCAGATACTGCACTAAAAATTCAATATCAAGCATACAGTGTTTTGAGTGCTTGATATTGATGCTGTCGCCCTCCACCGGGTTGCTGGCCTGATACATTTTTGCGCGCATCTGGGTGATTTCACTCTGCAGCGCCTGCGGGTCGCGTGGTTGCAGCAGTACCTGTTGGTGAATCGCGGCAAACTGCTGCTGGATGATCGGATCGCCGGCGATGTAACGCGCACGGATGATAGCCTGATGCTCCCATACCCAGGCTTTCTCGAGCTGATAGCTCTGGTAGGCGCTGAGCGACGACACCAGCATGCCGGAGGCTCCGTTGGGGCGCAGTCGGGTATCAATTTCATACAGTTTGCCGGCCGCTGTCAGCATACTGACCTTGGAGATGATTTTCTGTGCCAGGCGCGAAAAGAATACCGCATTATCGATCGATTTCTGGCCATTGGTGATCTGCTCTGAGCCGCTTGAATTATGCAGAAAGATGATGTCCAGATCGGACTGGTAATGCAGTTCGCATCCTCCCAGTTTGCCGTAGGCGATGATCCCGAGTACGGGGGTGATGAGTTGATCATCCACCCGGCATTGCGGGATACCGTACTGCGTGCTCACTTCGTTGAAGGCTAATTGATACACCGCCTGCAGGATGATTTCAGCCAGTTCGGAGAGATACTCCGATACCTGCGCGGTGGAGATTTCCTGTGCGATTTCGGCGGTGGCTATCACAATCGTCTGCGCACGCTTGAACTGGCGCAGGATATCGAGTTCGAGCTCGATATCGTCGATCACGTTGTTGAGCTGGGTGTTCAATTCCTGGCGCAGATGCACTTTATTAAAACGTTGATCGACGCGTCCTGGATAGAGCAGGGATTCGAGCAGCAGTGGGTGACGTGTGACCTGTTCGGCGATCCAGTGACTGCTATCGAACAGGTGTACCAGTTTCATCAGCAACGGGATGTTCTGGTACAGCAGCTCGAAATACACACTGCGCCCGGCAATCGACGACAGTAAGGCCAGCATCTTGTTCAGCAGCTCCAGTTGCTCCGCATGCTGGCTAATCTGTTTCAGCAGTTCAGGGAAAAATATGTGGAAGCGCTTCTTGGCCTTTTCAGACATGTAGAGCAGGGCTTTAGAGTGATAAAATTCGAGCAGGCGCTGATGGATTACCTGCGGCTCAACAAAGCCATACTGCCGAATGCTGGCAAGATGCTGTTCGTCAGCCAGTTCATCCATGTGCAGGGCAGGCTTATCGTATTGCTCTTCATGGGTTGAAAACAGCTCTGAAAAAACCCGGTTGACCTGCTCTAAATGCTGTTGCAGCTGCTGATCCAGCGCAGGCCAGTCATCATACCCGAGCAACAGGCTGATGCGATCCAGATGATTTTGTCTGGTTGGTATTTCGTGGGTCTGCTGGTCGTTCATCATCTGGATTCGGTTTTCCAGCATGCGCAGGAAACAATAGGATGCACGCATACTGTTTAAGGTCGGCCGATCGGTGATTTCCTGCTGTTGCAGGATTTCGATGACCTTGAACAGGCTCGGTGTCTGCAGTTGATTGCTACGGCCACCTTTCAGGACCTGGAACGCCTGCACAAAAAATTCGACTTCACGGATGCCACCGCGACCCATCTTGATGTTACGCCGATGGGCTTTATTTTTAGTTTGCTGATCAATCTTGTGTTTCAGCAGTGCCAGTCCTTCGAACACCCGATAATCATGATAACGCCGGTAAACAAACGGGCGGATGATCGACTTGAGGTGCTTTTTATCCGTTGCACTGCCGGTGATCACACGTGCCTTGACCATCGCATACTGTTCCCATTCACGCCCATGCAACTGGTAATAATGTTCGAACGCTGTATGGCTAAGCACAATCGGCCCGGAATCGCCCCACGGCCGAAGCCGCAGATCGACCCGGTAGACAAAGCCATCCGCGGTCACTTCATGCAGTAACTGCTTGAACAGCTTCACCACGTGGGTAAAGAATTGAGTGTGACTGAGCTTACCGAATCCGCTTAATGTGCCTTCTTCGCTATAGCAACAGATCAGATCGACATCGGAGGAAAAATTCAGCTCGCGTCCACCCAGCTTGCCCATCGCGATGATATTCAGCTGCATTGGCTCGCCATTCGCTTGCAGCGGCTGGCCATGTTTAGCGGCGAGATTCTGTTCAGCCACTTGCAATGCCTGCTGGATCAGCAGGTCGGCCAGTTCGCTCAGTTGCAGCAGGGTTTGTTCAACCGGCTGCTGACGGCAGATATCCAGATAGATAATCTGAATCAGCTTGCGGTGACGGAAAAGTCGCAGCTGTTGTTTGATTAGCGCGATATCACTGAGCCCCTGTAATGCGGTTTCCAGTACGGACGGTTCCAGCTCAAACTGAAGGTAGTCGGCCAGTGGCTGAATCAGTTCGGGGTATTTAACACACTGGCTAATCGCATAGTTACTGCCTAATGCCAGCCGTTGCAGGGCTTCGATAAACTCGGCAGAGGGTGGAGGTGTCTGCTGCTCGAGCAGCTTACAAAGCTGTTGCCAGTGAAAGTCATCGGGCTTGATCAGGTGTTCAAATTGATTCATGTCATGCAGTCGTGAAATATTTAATGCAAATGAGAAAGATTATTATTTACATTAAATAAAATTGTGATTATTATTTGCCAACTTTACAAATTTACCTTTTCCCAAAATTATATAGGAGCACTCTGAATGAACCTAAAAAATATCGTTATTGCCCTGTCACTGGTGATGTCGACCCAGGCGCTTGCCTCCGAAGTGAATGTGTATTCGGCACGTAAAGAAAGCCTGATCAAGCCGCTGCTGGATCGTTTTACCGAGCAGACCGGGATTAAAACCAATCTGGTCACGGCCAAAGCCGAAGAGTTATTAACCCGACTGGAAAATGAAGGGCGCAATACTTCAGCCGATCTGTTTATTACGGTCGACGCCGGTAATCTGCACCGCGCCAAGCAGGCCGGTGTTTTTGCCAACATTAACAGTGCAAAGCTGAATGCGGCGATACCAGACAATCTACGTGATCCAGAGGGGCAGTGGGTTGGCCTGTCCAAGCGAGCGCGGATAATTTTCTATGCCAAAGAGCGGGTCAAGGCCTCTGAGCTTTCCACCTATGAAGATCTGGCTTCCGCCAAATGGAACAACCGCATCTGTATCCGTGGTTCAAGCAATATCTATAACCAGTCGCTGGTTGCCTCGATGATCGATGCGAATGGCGCACAGGCCGCTCAGGAGTGGACCAATAAACTGGTACAGAATATGGCGCGTCCTCCCAAGGGCGGTGATCGTGACCAGATCAAGGCGGCAGCTGCCGGTCAGTGTGATCTGGCCATCGCTAACACCTATTACTATGGCACCATGCTGAGTGATACCAAGGATGAGTCGCAACTGAAGGCAGCGCAGGCGATGGGTGTGTTCTGGCCGAATCAGAATAGTCGAGGTGCGCACGTGAATATCAGCGGTGCCGGCGTCACCAAATATGCTAAAAATCCGGAGAGTGCGGTTAAGCTGCTGGAATTCCTGGTCAATCCAGAGTCGCAGAAATGGTATGCCGAGGTTAATTATGAATACCCGGTTATCGCGAATGCTGAAACCAGTGATCTGTTGAAAAGCTGGGGTACATTCAAAGCCGATAATCTGAATCTGGATGTATTGGGTAAAAATAATGCCGAAGCAGTACGTATCATGGATCGGGCCGGCTGGAAATAGTCGGGAAATCATTGTCTAAACAACAGGGTGCGGGGTAAACTTCGCACCCTTTTTTGCTTTATTGAGAAATGTTTTGCTGAATTTTCTAGGCAGGCTCTGGCAACCCGGCATTATGCTGGTGGCGTTGCTGCTGAGCGTGCCTGTATTAACCATCGCCAGTTTCGTATTTGAACCGTCCGGGGAAAACTGGGAACACCTGAAGCAGACGGTGCTACCCGAGTATCTGTCGAATTCAGCGCTGCTGGTGGCGGGCGTGTCGGTGGGTACCCTGCTGATCGGTGTGTCTACCGCCTGGTTGACCGCAATGTGCCGCTTTCCGGGCAAGCAACTTTTTGTCTGGATGTTGCTGTTACCACTGGCCATGCCGGCCTATATCATCGCCTATACCTATACCGGACTGTTCGATTTTGCTGGCCCGGTGCAAAGCCAGATCCGTGAATGGACCGGATGGGGCTATCGCGATTATTACTTCCCCGAAGTGCGCTCACTGGGCGGTGCAATCAGCATGCTGTCGCTGGTGCTGTACCCGTATGTTTATCTGCTCGCGCGCTCCGCCTTTGTCGAGCAGTCCATCTGTGTGCTGGAAGTTAGCCGTACCCTCGGATGTGGCGCCTGGTGCAGCTTCTATCGGGTGGCGTTGCCGCTGGCGCGTCCAGCCATCGTGGCTGGACTTTCGCTGGCGCTGATGGAAACCCTGGCGGACTATGGCACGGTTTCCTATTTTGGTCTGGGGGTGTTCACCACCGGAATTTTTCGTACCTGGTTTGGACTCGGTGACAGCGTCGCGGCGGCCAAAATGGCGGCAATGTTATTGATGTTTGTATTTACCCTGGTGGTGATCGAACGGGTGTCCAGAAAGCAGGCGCGCTATCACCATACGACGAATAAATACAGTCAGTTACCGGAGTACCAGTTAAAGGGGGCGAAAGCGCTGTTAGCCTTCCTGATGTGCCTGCTACCGGTCGCCTTCGGTTTTTTTCTGCCGGCCGCTCAGCTGACGTCGTGGGCGATTATCACCTTTGATGAAATGGTCGATGCGAATTTTGTAAGACTGACCGTGAATACTATCCTGCTGGGAATATCGGCCGCGCTGCTATCGGTTTTGCTGGCGGTATTTCTGGCCTATGGCAAACGCATGCTGGGCAGAACCTCGGTGTTTGTATCGATCCGTATTGCCGCGATCGGCTATGCGATCCCCGGCACCGTGGTAGCGGTTGGTATCATCATTCCGTTCGCGTGGCTGGATAATACACTGGATCAGTTCATGCGTGAGCGCTTCGATTATTCCACAGGATTGTTACTCAGTGGCACCCTGTTTGCGGTCATGTTTGCGTATATGGTGCGCTTTCTGGCGGTTAGTTTGCAGACCATCGAGTCGGGGCTTGGCAAGATCAAGCCATCGATGGATGATGCCTCTCGCTCGCTCGGTTATAGCCCGCGAGAGACCCTGTTTAAAGTGCATATGCCGCTGATGAAAGGCTCGCTATTAACCGCGCTGCTAATCGTGTTTGTGGATGTGATGAAAGAGTTACCCGCCACGTTGATCCTGCGCCCGTTTAATTTTAATACGCTGGCGGTGCGCGCGTTTGAGCTGGCGTCGGATGAGCGTCTGGCGGATTCGTCGACCGCCGCGCTGATGATCGTGGTGGTGGGTCTGTTGCCGGTCATCTATTTAAGTAAAAGTATTGCGCAATCTAGAGCGGGGCATAAAAACGATGGTTAATCAGCTGGAAGTTAAGAACATCGATGTTAGTTATGGCAGTCATCAGATTATCAACGACCTGTCCTTTACCCTGGAAGAGGGCCGCATTGGCTGTCTGTTAGGCCCCAGTGGCTGCGGCAAAACCACGGTGTTGCGTACCATTGCCGGATTTGAGCAGCCGAAGCAGGGGCAGGTGCTGATTCGTGATCGGGTGGTTGCCGATCGTAAAACAAATCTACCGCCGGAAAAAAGAGAAATCGGCATGGTGTTTCAGGATTTCGCGCTGTTTCCGAATCTGTCGGTGGAAGACAATATTCGCTTCGGTCTGAAAAAGTGGTCAAAAAAAGATCAGCACGCGCGGGTGATTGAACTGCTCGCGATGATCGGTATGTCGACACTATCCCGTGCCTATCCGCATCAGCTATCCGGCGGACAGCAGCAGCGTGTCGCACTGGCGCGGGCGATGGCACCGAAACCTTCCATCCTGCTACTGGATGAACCTTTCTCCAGCATGGATGTGGAGCTGCGTGAACAGCTCGCGCGGGAAGTGCGCCTGATACTAAAACAGGAGAACATCACCGCGATTCTGGTGACCCATGATCAGAACGAAGCCTTCGCGATGGCGGATGAAATCTGCGTTATGCACGAAGGGCGCATTCAGCAGCATGATTCGGCCTATAACCTGTATCACAAACCGGTGAATCGATTCGTGGCCGATTTTATTGGTGAAGGGGTGATCGTGCCGGGCATGGTGGTGGGGGGTAATACGGTGAATACCGAGCTGGGTAATATTCACGGCCATGTACCCGCCGGCTGTAAGCCCGGTTGTCTGGTGGATGTTTTGATACGGCCGGATGATATTGTGCATGATGATGACTCTTCCGAAAAAGCAGTGGTGGTTGAATCGGCCTTTCGTGGTTCTGATTTTCTATATACCCTGCGCATGCCGAGTGGTATCGAAGTGTTAAGCCTGGTACCGAGTCATCATGATCACAAGATCAATGAAACCATCGGTATTCGGCTTGAGTTTGATCATCTGGTGGTGTTTCCTTCAACTCGTTAAAGCAGTTTGTGCCAGCTCTGGCGCAAGGCAAAAAAACCTTCAATTTTGTTGCAAACTGTCACTTAGGTGACTGATCTATTCATTCGCAGTCCTTATTCTTCACACAAGATTAATTAATTTCCTGTCGAAGGAGGCTAGTGATGATTTCCAATATGTTACGTTTCCCACTGTCCATGTTTGATGATGACCTGGATAACTGGTTTTTCCCTGAAGCCCGCCGCTTTAACCGGCGTCCACGTTCGGCCTACCCGCCGGTGAATATCGGGGTGACCGATGAAAATGTGGATGTGTATCTGTTTATTCCGGGCATGGATCCGGCTGCGCTGGATGTGGTGATCGAGAAAAAACTGCTCAGCATCAGCGGTGAGCGACAACTCAAAAAGCAGGCCAGTGAAGATGCTCAGGTCAGAACTGAGCGCTTTGATGGTGCCTTTAAGCGTGTAATCACACTGCCGGAAGATGTCGATGTCGACACGGTCGAGGCGCAATATCAGGATGGCGTGCTACATATCAGACTTGCCAAACCGGCGCTTTCACAGCCACGCCAGATCAAAGTTTCTGCACAATAAGGAGAGGCCATCATGAGTAACGACAACACAATGAATCTGCAACACAGCCAGCAGCAAACAGCGCTGGCCGGGCAGGCCAATGCGGAAGTATTCACCCTGCGCCCTTTAACCGATATCCACGAAACCAGTCAGGGGGTCACCCTGTATCTGGATATGCCGGGGGTAACCAAAGACGCGCTTAGTATCGATATCGATCAAAATGTATTGAGCATCCGCGGTTCGATCAATCTGCATACGCCGGAAAATCTGAAACCGAGTCATATGGAGTTGCATTCGGGGATTTATGAACGGCGCTTTACGCTGGGCGATGAACTGGGTGTGGAGAATATCGAGGCGAATCTGAATCAGGGTGAACTGAAGCTGTTTATTCCACGTAGTGAGCAGCACAAACCACGCAAGATTGACATCAAGGTGGTTTAATTGAATGGTTAAGCTGGAGGTGTGAGATGTTAAATATGAATGATTTAACTGCGGGTCTGAACCGGACCTGGGAAAATCTCAGTCATGGCTGGCAGCATCTGATCCATCGGGCCGGTAATGCGTTGACCCATTTCACTGTCAGGGATGATGAAGCCGATCATAGTCCGCTGCAAAGCCCTCACTGGGGATTGATGAGCGCCGAAGTGTTCGATGATGCCGACAGGGTGGTTGTGAGTCTGGAAGTGCCCGGATTATCGGCGCAGGATTTTGATGTGAGCGTAGTCGATAACGTGTTGATGATCCGTGGTGAAAAGCGTTTTGAACGGGAGCAGTCTAAAGGCGAGTATCACCTGCTGGAACGGGCTTATGGGCAGTTTACCCGTTCCATTCCACTCGGTTATGAAGTGCAAGCCGAGTCTGCCAAAGCCACTTATCGGCATGGTGTGTTACGTCTGGAGTTACACAAAAAGGCGCAGCAGCGGCGTAGACAGATTCAGGTCAAGTAATGCCTGAAAATCAGTCCGGAAGACTTGTGTGGCTGAGTACAAACGGCTAAGTTAACGCAACATCGAAGCGGCAGGTAGCAACGTGGAATACAAAGACTATTACCAGATACTGGGTGTTGAAAAAAGTGCAACACAGGATGAGATCAAGCGTGCCTACCGCAAGCTGGCGCGTAAATACCATCCGGATATCAGCAGTGAAACGGAGGCGGAAGAGCATTTCAAGGAGGTTGGAGAAGCCTATGAAGTGTTAAAAGACCCGGAAAAACGGGTGGCCTATGATCAGCTCGGCAAAAACTGGAAAACCGGCCAGAGCGGATTTCAACCGCCGCCGGACTGGAACGAGGGTTTTGAGTTTCACGGTGGTGGTTTTACCGGCGGGGATTCGGCTGATTTCAGTGATTTCTTTGAAAGCCTGTTCGGCCAGCGCGGCGCAGGTGCACATCGCTCTTCGAGAGCCGGGCCGCAGCGAGGGTTTCAGGCGCGTGGCCAGGATAGTCATGCGCGGGTGTTTATCGAGCTGGAAGATGCCTACCACGGTGCCACCCGTGTGCTAACACTACAATCGACTGAACTGGGAGCGGATGGGCGACCGCATATCAGGCCGCGTACCCTGAATGTGAAGATTCCCAAAGGTCTTAAGGAAGGGCAGACGATACGATTACAGGGGCAGGGTAGTCCAGGCTATGGCGATGCTAAGGCTGGGGATCTGTATCTGGAAATTGGTTTTAATCCGCATTCTCTGTATAAGGTGAACGGGCATGATGTGTCGCTGGAACTCCCGATCACACCGTGGGAAGCGGCGCTTGGCGCAACTATTCAGGTACCGACACCGTCCGGCAAGGTTGAGTTGAAAGTGCCACCGGGTTCTTCCAGCGGAAAACGTATGCGTCTCAAGGGGCGTGGCATTCCGGCACCTACCAGGGGCGATTTTTACGTGACACTGGAAGTGGTGTTAGCGCAAAAACAAAGTGAAAAAGAAAAATCGCTGTACCAGGCTTTACAGCAGGAAGCCGTTCATTTTAATCCACGTGCAAATCTGGGTGTATAGCCATGACCAAACAGGAATTATTCAGCGCAGTCATCATCACCGATGATGAAGTGATTTCACTGGCAGAGTTGTGTCGCAGCTGTGCATTATCAGCGGAGCAGATTTTACCCATCATCGAATATGGCATCATCGAACCGCTGCCAACCAGTCGTAACAGCATAGTACACTGGCAGTTCAGCGCCGACTGTGTGCCGCGCATGCAGACGGTGATTCGTCTACAGCGCGATCTGGATATCAACCTGGCGGGTACGGCACTGGCGCTGGAGTTACTCGATGAGCTTAAGACCCTGCGCCAGCGGGTCGCGGCGTTACAGCGTGATTAAGTCGTAAACGCTTTTCCGTTTAAAGGTTTTCTGAGGGGTTTTCCAGTCGGCTACTGGTGACATTGGCCGCACGGTAAATCGCATCGAGATCCTTGATAACCAGCTGGTTGCGTTTTTTCTGTAGAATATCCTGTGATTTCCAGTGCTGAAGCTGTTTGTTCACCACCTGACGTACCGAACCCACCATGCGTGCCAGGGCCTCATCCGACAGGCCATTGATCAGATGATGCTGGTATGCCTGTTGCTGATCGCCGGCATAGGAACTGATGCGGTTGATTTGGTTCAGGATAATCCGGCTCAGTCTTGTCGTCACATCGTGTAGTGCCAGGCTGGTGCTCAGGTTTTCCTGATCACGCATCTTGCGTGCGAGGTAAGGCAGGAACTGCTGGTTCATCTCCGGGTAGGTCCACAGCCATTTGCGCATCATTTCGATCGGAACCGACATCAGTTGGCTGCGGGTGAGCGGTATTATCTGTAGTTCATGCGGTTGATGATCGAGTAAGGTAATGACATCGAAGCTGTCGCCGGGATACAGTAGGTCGAGCGTCACTTCACGCCCGTTATCCGGATTTGAGCGCTTCATTTCAATCTGCCCTTCCAGCACGGTATAAAACCGCTGCATCATCCAGCCAGGATCGACAAAGCTGCCTTTTTTCCATTTTTCCAGTTTGTAATGTGCTGCCATCTCAGCCTGCAACGCCAGCGGCAGTTTATTAAAGAAACCGGGTTGGCGCGCCAGTGCCGTATTGAGGGCCTGATCCGTTGCTGGCGATTTATCGGGCATATTAGCGGTGAGTTCTGGGAAATGAGCTGACGATTTTAACGGCAGAATGAAAGTGCTGCAATCAGCTCTGCGGACAAGGGCTTATGGGGTTCAGGCAAAAATTCGACCTGAAGTCAGGCCATTACACAAAGAGTTTACAAATATTATCACCTGTTTCAGACGTAATTGCCTGCGAGATTCTTATTCCATGGTTTAGGTTTGAATACTAGCTCAGAAGCGATCAATGTCTGATTTGAAAATCCCTGTCTACAGATATTAACAATTAATTGCCAGGCAACTCTTTCAATCCTGGCACCTTCGTGCATGAGATGAGTCATTCAAATCACTGGTGATTTATTTGTCTCCTTTTCGGGACCTCATCTGGGCTTCAACCGAGATTTGCCAGTCGGTGATATCTTCTTCGTAGTCGGACAGCCTGGCTTCCAGTTCCTTGATGCGATCAATGGCCGCTTTGATAATTAGCGCCTCGGCTGGGCGCGATTGTACAGCAATTACCTTTAAATTCTCGATCAGGTCAATCATCATCTTTCATCAGTCTCTTCAATCAATTTTAGTCGATTATCTATTATCTTCCGATAATTGTAACCAAATAAGATCTATTTGAAGTTGAAAACGATACAACTACTGCATCAGGTGAAAATTTATTGTATTGGGTGAATTGAGCGGGACGTGTCTTTTTGTTTCAATTGGCCATTTGCTGACTCCAGAAAACATAACAAGTTCACCGCTTAAGCCATGCAGGTTCAGGGCCTGGCTCGTGTCTGTCTTTCCTGGCGTCGAATCATAATGTACGCTCTGATATCCATGAATGGGGTTCCTTGAATTCGTGCTGAAGCAAATTTTTCCCACAAAAAAGCCCTGTAATTCAGCTTAAATTACAGGGCTTACAGGTCTTTCTATCGAATCCTTAGAGAACCGGCCTGCTCAGAAGCCGGTTTTTTAGCATCACGAATTAACCGGATTTAACCCAGCTTTGCCTTGATCGCGTCGATAACGGCATCGCTGGAAGTTGCGGTGACGGTTAACAGCATGCCTTCTTTGGCATAAAAATTGGCCAGAGGAGCAGTTTTCTCGTTGTATACATCCAGACGGTTGCTGATTGCGGCTTCGGTTTCGTCGTCACGCTGAACAACTGCGCCACCACAGGCGTCACACTTGCCTTCAACCTTGGTCGGGTTGGATTTGGTGTTATAAATGGCGCCACAGCCGGTGCAGGTACGGCGTGTGGTAAGGCGATCCAGAATAACGTCGCGTGGCACATCGATGTTGACCACGAAATCGAGCTTTTCGCCCATTCCGGCTAATAAAGTCTTGAGCGCTTCCGCCTGTGGAATAGTGCGTGGAAAACCATCCAGCAGATAGCCACTTTTGCAATCGTCTTCCTTCAGACGATCTTTCATGATACCCATGATCAGGTCATCAGACACCAGGTCACCGGCTTTCATGGCTGCTTCGGCTTTTTTGCCCAGTTCGGTGCCTGCTGCGACTGCACCACGTAAAATGTCGCCGGTAGATATTTGAACAGATCCGTCCATTTTAGTTAATAATTTGGCTACGGTACCTTTACCAGCGCCGGGAGCGCCTAACAGAATTAGCTTCATGTGCTTTCCTCAAAGTGATGTGCAATTAAAAATTCTGGGCGCATTGTGGACAGCTACGCCATTGATTTCAAATTACATTTATTGATTCTTGCATTAAAAAAGCCTGATCAGGGATCAGGCTTTGTGTTTGCTGCAGTGGTTTGGGTCGGGCTTAGTGATCGCCCATCGCCATGTTGATGTAGCCGGTAGGGCACACATCCGCGCAGATATGACAACCGATGCAGCGAGAGTAATCCGTGAACACATAACGTCCCAGTGTGGATTCGGTCTTGCTGGTACGGTGTACCGCATCCTGCGGGCAGTAGATTACGCAGTTATCGCATTCGAAGCACATGCCACAGCTCATGCAACGGTCGGCTTCCTTTACCGCGTCGGCTTCGGCCAGTCCACTGAAGCGCTCTTCATAGGAGTCGATGACATTTTCGGCCTTGATGAACGTTTCAGGACGCAGATTGCGCGGTGTATTGGCAAAGTGACCAAGATATAACTTGTCGGCCGGAATGATTTCCTGTGACGAGCGGTCTTCGTAATTGTGTACCGCGAATTTTGAATTATCGGTGCCCCAGTCTTCCTTATGCGGATAGGCTTCCGGCTGCAGGGAGGTTTCCTGCAGTTTCTGTAACAGATCAAAGTGATGCACATCCACTTTCGGGCGTTTGCTGTATTCGGTTTTGGTCAGGTAATGATTGATACTCTCGGCCGCGACGGAGGCCTGACCAATCGCGGTCGTGAGCAGGTGAGGGCGCACGATATCGCCAATCACGAACAGGCCCTGTTGATTCGGTACCTGAAAGTATTTGTCGGCATCGATCAACCCGCGTCCGTTATCGAGTGATTCCATACCAGTCAGGTCGCCACCCTGTCCAATCGCAGAAACGATCAGATCGCATTCGATGTCATGTTCAGAGTTTTCGATAACTTCCATTTTGCCGGAACTCCAGTCGGCTTTGGATACGCGTAACGCGATGGCACGACCGGCGTCATCCTGCACCACGGCTACCGGGATTAGACTACCACGCAATTCTACCCCTTCACGTTCTGCCGCTTCCACTTCATGCAGCGCTGCCGGCATTTGATCCACCGGACGTCGGTAGGCCAGAATCACTTCTGCGCCTTCTTTCTTGGCGGTGATGGCAACGTCCTGAGCGGTTTGATTGAGAATAACATTCTCGGGACGATCGTTTTCGTGGGTGGTTTCGATATGTCCGAGGCGGCGTGCGACGGAGACCACGTCCATCGCGGTATCACCACCACCGATAACGATAACTTTTTTGGTAACCGCTTTCAGGCGACCATCGTTATAGGCATCCAGAAACGCGACACCGGTAATACAGTTGGGCGCATCCCCACCAGGTATTGGAATATTTCGTCCGGCCTGTGCGCCAATCGCGATAACCACCGCATCGTAATCTCGACGCAGGTCATCCATGCTGATGTCTTTACCGACAAAGGTATTCAGACGCACTTCGACGCCCATATCCAGGATGCGCTGAATCTCGTGATCCATCACATCACGTGGGGTGCGATAACCGGGGATGCCATAACGCATCATACCGCCGAGTTTCTGATGACTGTCAAATACGGTCACGGCATGGCCCTGACGGCGTAACTGATAGGCGCAGGCCAGACCGCCGACGCCACCACCGATGATGGCGATGGTTTTACCGGTATCGGCAGCATCATTTTTAAACTTCAGGTTTTTTTCACGCGCATTGTCACCGATGAATTGCTCGACCGAGTTGATGCCGACAAAATCTTCGACTTCGTTACGGTTGCAGCCTTCCTGACAGGGGGCAGGGCATACACGACCCATGATGGCTGGGAACGGGTTGGCATCGGTGGAGCGGTAAAACGCGTATTCAAATTTGTCGATATCAGAAGTGGGCTTCTCGATACCACGTACGATACTGAGCCAGCCTCTGATGTCTTCACCGGAGGGGCAGCTACCCTGACACGGCGGTGTACGGTTTACATAAGTCGGGCATTTATAAGTGGTGTCCTGTTCGAAGATTAGTTCACCCATTGAACTGTAGGTGTAATCCCCATCTTTATAACGTCTAAAAGTATGCTCAGACCGTGCCATGAAAAAAACCTCTGTTTATGTACTGTTGATGTACTGTTTATATTTATTGAATCTATAGTTAGCCGGATATCTTAAAACAAATCAAACGCATTAGATAATGGATGTGAAAAATACCAGTATTAATGGATTTTATTCTCCCTGAATGGTAATCATGATACGACGTGCAGCGGCATCATTACGGTGTTCGCACAGGTAAATACCCTGCCAGCTGCCCAGCCCCAGTCGACCATCGATTAGCGGTATGTTCAGACTGCAGCCGAGTAAACTGGCTTTAATATGCGCGGGTAGATCATCCGGGCCTTCATCCCGGTGGCGATAGGAAGGGTGGTTTTCAGGCACCGAACGATTGAAATGATTTTCAAAGTCTTCGCGCACCGTAGAGTCAGCATTTTCATTAATCGTCAGTGCGGCTGAGGTATGCTGAATAAAAATATTCAGCATACCGACCTGGATGTTTTTCAATTCCGACAATTGCTGTAAAATTTCAGCCGTTATCAGGTGAAAACCTCTTGACCGGGGCTTGAGGGTGATTTGTTTTTGAATCCACATGGTTTTTAGTCTATCTATCCAGTCGCTCTCGATAAAGCAGTTTTTGCCATTTTTAACGGCGCAAACCCGGCTGCTTCGAAACGGGAAAATAAAACTCCGGTTGTTCTATAAATTGAGCTAATCAATTCGATAATTAGCGGTTTTGTTCCATTAATGATTCGGTTATCCTGCTATAACCAAACAATACCTGTGGTTTTTGCTTTGAAACACTCAACTAATACACTCAATCCTGCCCAGTTCAAGCTGGTGCGTTATTTTTCATTTGCCAGTATTACCATGTTCGTGCTGGTGGCACTGGCATTTTCCTATTTTATAACCCAGCAAAGCATTTTTTTTAACGAAGTTCAGAATCAGCAGATTCAGAAAATCAATAGTCTGCAGGCATCGTTTGCCCAGCAGCAACAGGACGTTTCGCGACGTGATCTACTGGCTATTCATGAATCCGGTAATGTTAATCTGACCCGCCTTTTTGCAAACTCATTGTGGACCGAGTATATGGCGCCTTTTGTTAGAGAGGCGGCAAAAATTTCGAGCGATCACTGTGATGCCAAAAATGGTTCCGGCCAAAAAGATGGGTTAAATCAGTACAGCGATAACAGCGAGTGCTTTATTGAGGTGGGTCAACGCATCCTGCAAATTCCAAGCTTCGGTGAAATCAATAAGAAAGTCTTTGAGTCGATGCAAAAAAGTACCGTTTTCAAGATCAAGGTGTTCGATTTAAGGGGGGTCACGGTTTATTCGTCGCAGCATAGCCAGATTGGCGAAAGTAAAATGGATAATAAAGGCTGGCAAAGTGCTGTCGCAGGGATACCGGCCAGTGAATTGACTCACCGCGATACGTTTAGTGCGTTTGAAGGTGTGGTAGAGGACCGCGATGTCATCAGTAGTTATTTGCCGGTGTATCAGCCTGGCAGTGATGAACTGGTCGGGGTGTTTGAAGTTTATTCAGACGTTACACCCTTTCTCAGACAAATAAAACTGACCGCAGATAAAATGGATGCCATCGCCAGAAATAACCTGAACCAGGTGGAGATCGAAGCCCTGTCCAATCAGGCCAGAGTCGAGACTTCTTCAGGGTTGATGTTGATGATTATATTTATCCTGCTGCTGGTGTTGTTCCTGTCACTATTTTTTATCGTTTTACGTGCCGATCGTATCCTCGCGGTACAGGCGGAGGAGCGCGAAAAAGCTCAGACACAGCTGGCCCAGGCTGAGAAAATGGCCTCGCTGGGGCAGATGGTGGCAGGCGTTGCGCATCAGTTAAATACCCCGATCGCTTTTTCCCATAGCAATATCAGCCTGATCAAGTCATCCATGCGTGCCTATGATCCGGTGCGCAAAATTTACATGCGACTGGCCGATTATTTTTCTCAGCATGACGATGATCAGGTCGCAATCAGGTTGCAGGGCAATCGCAAAAAAATGATTAGCCAGGCATCGATATTACCTGAAATCAGTACGGTTGAAGGCATGCTGGATGATACTCTAAATGGATTAGAGCAAATGCGCGAACTGGTTGATAATCTGCAGGCTTTCACCCGTCTGGATAGAGCGAAAACCTCACTGTTCAATATTAATGAAGGATTGAAAAATGTAGTGTATATTGCTCGTAGTGTCATCCCTACTGGCATTCATGTAGTCGAGAGTTATGCGGAATTACCTCTGGTGCGCTGCAACCCTTCTCAACTCAATCAAATATTTCTCAACCTGATCAATAATTCGGCACAGGCGTTAAGTGGCAAAGGTGAAATATTGATCAGTAGCCAGCTGAGTGATGATTTTGTTGTGATCAGGGTTCAGGACGATGGCCCCGGCATCAATGCGGAAGATTTACCCTATATATTCGACATGTATTTCACGACTAAACCGGTTGGCGAAGGAACCGGTATGGGTTTAGGAATTGCTCAAACAATAGCTCAGGAACACGGAGGCGATATTACTGTTGAAAGTAGTCCGGGTAAAGGGACTGTTTTTAGCGTTAAACTACCAATTGATCAGCGCAGTGGAATTCGATAGAGTGCAAGTTATGACGAATAAGATGAAACCTAAAGCCCGCATCCTGTGTGTGGATGATGACCCGAGTATTTTACGGGCGCTGACCTGGGTGCTGGAAAAAGATTATCTGATTTCAACCGCTGGCAATGGCGATGAAGCACTTGAACTGATGAAAACGAATGACTTCGACGTTGTCATTAGCGATCAGCGCATGCCGGGTATGATGGGTGCCGATCTTCTCTACAAGGTACGCCAGATTCAGCCGCGTGCTGTACGTATACTGGTAACGGGCTATTCTGATATGGAAGCCATTCTGGACTCCATTAATAAGGGTGAAATATTCCGTTATATCAAAAAGCCCTGGAATATCACCGATCTCAAAAACACCGTCGCTGAGGCCGTTGAACTATTTCATCAGACAGCGGCGGAAGATATAGTCGCTATTGAGCAGGAACCGTTGGCAGAGACGATGATACTGCTGATCGATAACGATCCGGAAGTTATTCGGCTGGTAAAGGAAATTGCGCTGGATTCCAGTCGGGTGATTCAGGCTACCACCATCACCCAGGCCATGTCAGCGCTGGATCAGTCCGAAAATATCGGGGTTCTGGTAACCGACCTGCATGTTGAAGGGGTGGACGTAAGCCCGCTGCTAAAAATATTGAAAAGCAGAATTCCCGAATTAATGACGGTGGTGCTGTCTTCCCGCAGTGATAGTCAGGATGTGATTAACCTGATCAATCAAAGCCTGGTGTATCGCTTTGTATTTAAACCCGTGAGAAAGGGAGTGTTGAATCTATTGATTCAGTCCGCTCTCGAAAAGTATCACAGTCTGAAGCGAAATCCAGAAGCTGCCGAGCAGCGACGTCAGGGTCAAGGCGTTAATCCATCCGCAGCTGAGGATCATCAGGCCGTCGCGCAGCAAAACCTTGAGCTGATCGGCTCTATGCAACCGCTGTCCCAGTCAGCTCCTGCAGACATACCGAAAACCGTATTCCAGCGCCTCAGCTCTGTGTTTTCACGATTGCTGCGTAGCTGATTTACGAATTTCACGCCGCATCTGCTTTTTCGGATGGAAACCGATCAACAACGTTAACGCCGCACCGCTGATCAGTAAGATGCCCGCCGTCAGGAATGAGCTGGCAAAAGAACCGGTTTCCGCCTTCATCATTTCAGATGTCATGCTCATCACAAATCCACCTATACCCCAGGCGGTAAATACCAGTCCGTAATTTTTGCCGAAGTGGCTAATACCCCATAGATCCTTGGTAATGGCTGGAAACAGAGCCAGGTTCGCGCCATAGTTAAAACCGATAAAACTGGTCAGTAAAACCAGCAGCAGGGCATTGTCCGAGTTATTGCCGATCACTGAAATCGCACTAAACATAAGCACGGCCTGAAACAGGAAGAGTACTGCGAGGGTGTGCGCGCGTCCCCAGTGATCCGAAGCGATACCAGCGATGATGCGTCCTGCAGCATTGCCAACGGCAAGCAGGGCAACGGCCACAAAGGCCTGTTCTCCGAGACTGCTTTTGGCCATTCCCGCCACGCTCCCTATCACCATCAGGCCCGCGCCCGCACCGATGAAGTAGAGTAACCAGACTAGCCAGAAGGTGGGTGTTCGTAGCATCTGCATGGGGGGCATCGTACTGTCATGAAAGTCGTCCCGGCGCAGCCTGTTTTCATCATGTTCTTCACGCCGTTCGATAAAACCTTTCGCTGAATAGCCGGGCGGAGGGGTTAGCAGAAAAAATGACAGCAGCCCAACCAGAACAAAAAAACCAAGACCAAAGGCCAGCATGGCATCCTGCAGCCCCCACAGCACCAGCAGATAGGTGGCCAGAGGTGCGATATATACCGAGGCGAGACCAAAGCCGGAAACAACGATACCGGCAATTTTACCGGTTTTGTTTGCGGGGAACCATTTGAGTGCAGCAGGCGTAGCGGCGGAATAACCGAAGGCGATCCCGCTACCGACGAGTATGCCGAAGCCGACGATCCAGCCCCAGTAGGAAGTGGTCTGTGAAACCATTAGAAAGCCGAGTCCGACCAGCAGTCCACCGATAAAGGCGGTGACACGTGGTCCAAATCGATCCTGTACCATGCCAGCCACAATCATGGTGCAGGCAAACACCAGACAGCAGACCGCATAGGGGTCATTTAATGAAGCCAGATCCCAGTTGAAAGCACCAGCTCCACCGCTTTCTATAGACTGGCGGATGGCGCCTTTAAAGATACTCCAGGAATAAAGTACGCCGAGGGCCAGATTGATGCCTGTGCCGGCGCTGATGACCAGAAGCCCATGGTCTTTCATTTTGTCATACATAGTCTTTCGTTTAAAAACCGAGTCATAGAGAGTAATAAAGTTTAGCTGATCGTGTGCGATACAGTTGCGGAGAATGTATTGTTTTCTTCGGGTAAAGTCATATGATGACGCATATTTGTGCTGATGTGAGTCGTATAGCGGTGACTAACAGGCTGTCATCGCGCAATCTGCTACAGAGTTGGTGCTTTACTGCGCTGGCTTCCGTTTTCAATGTAATGGGTCACCGACCCGTGTCTATAAAAATGAGGCGTTTGAGATGAGAAAGTTTCTACTATTGCTGGCATTCCTGGTGATTTCTGTACAGGCCTCCGATGTCGCCAAGGAAAAGCGCTGGGCAGAGCAGGTGGTTGATGCAGTGCTGGATGGTGAGGTGGTCTGGTTAAAAGCGGGTGAGCATGAATTCCTGAGTATTTTTACGGCGGCCGAAGATCAGTCCTCGAAAGGCATGATTGTGGTCCATGGTACCGGCATACATCCGGACTGGGATCAGGTGGTAAAGCCGATTCGGGTGGAAATGAGTACCCTTGGCTGGAATACGCTATCGATTCAGATGCCTGTTTTACATAATGAAGCGACCTATGAAGAGTATATCCCTTTATATCCCGAGGTTCCGGCCCGTTTACAGGCGGCTGAAGATTATCTGATCGCCCAGGGTATCAGGGATATCGTGATTGTCGCGCATAGCCAGGGAGCCACTATGTCCAGTTACTATCTGTCCAAGCATGATCATCAGGTCAGGGCTTTCGTCGCGATTGGTATGCTGGCAACCCAGACCGACCCTGCAGTGAATGTGGCAAATTCGCTCAAGTTGATCAAAATGCCGGTGCTGGATCTGTATGGTAGCCAGGATTTGCCCGATGTGCTCAGCAGCAGCGGGTTAAGAAAAAAGGCGTCTGCGCATAACCCGGATTACCAGCAACAGGTGATTCAGGGCGCGGATCATTTCTTTGTGGGGAAAAACCCCGAGCTTATCGAAGCGCTGGATGCCTGGCTAGGCCAGTTTTAGGAGCTGGTCGGACTTAGGCTGATTCTGGCGTGTTTTATTCCACTAACGACAACTTTTTACCCGACGATTGTTCTGGCGTTAACACGGTAATTTTAGCCTGTTCCAGCAGTTGCGGATAATCCAGGGAATAGTGTAATCCGCGGCTTTCCTTGCGTGACATGGCAGAACGGATGATCAGTTCTGCCACCACCACCAGGTTACGCAGCTCCAGCAGATCGGAAGTGACCCGGAAGTTTCCATAGTATTCGTTGATTTCGCTCTTGAGCAGATGGGTACGGTGTAACGCTCGTTCCAGTCGTTTATTGGTGCGCACTATACCGACGTAATCCCACATGAAGCGTCGCAGTTCATCCCAGTTATGCGAGACTACGACCTCTTCATCCGAATCGGTGACCTGTGACTCATCCCACGCTCTAATCGGCGCTGGTTCAGTGACCCGCTCGAGTGTGCTGAGGATATGACGCGCCGAAGTAAAGGCGAAGGTCAGGCATTCGAGCAGGGAGTTGCTGGCCATCCGGTTAGCACCGTGCAGACCGGTATAGGCGACCTCACCAATTGCATACAGATTTTGAATGTCGGTATGCCCATTCAGGTCGGTCATTACCCCACCGCAGGTATAATGTGCTGCGGGCACCACCGGTATGGGTTCACGTGTGATATCAATATTAAACTCTTTGCAGCGCTCGTAAATGGTTGGAAAATGGGACTTTATAAACTCGCTGCTTTTATGGCTGATGTCGAGAAAAACGCATTCGGCACCTAGCCGTTTCATTTCATGATCGATAGCGCGTGCGACGATATCACGGGGTGCCAGTTCTGCGCGTTCATCGAAACGGGGCATAAAACGAGTTCCATCCGGTAGCAGTAATCTGGCGCCTTCGCCACGTAACGCCTCGGTGATCAGGAATGATTTAGCTTTAGGGTGAAACAGACAGGTCGGATGGAACTGAATGAATTCCATATTGGCGACACGACAGCCCGCACGCCAGGCGATTGCAATACCATCACCGGTTGCGCCATCCGGGTTGCTGGTGTACAGATAAACCTTGTTCGCGCCACCGGTGGCAAGCACCATTTTTTTGCCGGCAAACACATTAACCTGGTGGTTTTTTCGGTTGTACACATACGCGCCGACACAGCGCTGTTGCTGAATAATTAGATCGATCGCGACGGAGTGTTCGAAAATATCGATATTGTCCGCCCTGGCAATATTGGCGTTCAGGGTTTGATGCATGGCTTTCCCGGTGGCATCGGCTGCATGCACCACGCGACGCCGACTATGTCCGCCTTCACGTGTTAAATGATAACCGCTAGTGGATGACTCCTGCTCATCCATAGTAAAGGGGGTGCCGAGGTTGGCCAGCCACTCGATGACGGCAGGACCCGCTGCGGCAACTTCTTTGATGGTATTTTCATCACACAGTCCGGCTCCGGCATTTTGCGTATCCGCAACATGCAATTCGAAGGAGTCATCCTGCTCCAGTACGGCGGATATACCACCCTGGGCATAAAAAGTTGAGCATTGCTGATAGCTGTCTTTGGCCAGTAGCGCAATACGCGTATGAGTCGGCAATTGCAGAGCCAGCGCCATACCGGAAGCCCCGCTACCGATAATAACGACATCGTAATTTAATTGAGTGCTCATGAAAACTGCATGGATAAAAAGCTGAAACCTGAAGGCTGATTTTTTAGATAAGACACCATGCGACGGACAATGTAAACAGGAATAATTAGATCGTGATCAGAATCTTTTGCTATATTGCGGGTCTGAATAAGGCGTCAAGGATCACAATCCTGATGATTGACTTGAAAATGTTCGATTAACAGGCTGTATGTGTTGATTATGCATTGAATAGCTTGTGACAATTAAAATAATAGGTTGATGAATGGGGTCGGTTGATTTAGACAGCGAACTGGTTAAACGGGTGCAGAATGGTGATAAGGCTGCATTTGATGTATTGGTAAAAAAATATCAGCAAAAAGTGGTGAACCTGGTGTCCCGCTTTGTGTCCGATCATTCAGAATGCTATGACGTGGCGCAGGATACGTTCATCAAGGCTTATCGTGCTATGGATAACTTTCGTGGCGACAGTCAGTTTTATACCTGGTTGTACCGGATTGCCGCAAATACCGCTAAAAACCATCTGGCTACACGTAGCCGCAAGACGCCTACCTACTCGGTCGATGTTGAAGATGCGGAGCATTATGAGGGTGAAAACGGGTTAAAGGATCAGACCACACCGGAGAATCTGTTATTAACCGAGGAAATAAAACGAACCGTGTATGCTGCGATTGAGAAACTGCCAGAAGATTTAAAGACGGCGATTACCCTGCGTGAGCTGGAAGGCCTCAGCTACGATGAAATTGCCGATGTGATGGATTGTCCTATCGGAACGGTCAGATCCCGAATTTTTCGTGCAAGAGATGCAATTGATAAGGAACTTAGACCACTATTGGAATGACTAATACATTAGCTAAACATTTGAGTACATAATAATGAACCAGCCCAAAGAAAAACTCTCCGCATTACTGGATGATTTTCGCAATACCGAGCAGGATAATGCGGTATTAGATGATTTGCTGAAAGACGTAAATCAGCGCTATACCCTGAGCCGCTACCAGCTGATTGGCGATATCGTTCGCAACGATACTGCTGATCGCATCGAGCCGGATTTTTCTCAGCGTGTGATGACCCTGATCGAGCAGGAACCTTCATTACGCCCGCAACCCGAAGCTGCAAAACTGAGAGACCAGAGACAGTCTTCGGGGCTATGGTCATTCTTGTTTAAACCGGTGGCCGGCATAGCGGTTGCGGCAACCGTCGCTTTTGTAGCGGTGTCTTCGCTGGGCCCAGTATTGTCACCGAAAGATTCTTCTGGCCAATTTGCGGCTAATAGTTCCAGCCTGAAAGTTGAAAAACTGGTTAGTCTGCCGGTTATTTCAAATGCGGTCAGAGTCTCTGCCGGGAGTGCATCTTCGGCTCTGCAAAGTGGCATGAACTGGAAGATCAAGCGCAATGAACCGGCTATTCAGAAAAAACTGAATACCTACCTGATTAATCATAATGAAAACTCAAACTCGATGCATGGCATTATCCCTCAGGCACGAGTCGTTGGATTTGATGCTCAGAAATAACCACTCTGTTTCTCATTATATGAAGTTATTGACAAGACTCTCTCTGGGTTTACTGACGCTGACCCTGTTTAGCACTTCCAGTATTGCCGGTTCCGAACCTGCGATGCAGTGGATTCAGAAAATGTCCGTAGCGATGCAGGAACTTAGCTATCAGGGGCGTTTCATCTACTTGCAGAATAACCAGCTGGAAAGTATGTCCATCCTGCATGTGAAAGATAGCAATGGCTTGCGTGAACGACTGGTTTCTCTGAACGGGGAAGCGCGTGAAATCCTACGCGACAACAATAACTTTACCTGTGTATGGCCCTCCAGCCGTCAGGTCGTGGTCGATAAATCAAACAAATCTATCAGCTCCCCGATCTGGGTTCCCGATGATGTGAAAAGGCTTTCCAATTTTTATAAGTTTGCACTGGTCGGTAAAGAACGTATTGCTGAGCATGAAGCCGTGATCGTTTCCATCACCCCTGCCGATGAGTACCGTTACGGTATGAAAGTCTGGATTCATCAGGGCAATGCGCTGTTATTGCAGTCTATTTTACAGGATGGACAGGGGCAGCCGATCGAACAGATCATGTTTACGGAGTTGTCACAACTGGGCAATGACGATGCAAAACGGTATTCTGTACTGCCCGATATCGACGACAGTTATACCCTGATACGGGCGCATAATGGTGAAGAAAATCTGGCATTACAGGGGGATTCCCGCTGGCAGTTGCAGGTCTTGCCGGGTGGCTTCCGGGTTGAGTCGTCTTCACGAAAAAAACTGTCGGACTCTGAGGATTATATCCAGCATATGATTCTAAGCGATGGCATGGCCTCCGTATCCATTTTTATCGAGCCGACCACCGAGCAGAGCCTGTCCGGAGAAAGTTCGATGGGTGCAGTCAACGCCTATGGACTGCGCTTGAACGAATTTAGTGTAATCGCGATTGGAGAAGTTCCTGCCATCACGGTTAAACAACTTGCCGAGTCTACCCATTATCAGGTGCATTAATCATTACAGGAATCACCAGTGATTGAGCAACAGGCATACGTCATAACGCTGCAGGATGAACAGGCCATTGTGGCAATGCAGAATGATACCGGCTGCAACAGCTGTGAGTTAAAGGGCGGTTGTGGTATTGGCAGTCTGGGTAAGTTACTCGGTCATCGGGAAACCTCGTTTGCGATTGACAACTGCCACCAGCTCAAAGTTGGTGACACTATCGTCGTTGGCGTTGCGGATAACTTCTTCGTATATGCTGGGGTGTTAATGTATCTGCTGCCTTTATTGAGTCTGTTCGGCTTTGCCCTGACGGCCAATTATCTGTTCGATGCGAGTGAATGGATCAATGTCATGGCGTCATTAGGGGGGCTTGTGTTTGGACTTAAGCTGAGCGCCCAACTAGCCAGAAAAGATTTTTTCAGGGGGCTCAGACCACGCTATTTACGGCGCCAGATTTCGCAGATTTCAATAAAACCCGATGCGATTTTCAAGGTCAAATTTTAGCTTTTACAAATTGTAACTTCAGACAGGACTTACTTATGCAAAAACTTTCTATCCATCTGTTTTCAGCCATCCTGCTGATATTCTTCAGCAGCCAGGCATTTGCCCAACTTCCCGATTTTACCGGCATTGTGGAAAGGGCTAAAGACTCTGTGGTGAATATCAGTACCAGTAAGAAGATAAAAACCGGTAGCCTGAAAAAGCATCTTGAAATGCCTGAATTGCCAGAGGGGTCGCCGTTTGGAGAGTTATTTAAAAAGTTTTTTGATCACGATGGCGGGTTCGGGTTTAAAGATCGTGATACCAGTTCACTAGGCTCTGGCTTTATTATTTCAAAAGATGGCTACGTGCTGACCAATCATCATGTGATTGAAGGTGCGGACGAAGTTATTGTGCGTCTGACCAATCGTGAAGAGCACGAAGCACGCGTGATTGGCTCGGATAAAGATTCCGACATCGCATTACTCAAAATAGAAGGTGAAAACTTTCCGACCTTAACGTTTGGTGATTCTAACGTGCTCAAAGTCGGGGAATGGGTACTGGCGATTGGCTCTCCTTTCGGTTTCGATCATACCGTAACGGCCGGGATCGTGAGCGCCAAGGGACGTAGTCTGCCAAGTGATAACTACGTACCTTTCATTCAAACCGACGTCGCCATCAATCCCGGTAATTCTGGTGGTCCACTGTTCAATATGAATGGTGAAGTGATCGGTATTAACTCCCAGATCTACAGCCGCTCGGGTGGTTTCATGGGACTGTCATTCGCGATACCGATTGAGATGGCGGTTGATGTGGCGGAACAGATCAAGAATACGGGCAAGGTTTCACGTGGCTGGCTGGGTGTACTGATCCAGGAAGTGACCGGTGAGCTGGCCGATTCGTTTGGGATGACGAATCCCCACGGTGCTCTGATTGCGAAGGTTCTGGATGATAGTCCGGCCCAGAAAGCTGGACTTCAGGTTGGTGACGTCATTGTTGAATTCAATGGTAAGAAAGTGACCCGCTCGAGTAGTTTGCCGCCGATTGTGGGGCGCACACCAGTGAATGAAAATGCAAAGGTAACGCTTATCCGTAATCGCTCCAGAATGACGTTAAACGTCAAAATCGCTCAGCTTCCGGAAGATATTACGCAGGCTAAAGCCGAGCCGGAAGTCAAACAGGAAGAGAATAAAACGACCCTCGGTATGGTGGTGAAAAAACTGGATAAAGCCATGCAGCGCGAGCTCAAGGTGGATGCCGGGGTACTGGTAGAGCAGGTGGATGAAGACAGTCCCGCTAAAATGGCAGGCATCCGCAAAGGCGATGTGATCAGTATGCTGGATAATCACAGTATTAACTCGGTCGATGAATTCGAGGATATCGCCGCCAGGCTGAAGTCGGGGAAATCGGTTGCGATATTGATTCAGCGTAGTAATGGCCCGGTTTTTCTGGCCATCAAGCCGTAAAACTCCAGGATAGATATATTCCTTGAATAAACAGTTTACGCTTTACTACAGAGAAAACTGCCACCTGTGCGAGTCGATGCGACTGGCACTGGTGGCGTTAAAGCGGAAACTGGATTTCAGCTGGGAGGAAATCGATATCGATCGTGATACGGCGCTGATTTTCAGGTACGACACACTAGTGCCGGTGCTGGATTATCAGGGTGTCGAAGTCTGCCATTACTTCATCGATCAGCCGGCCATTGAGGCCATCATTGCGCGCTAATATCCGAGCATAGGATTTTTGCGCCTGATCATCCCTCTGCATCAGCGGTGCCGGGCGAAAGAAATCTACTAAATACTAAATATACTTATCTTTCCTGTCTCTTTGATTCAGTTTCCCGTAAAATTCGCGGGTTTTTTAACAGGTCTTCTGATTATGCGGATGAAAAATATCCGGAATTTTTCCATTATTGCTCATATCGACCACGGTAAGTCCACCATTGCAGATCGTTTTATCCAGATTTGTGGTGGTTTGAGTGAACGTGAAATGTCCGCACAGGTTCTTGACTCTATGGATATCGAGCGTGAGCGCGGTATTACCATCAAGGCCCAGTCGGTTTCGCTGGAATATCTGGCGAAGGATGGTGAGCGCTATCTGCTCAACTTTATTGATACCCCCGGGCATGTGGATTTTTCCTATGAAGTGTCACGCTCGCTGGCAGCCTGTGAAGGGGCTCTGCTGGTGGTTGATGCGTCTCAGGGTGTCGAAGCTCAAAGTGTGGCGAACTGCTATACCGCGATCGACATGAATCTGGAAGTTATTCCAGTGCTAAATAAGATTGACCTGCCGGCAGCTGATTCGGTGCGCGTCAAAAAAGAAATTGAAGACATTATTGGACTGGATGCATCGCATGCCATCGAGGTCAGTGCCAAGACCGGTGTCGGTATACCGGAATTGCTGGAGCAGCTGGTCGCGCTGGTGCCACCACCCAAGGGTAGTGCAGATAATCCAACACAGGCGTTGATCATCGATTCCTGGTTCGATAGCTATGTCGGTGTGATTACGCTGGTGCGGGTGATGGAAGGCGTTATCCGACCGAAGCAGAAAATCAAAATGATGTCGACCGGACGCGAGTTTTATGTGGATCAGGTGGGTGTGTTTACCCCGAAATTGACGGCAACTGCGGAACTGTCTGCGGGATATGTGGGTTACATCATTTCCGGCATCAAGGATATAGAATCGGCAAAGGTCGGTGATACGATTACCACCACGATCAATTCAGCCAGCAGCGCCTTACCCGATTTTAAGGAAGTGCAGCCGCGTGTATTTGCCGGACTGTTTCCAATCGCTTCGGAAGATTACGAAAACTGCCGGGAAGCGCTGAAGAAGCTCAAACTGAACGATGCGGCTTTGCAGTTTGAACCCGAAACCTCGCAGGCACTCGGCTTTGGTTTTCGTTGTGGATTCCTTGGCATGCTGCATATGGAGATCGTGCAGGAACGTCTGGAACGGGAATACGACCTGGATCTGATTACCACTGCGCCCACCGTGGTGTACCAGATTGAAACCACTTCCGGGGAAATCATAGAAATTAATAACCCGGCAGAGTTACCTCCAATCAACAAGATCAACCAGATCATGGAGCCGATTATCCGGGCCAATATACTGACACCGGAAGCCTACATTGGCTCCATTATCACCCTGTGCATCGAAAAACGTGGTGTGCAGAAAGAGATTGTGTATCTGGGCAGTCAGGTCTCCATTGTCTATGAGTTGCCGATGAGCGAAGTGGTACTCGACTTCTTTGATCGACTGAAGAGTGTGAGCCGCGGCTATGCCTCGTTCGACTACGAATTTTTGCGTTTTGAAGCGGCCAATCTTGTCAAACTGGATGTACTGATCAACAATGAAAAAGTGGATGCGTTGTCGGTCATCGTGCACCGTGATAATGCCGATTACCGTGGACGCGAACTGGCCAGTAAAATGAAAGAACTTATTCCACGTCAAATGTTTGATGTCGCGATTCAGGCAGCCATAGGCGCTAGTATCATCGCCCGAACCAACGTCAAGGCGCTGCGTAAAAACGTAACGGCGAAATGCTACGGTGGCGATATCACACGTAAGAAAAAGCTGCTGGAAAAACAGAAAGCCGGTAAAAAACGTATGAAACAGGTTGGTCGGGTTGAAATCCCACAGGACGCCTTTCTGGCGGTTCTCCAGGTGGACAACAAAAGCTAATCCCAATAACGGAAAAAGAAAATATGATTCATTTTGATTTCGAGTTTCTACTGGTCGCAGCAGTGCTGGTCAGTGGCATTATCTGGCTGCTGGACAGCCTGCTTTTTGCTGCCGGACGTAAACAGCGTGCGCAGGGTCATGCGGTGCATGAACCGATACTGGTGGAGTATGCCAAATCTTTTTTCCCGGTACTGTTTGCGGTGATGATTCTGCGCTCATTCGTGTATGAACCATTCCGTATTCCTTCCGGCTCGATGATGCCGAGTTTACTGGTGGGTGATTTTATTCTGGTGAATAAATATGATTATGGTATCCGCCTGCCGGTCGTGCATACGCAGTTAACCGAAGGCAATAAGGTTAAACGCGGCGATGTTGCGGTGTTCCGCTTCCCCGATGATGAAAAGCTCGATTTCATTAAACGGGTGATAGGCCTTCCGGGCGACCATGTGAGTTATTATAATCGCCGACTGATGATCAATAATAAACCTCTCGAGGTTGTGTTAAAGGAAGTTTACCCTGGACAGGGTACGGGTAAGGACAATATGAAAGGAAGCGAGGTGTATATTGAGACGCTGGACGAGATCAGTCATCTAATGATGACCGATGACAACGTGAAATTTAGTGCTAACGGCGAACTGATTGTGCCTGAAGGTCATTACTTTGTGATGGGCGATAATCGTGACCACAGCAATGACAGTCGCTTCTGGGGTTTTGTTCCTGAACAGAATCTGGTCGGCAAAGCGGTCAGAGTCTGGATGCACTGGGACTGGCGTAGTGATGGCAGCGGGCTCGATCTTTCTCGTATCGGTAATAAAATATAGAGGATATGGCGATGAATAAACACGCACAACAGGGCTTAACTACGATTGGCTGGATTGCGGTTATTGGTATTTTTAGCATGATTGTGGTTACTGGATTTAAGGTTCTACCGATGTATCTGGAATTTTTTCAGATACGTTCTGTGATGGACAGTGTGGCGATCGATGAAGAGATCGATGTGCGTTCCAAAAATGACCTGTGGACCGCCATCAGCAAGCGCTTGATCATCAATCAGGTTAAAGTGCTGACGAAAGAAAACTTTACCTTTGAGCGCAACAAGGATCAGACCACGATCAGCGTAAATTATGAAGTGCGTAAGCCCTATGTCGCACAGTTATTTCTGGGTGCTAATTTCAGTTATGCGGTAGTGACTACCCGGTGAAGACACTACAGCAGTTGCAGGCAATCATTCACTATCAGTTTAATGATGAACTGCTACTCAAGATGGCGATCACGCATCGTAGTTTTTCCAAAAATAACAATAATGAACGGCTCGAATTTCTGGGCGACAGTATTCTCGGCCTGGTCATCTCCGGTCATCTGTTCAACCGTCTGGAGAGTGCATCGGAAGGTGAGCTAAGCCGGGTCAGAGCCAGCCTGGTCAAGGAAGAATCACTTGCCATGGTGGCCAGAGATATTGAGCTGGGAGAGTTTTTACGACTCGGCAGTGGAGAGCTGAAAAGTGGAGGCTTTAGACGTGCCTCCATTCTATCCGATGCGCTGGAGGCTATCTTTGGCGCGATCTACCTCGATGGCGGTTATCGTCAATGCGAAAAAACCATTCTCTTTCTGTATCAGGATTACATGGTGACACTGCCCGCGCCGGGTGATTTGAAAGACCCGAAAACGTCGCTGCAGGAACATTTGCAGGGTCAAAAGATTGAATTGCCGGTTTACGACGTGGTGAACACCGAGGGCAAGTCACATGATCAGATCTTTACCATCGAGTGCCGTATCGAAGAATTAAGCGTACTCACGGAAGGTAAGGGTAGCAGTCGTAAAAAAGCGGAGCAGATGGCCGCATCCAAAGCTTTAGCGCAGGTGAAAAAATGAACCCCTCTTTTCAATGCGGCTATGTGGCGTTGGTTGGTAAGCCGAATACCGGAAAATCGACCCTGATGAATGCGCTGGTGGGGGAAAAGCTGAGTATTACCGCACATCGACCTCAAACCACGCGCCATCAGATACTTGGTATCAAAACCACCGAACAGTATCAATGTATTTTCGTGGATACACCCGGCATCCATCAGGATCAGAAAAAAGCCATCAACCGCTATATGAATCGTGCAGCGACCAGCGTGCTGGATGATGTGGATCTGATCTGCCTGTTGCTCGATGTGCGTCATTTTAATGGTGATGATCTACAGGTGCTGAAAAAGATTGAGCATCTGCAGAATGTGATTCTGGTGCTGAACAAGATGGATCAGATACAGAAAACCGACTTGTTACCGCTGATGCAACGGATCTCACTGTTACGACCGGGTCTGGATATAGTTCCAGTGTCTGCTCTGAAACAGGAAAACCTTGAGCAATTGATGGTCCAGATACAGAAAAGACTGCCGCAGGGAATTCCGCAATTTCCCGATGATCAACTCACCGATAAGCCGATGCGTTTTATCGTGGCCGAGATTATCCGCGAAAAGCTGTTTAGAACATTGACCCAGGAATTGCCCTATTCGATTACGGTGAATGTTGAACATTACAAAACGGAATCCGATCTGGTGCGTATCTCGGCATCGATCTGGGTTGAGCGTAAATCCCAGAAGGGTATAGTCATCGGCAAACAGGGCGCATTACTGAAAAAAATCGGGGTAGAGGCACGCGCCGATATCGAGCGCCTGGTTGACTCTAAAGTGTATCTGCAGCTGTGGGTTAAGGTACGCGAGGACTGGTCGGATGATGAGCGATCTTTATCGGCTTTTGGTTACTCCAACGAGTAAGCCTGATCTGGCGCAAGATCCGCGACGGAATCTGAGTTCCTCGCAGCTGCGTTAATCGAGCCATGCAAAACAGAGTTAATGATCAGCCAGCTTTTATTCTGCACCGCAGAGACTTTCAGGAATCGAGCCTGATCCTGGAGCTTTTTACCATCGATTTCGGGCGCATCAGTGTGCTGGTCAAAGGCGCCAGAAAACGCCGGGATGCCGCCTATTTTCAAACCGGACATCGTCTACAGCTGGGCTGGGGCGGCCGCTCTGCATTAAAGATTCTGACCCAGATTGATTGCCGTCCCTTACAGATACCTCTCAAGCTGTATTCCTGCGTGTTTTATGTGAATGAGTTGCTGCTTTACCTGCTACCCAGGGAGCAGGAGCAGCGTGACTTATTCCATCGTTATCAGCACCTGCTGCTGGAGCTGGCGCAGCATCAGGCAGATGACAGTCTGGAGGCGGTTTTAAGATCGTTTGAAATGGATCTGCTACAGCAACTGGGGCTGATGCCGGATCTGACCATGGAGCATTATTCAGAGCAGTCGGTGCAAGCTGTGCTGCATTACACTTTTGATATGCTGACGGGGCTGAGACGTTGCGAGGATGGCAGCGAGGCTGGGTTCTGTGGGGGAGAATTACTCAGTATTCAACAACGCCGGTTTGATACTACAGCGGTGCTGAAAGCGGCAAAACGTTTGATGCGGAAAATAATTGATTACAACCTGCAAGGCAGAACGCTACAATCGCGTAAACTTTTTCAACAGTTAAACAAGAAACCATAAGATGAATCCATCCCCCATTCTGTTAGGCGTCAACATCGATCATATTGCTACCCTGCGTCAGGCCAGGGGTACCCGTTATCCCGACCCGGTCACTGCCGCGTTGATTGCGGAACAGTCCGGTGCTGACTCGATCACCTTTCATTTACGTGAAGACCGTCGCCATATCCAGGAGCGCGATTGCCTGCTGTTAAAACAGATGGTGCAGAGCAAGTTAAATCTGGAGCTGGCGGTGACCGATAATATGCTCGATTTTGCCTGTGCCCTGATGCCGGAGGATTGCTGCCTGGTGCCGGAAAAACGCGAAGAGTTAACCACCGAAGGTGGTCTCGATGTGGTAGATAATTTTGTTCGAGTGGAACAGGCCTGCGAACGTCTGGCACAGCAGAATATTCGGGTTTCACTGTTTATCGATGCGAGTAAGGCGCAGATCGATGCGGCAGTTGCGTGCAAGGCACCGTGCATCGAGATCCATACCGGTCATTTTGCCGATGCTCCGCTGCATCAGCAGCCAGCGCTGCTGCAGACTATCAATAGCGCTATTCAATACGCGCATGATCAGGGCTTACAGGTGAACGCCGGACATGGTCTGCACTATCATAATGTACAGGCGCTGGCGTGTAATCCTTTGCTGATCGAATTGAATATCGGGCATGCAATTATGGCGGATGCACTGTTTCATGGGCTGGCTCACTCCGTCTCCAGTATGAAGCGGCTGATGGTTGAGGCGCGTAATCCGGCTTATCATCAGCGGGCCTAGATATGCTCGCTGGTATCGGTGTAGATATCGCTGAAATTGCGCGCTTTGAACGGATGATCGAACGCTTTCATGATCGTATTGCACAGCGTATTTTAACCGGCAATGAACTCAGTCAGTTCCAGCATAGAAAGTGCAGCAGTGCTTTTCTGGCACTGCGCTTTGCTGCGAAAGAGGCGGCCAGTAAGGCGCTGGGATGCGGCATGACGGGAGGTATCGGGTTTCATTCGATCGAGGTTGTGAATGATCAAAGTGGTAAGCCCGAGCTGGTTTTTCATGGTGCGGCCAAAAAGCTGATCCAACAGAGAAATATCAGCCGGACGCTATTGTCGCTATCCGATGAAAGACATTATGCGGTGGCTATGGTGGTGCTGGAGTCTGACTAGGTTCGCAATCAGCCTTGCTGTCGATGAACTGTTTGAGTGCCTGCTCAACGGCCTTTAATTCACTATTCACCTGACTGGCCAGCTGCAATACCATAACTTCTTCGTGGCTGTCCTTGAGCGCTTCGTATTGCTTCAATAATTGACTTAAGGCTGGCAGAGCGGCATAACAGACTACACCATGCAGGATATGCATGATGGCGCCAATTTTTTCCAGATCGACCGAGCCTATCGCAAAGTTCAGTACGTTCTTATAATCCGGTAATTCCTGTTGCAGCATCGTAAACGTCGAAATTACCAGCTTTTCCTGGTTCGCACAGAGTTTCAGGGTTTGCGCGAAATCGAGCGATGATAAAGCCCCGGTCGGTGCATCCGTTTGCGGTTTGACGGTTGAGACCGGCTGCTGATGATCCAGCAGGTTTTTCAGTTTCTGCTCTTCAATCGGCTTACTGATATAGCCATCAAACCCTAGATTCAATAGCCTTTCCTGTTCTTTTTCCAGTACGTTTGCGGTAATCGCAATGATCCGAGTGCAGAGTTCGGGTTGTTCGTTGCGCATCATCTGCATCAGTTCGATGCCATCAATTTCCGGCATCTGAATATCCAGCAGGATCAGGTCAAACGACTGCACTTTAAACAACTGCATGGCTGCCCGGGCATTGTTGGCCTGGGTTGGAAGATGCCCCCAGATCCGGGTCAATTCACATGCCAACGCCAGATTAATGGCATTGTCATCCACGATTAAAATATTTTTTGCGTTATGCTGACTGGGTTTTTCTACATTCGCCAGCGCTGGCTCTGGAGCTGGATCTGACTTCAGTTGCGTCATCAGACTGTGCAGTTTGTTCGAACTGTTGATGACGGAAATAAACTGGTAATCGGCATAGCTGGAAAGCTTGACCAGGCTCGGGTCGTAATGCATCACGATGACGCGTAGGCACTGTTGATGCGCTTTTTGTGGAATTAATTGATCGGGGTGCAGGCTGCTGTGACGTAAGTCGAATACTATAAAGTCGATGTAGCTCAGATTTTGCATCAGTTGCTTCTGGTAGCGATCGATCAAAGACGGGTCTTTAATCAGCTCCGCTTCAACATTAAAACCTGCTCGATTGTATAAAGACTGTAACTCACTCAGGGCGCGTTCATTGAATGCATAGATCAGCACCGTCTGACTATGATCTGTCGAATCTGCCGTGTCATTCTGAGCAGGAACTTTATCGAAGGGTAGTAATAGTGAAAACAATGAGCCACGATTTGGCTGACTGGTGAGCTGAATCATGCCACCCATCAGGATCGCGAGATTTTTTGAAATAGCCAGTCCCAGACCGGTTCCGGTGAAGCGGCGATTGATGTCTGACTCAATCTGTTTGAAGGCCTTAAACAGCGTTTTCTGGTTTTCGATATTGATACCGATCCCGCTATCTTCAATATCGAAGCGGATCATGGCTTTTTTGGCACTTTCATCCTCCATGATGACGGTAATAGAGACAAAACCCTGATCGGTAAATTTGATCGCATTGCCGATTAGATTGATGAGTATCTGTTTCAGGCGGTACTTGTCGCCGGTCAGCATTTTCGGGGTATCGCTGTAGATGCTGAGGTAGAGATCGATATTTTTTTCGATAGTGCTGGCAAACAGGCTGTCGCGCGTTGACTCAACCAGCTCGTGTAGATCGAAGGGTGTGTTAATCAGTTCGATTTTCCCAGATTCTATCTTTGAAAAATCCAGGATTTCATTCACGATATTACTCAGATCACGGGTGGACTGGGTAATGATGTCGGCATAGCGCAACTGCTCCTGGCTTAATCCGGTTTTAAACAGCAGGGTGAGAAATCCCTGGATACCATTGATCGGGGTACGGATTTCATGGCTCATATTAGCCAGGAACTGGGTTTTAACTTTATCGGCTTTCTGTGCCGTATCGCGTGCTAGTGCGAGTTCATAATTGTTTTTCTCCAGATCACTCACCGCCAGACGTAAATCGATCGTGGCCGATTTAATCTTTTCATCCAGCTGCCTGCGATTAGCCAGCAATGCCTGCGACATACTGTTAAAACCTTTCTGTACATCACCAATCTCATTCGCTTCAAGAGGGTTGATGATGTCACCCAGGTGTCCGGTTTCTATGCGGTTTAAATGATTCAGCAGGCTATATACCGGACGTGTTATACGACGGCTGATGCTGAGTGTGAGTAGAATGGTCAACAGTAGCATGGCAAAGAAAAAAAACGCACCTTCCTTGAAGATACGGGAAATCGTCATCTGTAGCTGCTGTTTCGAAATATACATATGGACCCAGCCCAGATTACGGCTGATGGCGGTGTCGGTCGGTTTACCCGGTTCAAAGATATCTTTCGTATCCAGCGGATGGGTCTGAATGTTCTGCCGATAATATGAGTATTCGGTACTCAACAAAGGCTGGTAATCACTGCCAACAGTACGGGCAATAATGCTGCCATCGATATTATAAACCGCAATAAAGATGATATTGTTGGTATTGATCGACTGTTCCAGCAGGCGTCGGATCTGCTCATAGCTACCGGTTAGTAGACCGAATTCTGAGGCACTGGCGATTTGCTGAGCAATAATTTCACCCTTGCTCTGGAGCAGCTGCTCGGCCTGGTCGATATTGCTTTTAATCAGCACATAAGTGAAGAAAGCATCGATCAGCAGGACCGGAATCATCGCAATCAGCAGAATCTGGTGCTTAATTCTAAAGCGCATCAGCGCAAGTCTTTAAAGGGGCGACAGTGATAAGCTTCATTCCGACTGATCCTGTTTCAGCTTTTGCAGCAACTCTTCTTTATCGGGTAGCTGCAGGCCCAGCGAGCGGGCAACATTCGGATTAAACTTGATATCGAATTCCGAGGAAAAATACACGCCCTGAGGCTGGAATGAATTATCGTCGAGTATTTTATTTAATAAAGCCGCCGTTTGCCGGCCAATATTCTCGGGTGAAGAATAGATAGCCGCGAGTGCTCCGGATTTAACCTGGGAAGGCGAGTAGCTGATCACGGGTTTGTTCTGTCGATAGGAGGTTAGCAATATACCTTTTAGTGTGTTGCGATTATACACATCCGGCTCAGGCAGGCTGAGCAGCACATCATTTTTCTGTAACAGATCCCTGACCATATTAATCGGATTATCACCGACTGAAAACAGGCGTTGTTCCAGCTGTATGTCGAGGCTTTGATTCAAATCCTGAATGCGCTCGGGATCCAGCGCCGTGCTTTTATTTTTAATCAGGCCAATTTTTTTTGAGCCCAGTAATAGTTTGATAAAGGTCAGATAGCGCTGTAGCGGTTGATCCAGCAGAATAATGTAATGCTGTAGACTGTCGACATGCTGCTGGAGCTGGAATTCGGTAAGATAGGTGTGTATCACCGGTTTTTTCTGTGTGCGATGAATGGTGAAATTCGCCGCATCCAGTCCGAAGGTGATGACACAGCCTGCAGACAATAGCGCTGAGTCATCGCTGTGCAGAGTGTCCAGTGTGACTATCTGGAACTGTACCTGAGGTGTATGCAGGATCAGTTGTTCAATACTGCTATTGAAAAAACTGTTTTCATTACTTTTTATGATCAGGACCGACTTGCTATCAGCATAAACGGCTATAGAAAATAGTAATATTCCAACTGTCAGACAGGCTTGCCATAGCCTTCTGTCTGCAAGTGTTGTTATCCATCTATGGAAGCAAAATCCTGTCATCAGATGTTTTTAAAACCTGCTTGAGATCCTTAATAGCAATGATTTTTCCTGAATATTTCGCGTCAGGTATTCAGAGTTCTGGTCAGCCAGATTATAGCCAATCAGTTCCAGCTGGGTGTCATATTTACGATTGAGCGTGAGTTGATAACGCATATCGAGTTTGCCGTAACCAGAGATTGTTCTACTCGTATCTATCCAGCTCAGTTGATCCACGCTGTAGTAGGTGAATGACAGTTGTTGAGAGGGTGTCATATTGATATGACCACCGGCAAAGGCGGTAAGTTCGGGAAATGATTCTTCTAACTTGCTATGGCTGCTGTCTGCACTAAGTTTGCTGATGCCGGTATAGAGACGATATTTTTTGTGTCTGGGGCTGAAGTTGAGCGAAGCCTCCACACCTTTCACGGAGGTTTCCGCCTGATTTTGCGGGAATTTATAATCTTCGACCACAATGGTACCAGTAGCTGGATCGATATTGATCTGCTCTACATCGGTTTCGATAATCTGGTCACTGATATCGTAGCTAAAAACCTTGATGTCGGTGGTGACCTGACGATCCAGAAACTCGCTGAACAGGCCGATTTCGGTAGACTGAATGGTTTCCGGCTTAAGGTTTCCATCGGTTTTCCAGGTTAAGAACGTAATCGTGGACGGAAGCCCGGGTATAGTCGGAAGGTTAAGATCATACCGGGTGTCGCCAGCGATTTCATACAGGAAGGGGTTGCGTTTAGCGCTGGATCTGACCAGGCGTAGATTATGCTGATCTATTTTCTTAATGATCGAAAAACGTCCGGATAATTCTGGGTCGGTAAAACTGGTGTCTTCCAGCATGGCGCCAACATCAAGGATCAGGGTGTCATCGACTCTCCACTCCAGGCTTGAGAAAAGCCGGTTGGCACGGATAATTTTTTGCTCTTTGTTGTTGAAGAAAAAGAAAGACTCGATTTCATCCTTGCGCAGGCTACCACCATACACCATGGTGTGCTGACTTCCGAGCGGTCGGCTTTGATAGATTTCCAGGTCGGTACGCTCCGAGTCCCGGTCGAAGGAAATGCCAGCGGTGATATCGGAAAGAGCTCCATAGACCGGTGCCGGTAAGAGTGGCGCTAATGAGTCATCCAGGAATTCGTTCAAACGCTTGGTCTGAAAACTGTCTGACACATCCTGCCGGGTGTGGCTCAGCTGAATGGTGGTACTGACCTTGTCCTCGATCAGTTCCCATTTGATATTCTGATAGCTATTGGATGAATCCTCTTCACGAAATGGATTGCTTGTTTCGCCTTCGCCGCGTTCGAACACGCTCTGGTTGATACCGGCCTGAATGGTCCAGAACTGGTTGTAGGCGGTCAGGAAATCGGTTCGGATATTCAGTTTTTCCAGCAGTTTTCCATCAAACTCTTCTTTATAGCCATCGTCTTTTTCACGTCCGGCCGTCAGTCGCCAGTCCAGATCACCGATCTGATTGCCGACCCGGAAGTAGATGTCTTGAGCTTCGCTATCAGAGTCCAGATCGTGAGTTACACTGACCTTGCTACCAACGTCTTCGGCGGCATGACGCGTGATAATATTGATGGTGGCCAGAAAGGCATTGGCACCATAGGTCACGGCATTCGGACCACGGGTGACTTCTACACGCTCAATATCATCCAGCAGCAGCGGCAGGTTAGACCAGGGCACGCCACCGAAAGACGGTACGAACACCGATCGACCATCGATCAATACCTGCATCTGGCGGTGCCATTCGCTACCCAGACCGTGATAGGTCACCGCGGGCTTACTGCCCTGCCGGTAGCCCACCACAAATCCGGGGATCATACGAAAGATATCGACGATTTCGCGCGCACCGGAGTTACGGATCATCTGGCGGTCAATCACACTCACCGAAGCCGGAGAATCTTCCAGCGGTTTATGCATTCTGGAAACGGTTAATACCATTGGAGCTTCACCGAAAAAATCCGTTTCAGCGAGGTATTCGTCTGCTGTAGCCATGACGGCGAAGCTGGACAGACAAAACAGCGCAGTTACGCCGATCAACGATTGGGCTTTCAATATTCACTCCAGATTGAAACTATGTGGACATAGTTTAACCAGATTTAATCGAGTAAACTACACATCATATTAGCTACAGAATGTTAGCCACAGAAATGACAGGTAAAATATGACGCTGCAAGATTATATCGGTAATACCCCTCTGGTCAGGTTACAGCGTCTGGGTGCTGCAAACCCGACGAATACGATTCTGGTGAAACTCGAAGGTAATAATCCGGCCGGTTCGGTAAAAGACCGTCCTGCTCTCAGTATGATTAAAAATGCCGAACAACGCGGTGAGATCAAACCGGGCGATACACTGATTGAAGCTACCAGTGGTAACACCGGAATCGCGCTGGCAATGGCGGCTGCGATCATGGGCTACAAAATGGTGTTGATCATGCCGGATAACATGAGCGCAGAACGGCGCGCAGTGATGAAGGCGTATGGCGCTGAACTGATCCTGGTGACGAAGGAAGAAAGCATGATGGGCGCGCGTGACCTCGCTGATCGGATGCAGGCGCAGGGCAAAGGCATCGTGCTGGATCAGTTTTCCAATCCGGATAACCCACTGGCGCATTATGAGTCGACTGCACCAGAAATCTGGCAACAGTCTGAACATCGCATTACACATTTTGTCAGCTCGATGGGTACCACCGGTACCATTGTTGGCTGTTCACGCTATTTTAAGCAGGTCAATCCGGCCATTCAGGTGGTCGGGGTACATCCTGCGGAAGGTTCCAGTATCCCCGGTATCCGACGCTGGCCGGAGGAGTATCTGCCCAAAATCTATGATCCCACCCATATCGACCGGATCATGGATGTGACGCAACAGGAAGCAGAGCAGACCACGCGCGACCTGGCCGCACAGGAAGGTATTTTCTGCGGTATATCTTCCGGAGGCGCTGTGTCTGCAGCACTGCGCCTGTCGGCTACGCTCGAAAACGCAACCATCGTGAGTATTATCTGCGACCGTGGTGATCGTTATCTATCGACCAATGTATTTCCTGCTAACTGATTGACGCACGCTTATGAATGTACTGGTTTTTGATATCGAAACCATTCCGGATATCGATGGCGCCAGACGCCTGTATGATCTGCATGGATTGTCCGATGAAGATGTCGCCAAAGCGGTTTTTCATCTGCGACGGCAGCAGGCCAATACCGAGTTTCTGCGTCACCATTTACACCGTATTGTGGCGATTTCTGCACTGCTGGTGAATGGTGAACACTTCAAGCTGTGGTCGCTGGGTGATGAAGACTCTTCCGAACAGGATCTGTTACAACGCTTTTATGCCGGTCTGGAGCGCTACTCACCGCAACTCGTGTCCTGGAATGGCAGCGGTTTTGATCTGCCGGTGATTCAGTATCGCTCTTTGCTGTACCCTCTGAATGCGCAGCGTTATTGGGATAGAGGCCAGCATGACAGCGAGTTTCGACATCATAATTACCTCGCACCTTCGCATCAGCGTCATACCGACCTGATGGATGTACTCTCAGCCTGTCAGCCACAGGCTGCGATCAGCCTGCAGGAAATCGCTGTGCTGTGCGGGTTTCCCGGCCAGATGAGCATGCAGGGCAGCAAGGTGTGGGAAACCTGGTTGCAGGGAGATTTGCAGGCGATCCGCCATTATTGTGAAACCGATGTACTGAATACCTATCTGGTGTATCTGAACTGGGAACGAAATCGTGGAAATCTCGATCCATCTCAGTATCAGGCACAGTGTCAACGCGTGCGTGATGAACTGAAAAATTCCTCTCAGCCACATCTGATTCAGTTTGAAAACAACTGGATCGACCTCTAAAACCCAACGAGTTATTGCTATGTCCCGAAGAAATCGTCGGCCCTCTATACCCGAGCCGTTTGAAACTGTGATTGAAGGTCTGTCGCATGAGGGCAGAGGAATCTGTCACCATGAAGGCAAGATCGTGTTTGTGTTTTCGGCGTTACCGGGCGAGCGGGTAAAGGTAAGAATTAACAAAATCACCACTAAATATGCCGAGGCCAGTGTGGTTGAGGTGTTGCAGGCGTCGCCCCACCGGATTCAACCCCATTGTGCGCATTTCACGGTTTGTGGTGGATGCAGCATGCAGCATGTAAGCGCGGATTATCAGGTCGAGCTGAAACAGCAATCAGTCCTGCAGATGATGCAGCACGCGAATATTCCGATAGAGCAGGTTATCCCTCCACTCCGGGCGGCTGTCTGGGGCTATCGGCGCAAGGCACGACTGGGGGTCAAGTTTGTACGTAAGAAGCAACGTCTACTGGTGGGCTTTCGTGAACGCAACCAGCCTTATCTGGCCGATATACAAAGTTGTCCGGTGTTGATCGACAGAGTCGGTCAGCATCTGGACGATCTGATGGCGCTGGTTACCGAACTCGATGCCAAGGAAACCATTCCGCAGATTGAAGTGGCTGCGGATGATGAAAACTGTCTGCTGGTGTTTCGACATCTGCAGGAACTGTCTGCTGCGGATCGGGAACGGCTGAGTGTTTTTGGCCAGCAGCATAATTTCTGGATACAGCTGCAGCCGCAGGGGCCGGATTCGGTACAGCTACTGTATCCGGAGCAGCAGGTGTTACGCTTTAAACCACTGCTGGATGGCGATATTGCGATCCGTTTCAATGCCGCCGACTTTACCCAGGTGAATGCCGATATCAACCATCAGATGATCCGACAGGCACTCGATTTTCTACAGTTAAAAGCGGGCGACAGGGTGCTCGATCTATTTTGCGGTCTGGGCAATTTTACCCTGCCGATGGCGCGTCTGACGCAACAGGTGATCGGCGTGGAAGGCGACGAAGCGATGGTCGCGCGAGCGCGCGAAAATGCACTCGAACATGGCATTCATAACAGCGAATATTTTGCTGCAGATTTAACACAAATCGACCGATCGGCGCCGTGGATGAAGCAGCATTACGATAAAATACTGCTCGATCCGCCCCGTTCTGGTGCATTTGAAATCGTCCAGCATTTAAAGTCGCTAAAACCCTCCATAATCGTGTATGTTTCGTGCCAGCCTTCCAGTCTGGTGCGCGATGCCAGGGTGTTATGCGATGCAGGTTATCGACTCACGCACTTCGGTTTAATGGATATGTTTCCACAAACTGCGCATGTTGAGTCGATGGCTGTATTTGAAATTTAAGGCTTAAAAAGATGTAACAGGCCCTTAAAAATGAAATAATAACGCGCTTTTCTGCTGGAAGCAGTTTATGAGGCGTTTTTAAATTAGAAAATTACCCCATCAATGAGGTTATATGAAAATAGTTACCGCAATAATTAAACCATTCAAGCTGGATGATGTTCGTGCTGCACTGTCGGATATCGGCATTCAGGGCATGACGGTTGGCGAAGTGAAGGGATTTGGCAGACAGAAAGGCCATACCGAGCTGTATCGTGGTGCAGAATATCAGGTCGAATATATTCCTAAAGTTAAAATCGAGATTGCTACCGATGATGACCGTGTTGAGCAGGTTATTGAAGCGATTACCAACGCCGCCAATACCGGCAAGATTGGCGATGGAAAAATTTTTATTACTCCGCTTGAAAACGTGATTCGAATCCGTACTGGCGAATCCGGTTCAACCGCACTGTAAACGGGGTCGGTATGAAGTTATCAAAAATCTTAACTGTTTTATCTCTACTTGTATTACCACTTCAGGGGTTTGCGGCTAGTACGCTGGATACCGGCCATACCGCCTGGATACTGACCTCCACTGCACTGGTGTTATTCATGACCCTGCCTGGGCTGGCGCTGTTTTATGGAGGACTGGTGCGGGCCAAAAACGTACTGTCGGTACTGATGCAGTGTTTTGCGATTACCTGTGTAGTCACAATTATCTGGGTGATCGGTGGCTACAGTCTGGCCTTTTCGGATGGTGGCGCGATGAATGACTGGATCGGCGGCACCAGTAACTTTTTTATGAGCAACGTGGGTAGAGACAGCTTAAGCGGGGCGATTCCCGAGTCTGTATTCAGTATGTTTCAGATGACCTTTGCGATTATTACGCCAGCCCTGATCGTGGGTGGCTTTGCCGAGCGCATGCGCTTTTCGGCGATGCTGATGTTCAGCGTGTTGTGGTTTGTACTGGTTTACCTGCCCATCTGTCACTGGGTCTGGGGCGGCGGCTGGCTGGCGCAGATGGGTCTACTCGATTTTGCCGGTGGCACCGTGGTACATATTACAGCGGGTGTGGCTGCCATCGTGACCGCGATGGTACTCGGCAACCGGAGTGGTTTTCCAACCACCCAGATGATGCCGCATAACCTGACCATGACGGTGACCGGAGCCGGTATGTTATGGGTCGGCTGGTTCGGTTTTAATGCGGGCAGCGCGCTCGCGGCAAATGGCGATGCCGGTATGGCGATGCTGGTGACGCATATCAGTGCGGCCACCGGCGCCATTACCTGGATGGCGATAGAATGGGTTAAATTTGGTAAGCCATCGGCTCTGGGTATAGTAACCGGCATGGTGGCAGGACTCGGTACCATTACACCGGCTTCTGGATTTGTCGGCCCGATGGCAGCGCTGTTTATCGGTCTAACCGCCGGTAGCGTGTGTTTTGTGGCGACTCAGTTTATCAAGCAGCGGCTTAGAATCGATGACTCTCTGGATGTTTTCCCGGTGCATGGCGTGGGCGGTATTATCGGCACCCTGTTTGCAGGCTTATTCGTATCCAGCCAGTTTGGCGGGACCGGTCTGGCTGAAGGGATGACCACCACTTCGCAGGTGATCGTGCAGCTTACCGGAGTTCTGGCTACGGCTGGATGGACCGCACTGCTGACCTTTGTAATTCTTAAAGTGGTGGGTATGTTCGTATCCTTACGCGTGAGTGCAGAAGATGAGAACGAAGGCCTGGATCTGGTGTTGCATGAAGAGAAGGGTTATAACCTGTAATCTTTGAGCTATCACGAGACTGAAAAAGCCGGCATTCATGCCGGCTTTTTTTATGCCTCAACGATAGTAGTAACGGCCATTTTTATAGGCAATCCGCAGCAGGTGGTTACGTTGTGGCAGGCTCTGGTAGTTTCTGCTCGTAATGTTATTCACGTAGCGCCAGTGAGCCTTAACTTCCTGCTGTTCAATCTGCAGAATCAGATAGCCACGATCCTTGAAGTTACTGTATAGCGAACGTGGATTGAATAATGGGCTGGCCTGTTCCAGCTGCAGTAGCAGCGCCGGGTCATCGATGGCGAAATCTTCTTCCACCCCTGGTGCCGATACCGAGCTGACTCCGAGTTCTATCGCCAGCGTATCAGCGCTGTCGTCCTGCAGTAGATTGCTCCACGCATAATGCGCATCACCGGATAACAGCAGGGTGGGTCGGTTGTTCTTTTTTATCAGTTGATACAGGCGCTTACGTGCCTGAGGATAACCATCCCAGGCATCCAGATTGTACGGTAGCAGGGTTTTTACGCGCTCGATCTGGTCTGCACGCAATGTATGATCCTGCAGCTGCAGGCGCGCCATAATCTGGCTGGCCTGTTCGAAGGCCTGCACAATCTGTTGTTTGATCACGCCTTTTTGTGCACCTCTGTGGCTACGGTACTGGAGTGCCAGCTGGATGATTTCGAGCGGTATTGGGTTTTCCGACACTCTCACCTGCTGCGCAATAATCTGCCAGGCTGCGCCTGATTTTTCCAGTTCGGCTTGCAGCCAGTCGAGCTGCCTGGTCCCCAGCATCTGCAGCGCATCGTTGCTAATATCGGTCAAGAAGGCGGGTACATTCAGCTGCCCATCCGGCTGCAGGTAATCGGCATAATCGAGAGCCGGGGTTCTTGCGCTCAATCGACTATCCAGCATATACAGCGAAAATAATGAGCCATAGTGAAAGCTACGGTAAATATGATCGCTGCTGGTGTGCACCGGCATGCGCACGGGTAACCATTCGTAATAAGCCTGCACCGCGGCCATTTTTCTGGTGTAGCAACAGGCCGTCTGGTTGATCCAGCGATCCTGCGCACTTTTCTGCGAGGTATTGTCGGCAATCTCATGATCATCCCAGATACAGATGAAAGGATACAGCTGGTGAATCTGTTGCAGATCGGGGTCGCTACGGTACAGTGCGTAGCGTTTGCGGTAATCCGCTAAACTGAATAATTCACGCTCATTACCGGCGGGTAATTCGCGCCCAATCGCAGTCGCGTTCTGTGTTGCATAGGCTGGCCTGGCGTTACTGTCGAGCATGCCGTATTCATACAGGTAATCCCCCAGATGGATAACCGCATCGATGTTTTGCTGGTGCTGACAGGCGTCATGATAGACGTTGAAATAACCCGCGGTGTAGTTGGCACAGGAAAAGACGGCAAATGTCAGCTTATCGCTGTGTGTTGCCAGGGTACGTGTTCTACCCACCACAGAGACTGCATTCGCGCTGCTGAAGCGATAATAGTACACACAGTTTTCCTGCAGCCCCTGCAGGTCGATCTTGATGGTGTAATCACGTTCTTTGAGGGCCTTTACATAGCCCGTCTGAACTGGATTCAAAAACGCTTTATCGAGTGCAAGTTCGAAGCGAGTGCGAATAAATTTGGGTTCCGCTTGTGCGCTTACGCGGGTCCAGATGATGACCTGGTCAGACAGAGGATCACCACTGGCGACACCGTGCAGGAAGTTACCCGTATCCATTCTGGATTGTTGTTGCCTGGCCTCTGAAGAAGCTGGTAGCGCCGCTGAAATGATGCTGGCCGAACTTAAATCAAGAAATCGCCTGCGTGATTTATCCACTTTTGATACCTGCAAAAAGGAGCCTGAAGATTAACCTAATGTAACTTAGCGAGACATAAAAACATACTACAGCCGTATGTTGATCCTGATCATAGTAAGTACATTATGCGGGATTAGAATATAGATTATATAAAGCAATTGCTTCGTATTCTGTGGAGGTAATAGTGATGAAAACGACGATCTATAAAAAGATTTTTGTGGGTACTTCTTTGGCCACGGGTGTGGCGCTGGCCGTGCTGGGTGGCTGTGGCGGTGGCGACGGTGGTGGAAGTACAGAGTCTGAGGTGGTCAATTCAACCCTCGACGTCACCTCGGTAGAAACTCTGGCGGGCAGGGCGGTACTGGAGGCTGATTGTGTCGGTGTATCTGGTATTGCGTCACTGAGTTCGACGGCTGATGTTGTAGTTCAACCCAGCCCGATCGAGGGCGAGCCAGTGTTGTGGGCTAACCGGGTGAGTGACTATACCGGCCTGATCAATGGTCTGATCAGCGGTACCTTCGCCAAGACCGGTGAGCATGACAATGGCACCGATACCCTGACCTATCAGTTCAGCAATTACACCAATCCGGTGGGTAGCTTAGTGTTTGCGGCGAATGGCAGTGCCAGTGTTATCTATCACGGCGTACCGGGTGAATTTGGGCCGGTGCAGACTAAAAAGACCGTCGATACCAATGGACCGGTCACGATTACCAAATCGGCAAATAGCGGTGCGCGTTCCAGCCTGGCGGCCAGGGATAGTGGCAGTTACGAAATCAGCGTCAGCGGTCTGAGCCAGGTGTATGCAGCACTGACTAACCCTGATGATCTGCTGATCAGCAGTGCGGTGGTGAAAAACCTGCAAACCGGTGAGCAGCACCTGGTCCGGAATCTGCGTGGTAAGGGGACATTCAGCTCTACTCAGGCGGCTTTAACCGGTCTGAGTTATAGCTACACCAGCCCTGATGTATGAACTCTGGAAGTCACCAGTGATAGCCTCGTCATCGAGCTGGATGGCATGAAAATCCCTAAAAGCATCACGGGCACGCTGGCGATGACCGCGACCGATGGCACCAGGGCAGAAACCGTGATTGAGGCCAATGGTACGATCAAAATCTATCAGGTAGACGACACTGGAACAACCCTGACCTCAGAGGTCAACTGCGCGAGTCTGGTGCATTAAAACGGCTGCCAGCAGCAAAGCGCTATGCGCAATTAGCGGGCGTAATGCCTGCTGGCCGCTAGCACGCTGACTCTCATTTCGAAGCGTAGTTAAGAAGGCTTCTATACCCTGACGAACCGTCAGTGCATGAGTAAATTGGCGTCCCCGGCCCGATTCGAACGGGCGACCTGCTCCTTAGGAGGGAGCCGCGCTATCCAGCTGTGCCACGGGGACTTGAAGAGGCGGGATTATACAAAGACTGCGCAATGAAATCATGTTTAATCTGGCTTAATTCAGCGAGCCCGCTGGAGAAGTCCGTTGAAATGGCAATCCGCCAGCAGAGGGTTATTTTTCCAGTCCTGCAAGATAGACGCTGGCCTGTTGCAGCGCGCTCTGGTTAAACACCCTGATTCCATGCTGTTGCAGCAGCGCAGCGGTCACACCGGCACCTTCGATCAGGGTGCGATTAAACGCCCCATTGTAAATATGGCTGTCGCCACAGGAAGGGCTGCGCTGTGCCAGGATGGCAAGCTCTATTCGGTGCTGCTGACATAATGCCAGCGCCATATTGGCGCCATCGATAAAATATTGCGTCACATTGCGACCATCGCGGTCGATCACAGACGCCCTTCCAGCTAGCACCTGATGCCCGTCTCCGGCGCTAATTTCGGCGGGTGTGCGTGGAACCGGCAGACCGGAGGCGACTTCCGGGCAAAAGCCAATAATGCGTTGCTGCTGTATCCACTGGTGCAGGAGTGTATTTTCCACGGCCAGATGTTTTGCATCGTAGCGCACCGTTTGGCCCAGCAGACAGGCACTCACCAGTATCTTTTTCATCGTGGCTGTTTGAAATGTTGTGGGTTGGATGCAGTCATCTGCTGAAACACGCTATTATTTGCGCTGCTCAGGCGCTCAGCTGATGGCGCTATTATAAGCATTGCAGTGGCAGGGAGGATTTGTTTTGTAGCCATTTTAGCAGTTTACGTGATAATCCACGGAGCAATCCAGTTAAACTAAGGTTTCACAAATCTCTTGAACATTGATGGGTATTAAACGCTTCAGATGAAAACTGTTTCACAGAATATTTATATTACGGGTGCTGAACGTGGCAGCGGTAAATCGGTCATTATGCTGGCGATCATGGAAATGCTATCCGGGCATTCCGACAGAGTCGGTTTTTTCCGTCCGATCATTCAGGCAGGTGCAGAAAAAGATGAATTGATCCAGCTGATCAGCTATCGCTATCAACTTAAATTACCGTATCAGTTGATGTATGGCTGCACCGATGTGGAAGCGCGCGAACTCATCACCGCAGGGCGTTATGACGAGCTGCAGAAAACCATTCTGGCCCGTTTTCGCAGCCTGCGGGCGCAATGCGATCATGTGATCTGCGTCGGTTCGGATTATCGCGGTGGAGAATCGATTTTCGAATTCGATTTTAATGCCGAGGTCGCGAACAATCTGGGTTGTCTGATCGTACCGATCATTCAGGGTAGCGGGCGCAGTAATACGCAGATTCTGGATGCCCTGTCGAGTGTCAGTCATAACCTGCTCGAGAATGACTCTGACCCTTTAGCTATCGTGGTGAACAGCGTGGCAAAATCTCAGGCAGATGAACTTAGAGCTCTGCTCAGTCAGGGTAGAAATACAGAGGTGCCGGTGTATGTGGTGGCGTCTGAACCATCCCTGGAGAGGCCTAGCATCGGTGATATTGTGCGGTCCCTGAATGCGCGGTTTTTATCCAGTAACAATGAAACCCTGAATTATGAAGTACACAAATACAAGGTTGCGGCAATGCTGATACCGGATTTTCTGGATCATATTGAAAAAGGGGATCTGATCATTACGCCGGGAGATCGTTCGGATATTATTGTGGCCTGCCTGCTGGCCTATCACTCGAAAAATTATCCGCAGATTGCCGGCATATTGCTGACAGGTCAGGATCAGCCGGCGCCTCAGGTACAGTTGCTGATCGATGGACTGGGAACCCCGCCTTTTGCCATTATGGGCGTGGTTACCGATACCTTTACTTCCGCGTTGAATGTGACGCATGTGGTGGCGCAGCTTCATTCACAGAATGAACGAAAGATTGCTACGGCGCTGCGGCTGGTGGAAAACAGTATCAATATGCAGCAGTTGAAACAGCGTTTTCTGGCGCCCAAGGAACCACGCGTGACACCGTTGATGTTTGAATACGAGTTGCTGCACCGGGCTAAAGAAAACCCACAACATATTGTTTTACCGGAAGGCACCGAAGAGCGTATTTTACGCGCCGCCGAAATCCTGCTGTTAAGGGGAGTTACCCGCTTAACCCTGCTCGGAAACGAGGAAAAAATCAGAAAAAAAATTGAGGCGCTGGGGTTAAAACTGGAGGGCGTTAACATCGTCGATCCATTGACTTCGCCGTTGCGTGAACGCTTTGCGCAAACCTATTACGAGCTGAGAAAGCATAAGGACGTCATTTACGATATGGCTTACGACCTGATGTCGGACGTGAGTTACTTTGGCACCATGATGGTCCATCTGGGTTACGCGGACGGCATGGTTTCCGGCTCTGTACATACCACCCAGCATACCATCCGGCCGGCGTTTGAGTTCATCAAGACCAAACCAGGCACGTCGACCATCTCCAGTGTATTTTTTATGTGCCTGGAAGATCATGTGCTGGTATATGGAGACTGCGCGGTAAACCCGAACCCTGACTCCCAGCAGCTGGCGGATATTGCGATCAGCTCGGCAGAGACGGCCAGTATGTTTCATATCTCTCCACGTATTGCGATGCTGTCCTACTCGACCGGTGAGTCCGGCAAAGGGGAGGCAGTGGAAAAGGTTCGGCAGGCGGTATTGCTGGCGAAAAAGTTGAAGCCTGAACTGATACTGGAGGGGCCGATGCAATACGATGCGGCGGTGGATCGCGAGGTCGCCAAAACCAAAATGCCCGGAAGTGAGGTGGCGGGTCAGGCCAATGTACTGATTTTTCCGGATCTTAACACCGGCAATAATACCTATAAAGCGGTGCAGCGTTCCTCCGGTGCGGTTGCTATCGGACCGGTATTACAGGGTCTGAACAAACCGGTAAATGACTTAAGCCGTGGTTGCACGGTCACCGATATCGTTAACACGGTGGCGATAACGGCGATTCAGGCGCAGCAAAACAAATGAAAACGCTGGTGCTGAATAGTGGAAGTTCATCGATCAAGTATTCGCTGTTTGAGATGGATGATCAAAGCGTACTGGCGGCAGGGGTGATTGAGAGTATCGGTGGAAGCCATAGTCTGCATCGCTATAAGATCGGGTCCGATAGTGCCATTTCGCAGACGCTCGCGGTGGCTGATCATGCACAGGGTCTGCATACCCTGTTTAGCGGCCTGCAGCATAATGCAATTTTGCAGGATGCTGCTGAACTTTTCTGTATCGGTCATCGAGTGGTACATGGTGGTGAGCTTTTTCGCCAGCCGGTGATTATTGATAGCCGTGTGACTGAGAAAATCAGTGAGCTGTCCGCTCTGGCACCGTTGCATAATCCGGCCAATGTCCAGGGTATTCAGCAGGCTTTAAATGAATTCGGCTCGGTGCCACAGGTCGCCGTATTTGATACCGCTTTTCACCAGACGCTGCCGCAACATGCCTACCATTATGCGCTACCCAGAAGCTGGTATGACGACTTTGCGATCCGGCGTTATGGGTTTCATGGAACGTCCCATTACTATGTGGCTAAAAAAGCGGCCGAGCATCTGGCCCGACCTCTGGCTGAACTGAATTTGATTACCCTGCATCTGGGCAATGGATGCAGTATCACAGCCATAGAGAATGGCAAAAGTGTGGATACTTCGATGGGCATGACGCCGATGGAAGGATTGATGATGGGAACCCGCTGCGGTGATATCGATCCGGCACTATCGTTTTATGTCGAGCGCATAGCGGGGCTGAGTAGCGCTGAAATTGAACAGCTACTGAATCGTAGCAGCGGTCTGAAAGGTGTCTGTGGCGAAAACGATATGCGTGCGGTTCATCGGCTGGCAGAGAGTGGTGATCAGCAGGCTCAACTGGCACTGGATATGTTCGCCTATCGCATCAAGAAATATTTGGGCGCCTATTTTGCCGTATTGGGTAAGGTCGATGCGATTGTTTTTACCGGTGGTATTGGCGAAAACGATAGCTGGCTGCGCGCCCAATGCTGTGCGAATCTGGCGGCTCTGGGTATCGCGATCGATGAAGAAAAAAATACCAGTGCCCGAGCGGAGTGCCTTGATATCAGTGCGCGTCAACAAGCGGTTGCGGTACTGGTGATTCGCACCAACGAAGAGCTGGAGATTGCGCTACAGTCGGTGGACTGTGTGTTAAATGGCGGATCCTGAAAGTACCCGCGGCTACGCCCGGATTAAGCCCCCGGTTTGTTCCCGGGTAATAAAAAAGGGGTTCGATAGCTGAGCCATCGAACCCCTGATGTGCGCGGATTAAGCGGCGGCGGGTTTAGAATTCGCCCGTAGCACCGGCCATCATGATGTCCAGCATGTTCTGGTTAACCTTCATTGCGGTTGCACTCACACTGTCTGGAATCAGTCGGTTGTTGATTAGCATATCCAGGTTCAGCATCATGAACCAGATATCGCCCTGCTGGTCTTCGACCACTGAAACTCTGCACGGCATATAACTGGCAAATACAGGATCAACTGTAATCATGGTAAGCGCATCGACCGGGCTGCAGTACTGGAAGATTGCCAGATAAGGGGAATCGATTCCGCGCTCTTCCAGTTCCTTCGAAACATGCTGTTCTCCAACCAGCTTCATGTTTTTTTCGATCGCCATCGAGTTCATCGCTGCCGTCGCATCCTCTACCGTAATCCCTTTCCGCATCTTGATTCTGACCACGGTTTGCTGAATGTCGGTAATAATGATGCCGGCCTTCTGTTCTGGTGTCGTTTTGCGGGTGGAGGCCTGAATCACTGGTGCCACAAATTTGTAACCATCAACCCCTTTTTTATCATCCAGAGTGGTGAGGTAGGCTGAAATATCCATCAACTCCTGTTCCTCATAATCATTAAAGCTATCATCATCGGGGTCGTTATCATGAAAACGCGACTTGGCGCGGAAGTGACTCATGATGGTATAGATGTAAGCCTGATGCTGACCCGCGAGTGGGGGAGCGCCTTTACGGGGCTTACCGTAGCCATCGGTACCATGGCAACTGTTACAGTCTCTATAGCCTTTTTCACCTTCTTCAATGTTGCCCGATATGGCCTGTATATCAAAATCTTTATCGGAGCTTAGGTCGAGCATGGAGATATAGGCTGCAATATCTTCTATGTCCTGTTCCGTCATGTTTTTGAGCCCGGATGTTTTCACCATTAATTCATAATTTCTGACGCCGTCACGGTAGTCCTTGATGGCCTTGATTAGATACTCTTTAGGCATGCCAGCAATACGTGGAGAAAGGGTGCCGGTTGCTCCCTGCCCATATAGTCCATGACATAAGGCACAGCTTTTATTGATTCTGGCACCATTGGAAAGATCGGCGGATTGGGCTGGCAGGGATAAACTACAGAGGGTGAAAAAAAGTAAAAATAAGATTTTTTGCATGATATCTCCTTAATTATTGGAATTGTTTATTTTTATTGCTTTTAATGCGCTGCCATTGTGCCAAAAAAGTGAAGTATAGTGAATAATTCAGATTTACTCAGGCCTGCTTGAGGCGGTTTATTTGATGTATTTAACGCATAAAAACAGGCTGCAGCGTCTGTTTGGCGCTGAGGATGTTAAAAAAAGGCGAAAGGACAGTAGCGCGCAGGTCTAGGTGGGGACCATTTTATGAGGTAATCCGTCCGAATAATTCTAGTCTGAAAAATTCGGACGGTGGATGTGGTTCAGGTTTTATTGTTCTGCAGTTTCACTCGATGCATCCTGCTGGTAGTAGTAATCGTATTTATCCAGCAGCGACTTCATCAGGCCCCAGGCTTCGTTATAGCTTAAACCGCTATCCTTCGGAATGATGATCTTGACATAAAGATCCTTGCCTTTTTCCTTTTTCAGTTCGACCAGACGTTTTTCTACTTTAGCCAGAGGCAGATTAATGTAGTTTTTATCATCTGGCTCCTTGAAGCGGTACACATCCCCACCTTTTTCCTTCACGTAATAAACTTCCGCGACATACTTGCCCTGAGCACTGCGCGAAGGTTTGATGAGCTGGTCGTACTTGGATTTAACGACTTCGTAATCGCCTTTCAGCGTGAGAAGCTGGCGATTGTATTCAATTTTTTCCTGTTCCAGCATCTGAATACTGGTTTTCTGTTTTTCGGTAGTGGCATTCAGCACGGCTATCTCGGCAGTTGCCATTTCGAGCTCCTGCTGGGTCGCCTGCAGTATCTGACGCTGCCGTTCCAGCTTGAGTCTTAAATCGGCCAGCTGCTGAGCGAACTCTTCAGATTCGGCGGTGATCACATTGATTTTGCTGTAGGCAACGGTGAGGTCGGTCTGTCCGAGCAAAATCTGACTCTTTAGATTCAGTCTTTCGGTTTCCAGTGTGGTGATGATCTGCAGTTTACGCGCATTTTCACGTTCTGCTTTGTTCAGCAGTTCATCTCTTTCCATAATACGCAGGCGTAGAATAGAGTTCAGCTGCTCGGCATTAATCAGGCGTTCTTCCAGCGTGGCGTTTTCCATGGTGGTGGTTTCAATCACCTGGGCAGCCATTTTTTCTGCTTCGATACTGTCCTTCAACTCAGCAACCAGGCCATAGTTACGTACGATCAGCAGGCTGGTGGCGAGCAGAAAAATCAATACCACGACCATCATGATATCGGTAAACGATGGCCAGAATGAATCCCCGTTATCGGAGTCGAGGCTATGCGGCCCTAAGGGTGAAAATGCACTCATTCCTTACCTGGAGCAGGAGCAGGCAGACGGAAACCTTCGCGTAGAATGTGTTTGATAGTACCAATATCGTTGGTCAGTGTATCCATCTGCTGTTTATTGTTTTCAATACTCTGCTGCAGGATGTGCGCCGAACTCATATAGATTTGCTGAGTTTCGGTCATTTTTTCGGTGGCACGAATGATACCTTTGATCAGGCCTGCCATCTGGTTGATGACTTCTTCGCTGCGCTTTACAAACTTGGGGATCAGGTAGACTGAAGTCAGATGCTCGATGCCGCTGATCAAATGCGTCTGTACATCCTTAACCCGCAAATAAAAATATCCGAACACGATATAACTCACAATCGCGGTAATAGTGGTGGAAAGCGCGGTGGACATGCCATGTATTACCAGTCCCATACCGTCCAGTCCGGTGCCGGCGGTTTCTATCAGGTCTGAAGCGCCGAGCAGCGCGATTGAGAGTGAAATGATGGTACCGAATACACCGGTCAATATAAGAATATTATTGATAAAGCGAACCACGCCGAGGCGGGTTCCTTCGTCTGCGGTCAGCATCGCGGCGAGGGCATTATGATTGATTTCCCCATGTGCAGCGTTGATCGATTTCATCGTGGCGAAACGTTTTACAATCAGGCTATTGCTATTGATGCCATCGATCGGGTTGGCCTGAATAGCCTCAACATTTTCCACAAAAGCCGTGAGAGCGGCTTCTTCGGTGCTGTAACGGATTAGCAATACCAGCAGATTGATCAGGCCGAACAGGAAGATACCGGCGATGCTACTGTTGATAATAATGCCGGTATTGGTCTGCTGATTTTCCAGGTAAAAGTGATTCAGGAATTCAGCATTAAAGAAAATTACAACACCGACCAGAATGATCGCGATCAGAAACTGAATCAGAATTCTATTGCTGAGTTTAATGAGAAGGCGATGCGTATCCATAACAAATCCGAATAAGGTAATCTGACAGTTTAAAGCAGAGCACTAGCGCGATAGTTTATTGTTGAGCCAGTGCATCGTAGCCCTGATTACGAATCAGGTCTTTAAAGTAGGCTCGGTAGTAGGCAATAGCGCTATTGCCGTTGGTGCCGACATCATAAATCTTCCAGCCCTGAGGACCCTGCATAAAACGGAAATCGATAAGGATCGGATAATTGGTGGATGGGATCACGCGCGCAGTTACCACGACTTCATCATAGCCCTGACGACGTGGTGCTAAGAATTCAACCCGTGGTTGGGCATCACCGTAGGCGCTTACAATGCGTGCAAATGCGGTAAAGAACAGTTTTTTCAGATTTGACTGAAAAATGTACTGTTGTGCCGAATTCATGCGTTGATAATGATAGCCGGCAGACCAGCGCGCCATCTGTTCAAAATCAAAAAAAGGTGAAATCTGAATGTCGAGGAAAGCGATGATCGTGTCCTGATTAGGAACCTCACCGGATTTCATATAGTTTTGTAACACATTGATGCCGAGTTCGAGTAGCTGGGCTGGTGATTGCTGGCTGTAGTTTGGATACTGCTGATAAGACTGGTTATAAGGCTGGGCATAGCCGCCATATCCTGGAGCCTGCGCAGAGGCATTAAAGCTGATAAGGGCCATGGACAATGTGAGAAGCATAGAGCTGAGACGTTTCATGATATTCTCTTTAATTTAGCTGTTGATGCGTGTTTGATAATGACGAGCAGAAGCTACGTATCATACAAACAGGAAAGTTTAACTACATGTTTGGTACCGGGGGGGGGCTCGAACCCCCAAGGTGTTACCACCAGCGGATTTTGAATCCGCCGCGTCTACCAGTTCCGCCACCCCGGCAATATGGCAGGGGATTCTAATTCATTATCCTTTCAAGTGGTAGTTCTAAACTTAGAAATTTTTGTCGATAATGCATGGCGGTAGAGCTCTGGAAATACTGAACTGTTTGCCCCTGATCCGTGATTACCAGTATCATTGCGCCCCCGTACTTTTTGTCACCACTATGAAAGCTGCCGATTTTGATTATCTGTTACCCGAGCATCTGATCGCGCAGCAGCCGTTGACGCAACGTAAATCGTCCAGATTACTGTTGCTCGATGCTCAGACGCAAACCCTGACGGATGAAACTTTCAGCCATTTTCCCCGCCTGTTACAGCCGGGTGATCTGCTGGTATTCAATGATACGCGCGTCTTTCCTGCGCGTTTATTCGGGCACAAACAAAGTGGCGGCAAGATTGAAGTACTGGTGGAACGAATACTCGATGATTCGCGCATTCTGGCCCATATACGATCGAGTAAATCACCGCGTGCCGAGAGCTGGCTGCAACTGGAGCAGGCAATCGACTGTCAGGTGCTGGGCCGGCAGGGTGAGTTATTTATACTCCAGCAGCAAACCGGGCAGAGCTGGTTAAGTCTGTTGCAGCAGTTCGGCCATATCCCGCTGCCACCCTATATTCAACGTGCCGATGAAGACAATGATCGGGAGCGTTACCAGACCGTGTATGCGCGTAAACCAGGGGCTGTCGCAGCGCCAACTGCGGGGCTACATTTTGATCAGGCGATGCTCGATTCCATCCAGCAGCAGGGCATAGAAATGGCATTCGTGACCCTGCATGTCGGTGCCGGAACCTTCCAGCCAGTTAGAGTGGACGATGTTGCTGAACATATCATGCATGCGGAATATGTGGAGGTGTCCGCTTCGGTCTGTGCACAGATTGAACAGACCCGGTTGCGTGGTGGACGTGTGATTGCGATTGGCACCACGGTCGTACGCAGCCTGGAAAGTGCCGCGCGCGATGGCAAACTGAAGCCGCTGTCAGCCGACACCCGCCTGTTCATTACACCCGGCTTCAGGTTTAACGTAGTGGATGCGATGCTAACCAATTTTCATCTGCCCCGCTCGACACTGTTGATGCTGGTGAGTGCGTTTGCAGGACAGGACTTTATGCTGCGGGCCTACCGCCATGCGGTGCAGCAACAGTATCGTTTCTTCAGTTATGGCGATGCGATGTTTATCGGTAAAGGAAACTGCGATATCGAAACTTGATAAAAGCCTGTCACGAAGATCTTGATGAGCACGAAGTCCACGAAGACGTAACGATCTTCGTGTACTTCGTGGTTTAACATTCACCAGTTCCAGACCAACCCAATAAAAGATGATGTTGCCCCATGAAATTTGAACTTGATAATACCGATCATAAGGCCCGCCGTGGACGCCTGATCTTCGACCGTGGCACGGTCGAAACACCGGCTTTCATGCCGGTCGGTACCTATGGCACGGTGAAAGCCATGACCCCGGAAGAGCTGCAGGATCTGGGCGCCCAGATCATCCTCGGCAATACCTTTCATCTGATGCTCAGACCGGGTACGGAAATCATTAAACAGCATGGTGACCTGCATGATTTTATGCACTGGCAGGGGCCGATACTGACCGACTCGGGGGGGTTTCAGGTGTTCAGCCTGGCCGAGATGCGCAAGATTACCGAGCAGGGTGTTAAATTTAATTCTCCAGTGGATGGCTCGAAGGTTGAGTTAACCCCGGAAATCTCGATGCAGGTTCAGCGGGATCTGGGTTCCGATATCGTGATGATCTTCGATGAATGCACACCATACCCTGCCACTATCGATCAGGTGCGCAGTTCAATGGAATTATCCCTACGCTGGGCTGAGCGCAGCAAGATCGCGCATGCCGATAATCCCTCTGCACTGTTTGGTATCGTGCAGGGCGGTATGTATGCCGAGTTACGTCAGCGTTCGATACAGCGTCTGATCGAAATTGGCTTTGAAGGCTATGCCATCGGTGGGCTATCGGTAGGTGAACCGGCGGATGAGCGTAATCATATGCTGGATGTGTGCCTGCCGGATATGCCAGTGGATAAACCACGTTATCTGATGGGGGTCGGTAAGCCGGAAGATCTGATCGAATCGGTACGCCGTGGTATCGATATGTTCGATTGCGTGATTCCGACGCGCAATGCGCGCACCGGTCATTTGTACACGCATCAGGGTATTATCAAGATCAGAAACAGCTGCTATGCCACCGATACCCGCCCGCTGGACGAAAATTGTGGCTGCTATACCTGTAGAAACTACAGCCGTGCCTACCTGCGACATCTGGATAAATGTCATGAAATCCTCGGCTCACGCCTGAATACGATTCATAACCTGTATTACTTTCAGGAACTGATGAAAAAAATCCGCAGCAGCATTGAGCGAAACCGCTTTAACGAGTTTGCTGATGAGTTTTACCGTCGGTATGCCGGATAAAGCCCTGATAATTAGTCGTGGAGGCAACCGAATACCCTTCAACTAAGCGGGACACTGTGCCATAATACGCGCCGTTTTAATCCCATCCAGACCATTTTGATTAAGGAAATTTTATGAGCTTTTTTATTAGTGATGCGATCGCACAGGCAGCACCTGCAACACAGAGCGACCCTCTGATGTCTTTTCTGCCATTAGTCATTCTTTTCGTTGTTTTCTATTTTCTATTGATTCGCCCTCAGCAAAAGAAAGCCAAAGAGCATAAGACGATGGTTCAAAACCTGTCCAAGGGCGATGAGATCGTGACCCAGGGCGGAATTCTCGGCAAGGTAACCGATGTGTCGGAAAATATTCTGACCTGCAAAATTGCTGATAACGTTGAAGTTAAAGTCCAAAGCCATGCAGTCGCTACGGTTTTGCCTAAAGGAACTATCAAGAATCTGTAGACTGTCATGCTTAATCATTATCCTGCCTGGAAATACCTGCTACTGATCATCATTGTTGGTCTGGGGCTGATCTATGCTGCTCCGAACCTGTATGGTGAAAACCCAGCGGTTCAAATCTCACATCGTGTCAACATTATTAATCAGGACGAGATTGATAAAGTTACGACGGTTCTAAAAAACCTGAATATCGATTATCGCTCGATTGAAATGGGTGACGGCTTTATTCTGGTTCGCTTTGCCAACGAAGATCAGCAGCTGAAAGCCGCTTCTGATATCAAGGAAGTGCTGCAGGATAAGGACAGTCGCTATAGCGTAGCGCTCAATCTGGCACCTGCGACACCGGACTGGTTAAGGTCTCTGAATGCGCTGCCAATGTATCTCGGACTCGATTTACGCGGCGGTGTGCACTTCCTGATGGAAGTCGATATGGAGTCTGCGATCAGTAAAGCACTCGAGCGTGCTTCCACCGAGATCCGAACCTTCCTGCGAGAAGAAAAGATCCGTTACAGCTCGGTGCAGGCTGAAAAAGGCGGGCTTGAGATTGGTTTTGCAACCCTGGCCGAAAGGGATCAAACCCTGCTTCGACTGGAAGAAGAGTTTCGTGACTTTGTGCTGACCACGACCGAAGATGAGCGCAACTTTTATATCCAGTTAAATTACAGCGAAACCTCGCTGAAAGCCGAGAAGAATGCTGCGCTGACTCAGAATATCTCAACCCTGAAAAATCGTGTGAATGAATTGGGTGTTGCAGAGCCGGTCATTCAGCAACAGGGGGATGACCGCGTGGTGGTTCAGTTACCGGGTGTACAGGATACGGTAAGGGCCAAGGAAATACTCGGTGCTACCGCGACTCTGGAGTTCCGTCTGGTACAGGGTTCCCTGTCTGAATGGGCTGAAGCGGATAGATCGGGCAAGGTACCGGTTACCGCAAAACTCTATAAGCAAACCGATGGCTCGCCGGTCATGTTGAGCCGACGTATCATTGTGACCGGTGACCAGATTGTCGGTGCGGCTTCAGGCATCGATAGTCAGTCCGGTACGCCGGATGTCACCATTACCCTGAACAGTAAAGGTGCTGATCGCATGAGCAAGGTCACGCGCGATAATATCGGCAAGCCGATGGGCGTTGTCTTCATCGAAGATAAATACGAGTTTCGTGATGTGGATGGTACTCAGCAGCGTATTAAAAAGACCGAGCAGCGCGTAATTAATGTGGCCACCATCCGTGACCAGCTAAGCAAGCGTTTTCACATCACCGGTCTGGATAGTACCCGTGAAGCACGTGATCTGGCGCTGTTGCTACGTGCCGGTGCGCTGCGTGCGCCGATGCTGATTATCGAAGAACGTACCATTGGCCCGAGTCTGGGACAGGAAAATATCAACAAAGGAATGATATCGGTCGTGGCAGGTTTTGTCGCAGTTCTAGTGTTTATGGCGGTTTACTACAAGGTGTTTGGGCTGATTGCGAACGTGGCATTGACATTCAATCTAGTGTTGCTGGTGGCGGTACTGTCGATGTTACAGGCCACTCTGACCCTGCCGGGTATCGCGGGTATCGTATTAACCGTTGGTATGGCGGTGGATGCCAACGTGCTGATCTTTGAGCGTATCCGTGAAGAGTTGCGCGCGGGGAATTCTCCGCAGGCTTCGATCTTTTCCGGCTATCAGAAAGCCTTCAGTACCATAGCAGATGCGAATATCACGACCCTGATCGTCGCGGTGATTCTGTTTGGTTTTGGCACCGGGCCGATCCAGGGTTTTGCAGTCACACTTTCTATCGGTATTCTGACTTCCATGTTTACCGCCATCATGGGGACACGCGCCATCGTGAACTTTATCTATGGCCGTAAAAACATCAGAAAGCTTTCGATCTGATCAGACTTATTCTTCAGGAAAAATATTATGGTATTTAAACAGATCGATTTTATGGGGCTGCGCAAGGTGGCTATATCCATATCACTGGCTCTGATGCTTGTTTCTATCGTCAGCCTTTTCATCAATAAACTGAATGTCGGAATCGACTTTACCGGCGGAAGTGTGATCGAAGTAGGTTATGAACATTCGGTTGATCTTCAGCCAATTCGCCAGGTGCTGAGTGACGCCGGTTTTGGTGATGCTATCGTGCAGCATTTCGGTAGCGCCAAAGAGGTTCTGATTCGACTGGTTCCGACCGATGGGCAAAACAAGGCTGAGCTTAGCTCACTGATCATTCCGCTGCTGTCTAAGCTGAGTGACAATAAAATGCAGGTGCGCCGGGTTGATTTTGTCGGTCCTCAGGTGGGTGAAGAACTACGCGAAGATGGTGGACTGGCGGTGCTGTATGCACTGATTGCGATACTGATCTATGTATCACTGCGCTTTGAGTACCGCTTTTCGCTGGGTGCTGTGGCAGCCCTGATTCATGACGTGATCATTACCCTCGGGGTATTTTCCATACTCCAGCTGGATTTCGATCTGAGTGTACTGGCCGCAGTGCTGGCGGTTATCGGTTACTCCCTGAATGATACCATCGTAGTATTCGATCGTATTCGCGAAAACTTTAAGTCGATCCGCAAAAAAGAACCGGTTGATATTATCAATATTTCGATTAATCAGACCATTTCACGAACCTTGATGACTTCTTTAACCACCTTACTGGTGCTGTTTTCGCTGTATTTTCTGGGTGGTGAAGTGATTGAGTCGTTCGCACTGGCGCTGATTATCGGTATTGTGGTGGGAACTTACTCTTCTATCTATGTAGCCAGTGCCAGTGCGCTGATGCTGGGTGTAACCCGCTCCGACCTGCTGGTACATGTTAAAGAGGAAGGGGGGGTGGAAGGAGAGACTGAAGGCTTAACGGATGATCGTCGTCCCTGAGTTGATTTCTTGCTGATACCAATATCAGCAGACTCTACTGCAAAAAATGCCGGCTTGAATGCCGGCATTTTTTTGAATACAGGGAACCAAGACCAGGGGTAACCAGGCCTGGTAGATTATTTCTGCAAAACTTTAAAGAAGCCTTTGGCGCCACCATCCATAAAATAGTAATTCGAGATTTCCTTATCCTCCAGGTAATACTGCAGCCAGGTCACCTGTTTACCGGCTTCATCGTAAACCAGCAGGGCTTTGTCCTGTTTCTTCACTGTGCTCAGAAACTGATTGAGTTTAGTCTTTTCATCCATGTGGATGTTTTCCTGGCGATACGGGAACAGCTCGAATAAGCCGCGTTGAGCGGGTTCACGAATGTCCAGTATCAGGGTTTTATCCTCGATTTTGGCAGTAAAGTTAGCCGGAGAGAGCAGGCGTTTCTGAAAGTCTTCCTTACTGATCAGACGTTTCCGGTCAACCGGTGTTTTACCAACCAGCGTGGCTTTTTCAGGGTGCGCCTTTGCCCAGTCAAATATACCGGCATCATAGGCATACACGTTTGAACTGTTTGCTTTGCGAATTTTGTTCGCTGCCTTATACGATTTATAGCAACTGTGTCCATTACAGTAAAAAACGATGGGCTTATTTTCGCCCAGTAAGGGCTCCATATCGCTGACAAATTTCTTGCTGTTGAGCGGGATGTTGAGCGCCTTATTGATATGCAGGGTATCAAATTCAAACGCCGATCGGACATCGACAATAATGACCTCATCAAACTGGCTGTTTAACTGTTCCGTATCCATTACCTGAACTTTTGGATAGGTGGCCCGTCCGGGGAACTCATTGTCAGCCTGAACCAGGCTGATGAAAAATAAGCCGATAAGGCCAAACACCCTAAGTAAATTCATTTCTGTATGCTCCAGTTGGTCAATAAGATTTTTTATTTTTATAGCGTTCTAGTGTAGGTCATTTTATTGAGAGGTCAATTAGTTAGCTATGGGAGTTAAAGTTGTCCGCCGCTTTGCTAAGCACTTCGCTAGAGAGTCTGTGTCGGATTCTGCCCTGCAAAATAGAGATTGGCACAGTCTCTGCTTGACTCAGTGCATATTCCATTCACAGGAGATCCATCATGAATCAGGCACTCTGGGTAGCAAAAACAGGTCTGGACGCACAGCAGACACGTTTATCGGTCATTTCAAATAATCTGGCGAACGTCAGTACCAGTGGTTATAAGCAGTCCAGGGCCGTTTTTGAAGACCTGCTGTATCAGAATGTGCGTCAGGTGGGAGGCCAGACTTCACAGGATACACGCCTGCCCTCTGGCCTGATGCTGGGCACCGGAACGCGGGTGGTGGCGACCGAAAAGATTCATACCTAGGGAACGATCCTCAACACCGAAAACTCTCTGGATGTGGCGATCGATGGGAAAGGTTTTTTCCCGATTTTATTGCCGGATGGCACCGAAGCCTATACCCGTGATGGCAGTTTCAAGATCTCTGATCAGGGGCAACTGGTGACCGCTTCCGGCTATACCTTGCAGCCTGGTATCACCATCGGTGCCGATGTGCAGTCGATTACGATCGGGCTGGATGGAGTGGTTTCTGTGGCTTTACCGAACCAGGCGGCCCCTTCCGTGATCGGCAATATCCAGATCAGTAATTTTATCAATCCAACCGGCCTGCAGCCAATCGGTGAAAATCTGTTTCTGGAATCCGCTGCCAGTGGCACTGCGCAGGCAGGTACACCCGGTTTAACCGGTCTCGGACGATTACGTCAGGGAGGGCTGGAGGGTTCAAATGTAAATATCGTCGAAGAAATGGTCGGTATGATTGAAACCCAGCGTGCCTATGAAATGAATTCCAAATTGATTTCAACCGCTGACGGCATGATGCAATACCTGAATAACAACCTGTAGGTGATGTGATGAACCCAGGCATAAACAAAACATTGCTGCTGCTGGTTTCTGTGCTGCTATTGCAGGCCTGTGCCAGTACCCGCATTGAAGTACAGCCGGATCCGATGTATGCACCGGTCGATCTGAAAGAAAGTCGTTTTCAGCCCGTCAATAATGGTTCGATCTTTCAACAGGGACGTTCGGTTCGCCTGTTTGAAGACAGCAAGGCATTCCGGGTCGGTGATCTGCTCAGTATTGCACTGGCAGAATCCACTAATGCAACTAAATCGGCTGCCACCACGACTTCCAAGGATGATGCCGCCAGCGTTGGGGCCGGCACCGTGTTTGGCATTACCCCGACCTACAAGGGGCAATCGATTCTGAATAACTCGATCTCATCCGAGCGTGCTTTTAACGGCAGTGGTGATTCTGCGCAGAGCAACAGCCTGCGCGGCGAGATTACGGTGATGGTGTCCGACATACTGCCGAACGGTAATCTGGTGGTGCGTGGTGAAAAGATTATCGGACTCAATCAGGGCTCCGAGTTTATTCGCATTACCGGCATCGTACGCCCACAGGATGTCAGTTCGAACAATGAAGTAGAGTCTGCCAAGCTGGCCAATGCGCGTATCTATTACGGCGGCGGCGGTGTGGTCGCAGAGGCCAATACCAAGGGCTGGTTGAGTCGCTTTTTCAGTAGCCCGATTTTTCCTTTTTAGGAGTTGATGATGAAAACATTAAGCCGTTATTTACTACTGGCTCTGATCCTGTTTAGCACCGTGGCCGGCGCAGAACGGATCAAGGACTTGACCCAGATTCAGGGCGTACGCAGCAACCAGCTGGTCGGTTATGGACTGGTCGTTGGTCTGGATGGTACCGGTGATCAAACCGCGCAAACCCCGTTTACGGTGCAGAGTCTGAAAAGTATGCTGTCTCAATACGGCATTACGCTACCAGCGAATGTGAATCCACAGGTGAAGAATATCGCTGCGGTCAGTATCCATGCCGATCTGCCGCCATTCGCCAAGATCGGCCAGACCATCGACATAACGGTTTCATCACTGGGTAACTCGAAAAGCCTGCGTGGCGGTAGCCTGCTGATGACTCCGCTGAAAGGTGCGGATGGGCAGATCTATGCGATGGCCCAGGGCAACCTGATTGTGGGCGGGCTGGGTGTGCAGGGTGCAGACGGGTCGCGTGTAACCATTAACGTACCGAGTGTCGGGCGGATACCGAATGGTGCTTCGATCGAACACGAGATTAGCAATCCGTTCGCGCTGGGTAATCACATTACACTGAACCTGAGACAGCCGGATTTCACCACCGCAAAACGCCTGGCCGATATCATCAACCGCGTGTTAGGACCGGATAATGCCTTTGCCCAGGATAGCGTGTCGGTCAAAATCAATGCACCGCAGAATATTTCGCAACGCGTCGGTTATATGTCGTTTATCGAGAATCTGGAGTTTGAACCGGGTGAAGCGGCCGCCAAGGTGATCGTGAATTCACGTACCGGTACCGTCGTGATCGGCAATCATGTACGGGTTTATGCGGCGGCGGTTTCGCATGGCAATATGACGGTGACCATCACCAACACCAATCAGGTGAGTCAGCCGAATGCGCTGGCGGGTGGTGATACGGTCGCAGCGCAGCAAAGTGATATCGAGGTAGAGCAGGGTGATAGCCGTATGTTCCTGTTTAATACCGGTGTCACGCTGGATCAGATCGTGCGCGCAGTGAACCAGGTGGGGGCTTCTCCGGGTGATCTGGTCGCAATTCTGGAGTCACTCAAGCAAGTTGGCGCGCTTTCTGCAGAGTTAATCGTGATCTAACCAAAATAACTTGCTGGAGCCAGACATGATGCAGGCCACACAACCCGAACTGTATATGAATATGCAGCAGTTCTCTGAACTGAAGCTGGAGGCACGCCAGCATTCTGCTGACGCCGGCAAAAAGGCTGCACAACAGTTTGAAGGCCTGTTTATCCAGATGATGCTAAAGAATATGCGTGCTGCCGCCAAATTCGATGATTCCCAGCATAGTAGTTATATGGATTTCTATACCGACATGTACGACAAGCAGATTGCCCAGATCATGTCACAACAGGGCGGGATCGGTATTGCCGGTATCATGCAGCAGCAACTGGATCCGATATTATCAGCCGCGCAGCCTTCGAGGCAGGAAGTTGCCGCAGAGGCAGGTCATCGTTTGCCGTCTTACCGCCTGCCAGAGGTTGAAAGTAATGTGTTACCGCTGCCCGAAATGAGTTATCAGGCGTCTAATCCGGCGGTCAAAACGCATGAGTTTAATCTGCAGATAAAGGCGAATGTCGAACTGCCGCAAAATGCCGCTGATTCTCTACAGTCTGAAACGGTCGAAGCCTTTTATGGCTGGCAGGCTGCCGAAACCTTCGTGCAGGATCTATGGCCGCATGCTCAACAGGCGGCGGCTAAGCTGGGTGTATCTGCGCAGGTACTGGTGGCGCAGTCCGCACTGGAAACGGGCTGGGGCCGACATACGATAAAAAAGCCGGATGGTAGCGTGGCCTTTAATCTGTTCGGGATTAAGGCTGGCAATGGCTGGGCCGGTCAGTCGGTCCATCAACACACGCTTGAATTCCGCTCCGGTTCCATGCAGCGCGAGTCAGCCAGTTTCAGAGCCTATGATTCGATTGCCGATGCGCTTGACGATTATGTGTCGTTCGTTCAGCAGCGGCCACGCTATGCAGAGGCTCTGCAGCATGCAGGCGATGATATGGCTTATATCGACGGCCTGCATCAGGCTGGCTATGCCACCGATCCCGAGTATGCCAGCAAGATCCACAATATTATGCAGGGCCAGACCATTAAACAGGCTCTGGCAGAATTAGAGGTCGGTGAGCTATTAACCCCGCAAGCCTCACTGAGACAGGAGCAAAACCATGGCTGATATGCTGAATAATGCGGTTTCCGGGCTGCTCTCGTTCCAGCGCGCGTTGAGTACCACCAGCCACAATATTGCGAACGTCAGTACCGAGGGCTATAGCCGCCAGCGCGTATCCATTCAGGCGAATGTGCCATCCACTGTCGGCTCGCTGCTGGTGGGGAATGGCGCCCATGTGAGTTCGATTGATCGGGTGTTTGACCGCTTTCTGACCTCGGATCTACGCCTGGCCAGCTCGGTATCCGGAAAGCTGGATATGTTCACCGAACTGGCGCGTTATGTCGATGATGTTCTGGCCGATCCTGCAGGGGGTATTTCACCGCTGATGCATGATTTTTTTGCAGCGGTGCAGGATGTGGCGGATGATCCGAACTCGATCAGTGCCAGAAACAATATGATCAATGTCGCCAGCTCGCTGTCTGCAGGTTTCCATAATATGGATAACCGCTTCAAGCAGCTGGAACAGAATACCACCAAGGATATTCGTGGCGTGGTGGAAGAGATCAATAAACTGGTGGAAGATATCGCCGATGTGAATGTGGCCATCAACAAGCTAAAGTTTGGTGGTGGCAGCCAGCAGTCAGCCGATCTGCTCGATCTGCGCGATCAGTTGATACTGGAACTGTCGCAGAAGATTGATATATCGGTACTGAATGAAGATGCCGGTAGTATGTCAATCTTTATCGGTAATGGTCAGACCCTCGTTAACGGCAATAATGCGTCGACGCTCGGAACCGTACCCAGCAGTGCTGACCCGACGCAGGATCTTATTGTCTATCAGGGATTAAGCTCACCCGTGGATATTTCGGGTTCGCTACGCGGTGGTGGCGAACTGGGTGCACTGCTGGAATTTCGTGATCAACTGCTGAAGGATACTCGTAACGACCTGGGGCGGGTTGCTATTGCACTGGCAGAAACCTTTAATACCCAGCACAGCAACGGCATGGATCTGAATGGTAATCTGGGTGGCGACTTTTTTTCGGTAGCCAGTCCGAAGGTGCTCAGCTTTGGCGGCAATCCAGGCACGGCCAGTATTACCACTTCCATTTCAGATGTTGGAGCACTCACCCGTTCGGATTATACACTCGCCTTTGATGGTAGCAGCTGGCGCCTGAGCTCGGATTCCGGATCGGTTTCAGGCGCGGTTGCGGATGCTTCGCCGGCTAATACTACGCTGACCTTCGAAGGCATTACGCTTACGATCGATGGCGTAGCCAGTAGCCCTGCAGCCGGTGATCAGTATCGTATCAAGCCAACCAGTGGCGGTGCAGGCTCGCTCAACGTGGTAATCAGCGATCCTCTACTGATCTCGGCGGCGGCAC
>FLOH01000553.1_pt1 | contig 77157 bp, 59 predicted proteins | sample 756751 | NCBI WGS metagenome assembly FLOH01 (sample SAMEA4026879, study PRJEB14308) | marine metagenome | biome: coastal water; material: water | depth 74 m
CAACCCTTTTTTTCCATTTTGAAACCATGCACCTTATTTATAAAGGGTCTAACAAAAAGGCATCAGTTTGATAAAGGGGCATCTGATGCCCTCGCTTCCCTTGAGAGAGCCCATTCTCTTGACACAAAAGACGAATTTCTCTATTCTCCATCCACGAAAAAAGGATTTCTTATCAATAAGTTACAATCTCCCATAAAGCGTTAAACTCTGATTGATAATGTAATATTGATGGGGGTTCATGAAAGGTGATGGGTATGGGATCAAATCCAAAACCCAATGGTGTTCAGTATCCGAACATCCATAGGAATTCCAGAAATAGAACCCGTGCTCCGGAAAACGATACCCGGTATGTGATTGATATTGATATCGGTGGTACCTACACGGACGCTATTGTTTCCCATGGAGGCGGCGCCGCCTATTTCAAAACCGACACCACCCCCAGTGATTTGAGCCAATGCTTCGAAGATGCGCTTCAAAAAGGCGCCGTTCAACTGGGGTTTTCAAATACCGGACTTTTTCTCCGGAAAATCCTGGTCATTCGATTGTCCACAAGCCTGTCCACCAACACCCTCCTGGAGAGAAAAGGGGAGCGTGTGGGGCTGCTCCTGACCGAAGGGCGCAGCGCAGAATACCTGGCTTGCTTCCACACCCCTCGAAATGAAGGGCATATCCTGTTTCCGGATATGGTCGAAGAAGTGGGAAAGCCATTGCCGGATGAAGAGATCAGGGAAAAAGCGTATTTGCTCCTGACGCGGGGAATCACTGCAATGGTTGTCTGCCTGGATGGATCCGCTGATTTTCCAAAAGGTGAAGACCGGGTGAAAACCGTTATCGGCCAATATTTCCCCAAACACTCCATAGGTTCGGTCCCGGTGCTCCTTTCAAGCCAAGTGAGCAGGGACGAAGACTATTTCAAACGGATCAACACGGCCCTTCTGAACGCCTACGTACACGCCGCACTTTCCCGCCAGGTTTCAGGCATCGAAGATTTTTTGAGGGATGAAGGGTTCGCTCATCCGCTGCTTATTGTTCACACTAATGGTGGAAGTGCCCGTTCAGCCAAAAGTACAGCCATACAGACCTTGAGTTCGGGTGCCGCCGCCGGCATTTACGGCTCCCAGCGGCTGTCCTCTTTTTACCATAAATCCCATGTGGTGATTGCCGACGTGGGCGGAACCAGCACTGAAATCGGCCTCAATCAATATGACCGGATTGCTTACGCCATGCCCTCCCATGTGGGAGACCTTCCCCTGGATATTCTTTCTCCGGTGTACTCCACCCTGGGAATCGGCGGCGGTTCAATTGCCCGAATCAATCAGGAGGGCAATGTTCATTTCGGTTTTGAAAGTGTTGGCGCTTTTCCGGGTCCGGCCTGTTATAACCTGGGTGGAACTGAACCGACCTTGACCGACGCCTATTTAATCTTAGGGTACTTTGATGAAAACTATTTTCTCGGGGGGCAGAAACGGATTCATAAACATTGGGCAAGAAAGGTGGTCCAAAAGAAGATTGCCGATCCTTTGGGCATTGCCGTTGAGGAGGCCGCCTTAGCCATAAAGAATAAGGCAGTGGAAATCATCGGAAATCGGATTCGAAGGGTGATATCAGTTGAAGGTGGGAGCCCTTCGGAGTTTTCCCTCTTTGCGGTAGGCGGGGGGGGAGGCTGCATCGGATCCGATCTGATGGATTATGCGGGGTTACGTGAAGTTTGTGTTTTTCGTCAGGGGTCGGTTTTCGGTGCCTATGGTTCAAGCGGCATGGATATCATGCACCAATACAAAAAGCGGATGAATGTTGTTTGGAAGAAGAATGATGCGACGTCCGCACAAATTGTAAGGGCTCTGAACAAAGCCATTCTGGCGCTTCAACGTCATGCGGAAAAAGATATGCTCGGAGAAGGTTTTTCCCCCCAGGAAATACGGTTTGAAACTGAATTGGAACTGAAATCCCTTTCTGCTGAAAGAACCTATCGGTTGATCTTGCCGTCACCGTTTCTGTGGCCTGAATCAGCATTCTTTCCCCTTACCGGGGATATGCCCGCCGAAAATAAAATTCGTATTACCGGGGTGGTCTTGAACGCTCGGGGAGATATCCCCCACGCGGAGCCGACACCTCAGCCGGATGGCGGGATCCGGAAAAACCTGAAGAAGGGGGCGAGGCGTGTTTGTGTGGCACCGGGGACTTTCGAGGATATCCCCATTTACTCATGGGATGGCTTTTCAGCATCCCGGCTTGTCACAGGTCCCGCATTGATGGAAAGCAGCGAAACCACCTTGTGGCTGCCGGAGGGAAAAACCATTTCGTTTGATGAATATGGTAGCGGCATTATCAAGAAATTGTGAGTCCACCATCATAAATTTGATACCTTAAAGAGAGCATCATGCAATCCAAGCCGGAAAACAGCATTGATATGGATATCGGGGGGACGTTTACGGATTGTTTTGTTCAATACAACGGGCGCATGGGCTACGCCAAATCACCCACCACCCACTATAATCTTTCAACCGGATTCATGCGGGCCATCGAAGCGGCCGCCCGTCAGCTCGATATTGACCCGGCGTTACTGCTTACCATGACGAAAATGGTTCGGTACTCCACGACGCTCGCCATGAACAAACTCATTGAACGGACCGGCCCAAACTTGGGGCTTTTGACCACCGAAGGATTTGAAGATTTTATTCACATTGGCAAAGGGGCTCAGTGGACGGACGGGCTTTCAAAACAGGAGGCGCGCAACCTGGCCCAGGTGGCAAAGCCGATTCCTCTGGTCTCCAGGGATCGAATCATCGGGGTAAAAGAGCGGGTGAATCACAAGGGAGAAGTACTGAGAAAGCTGGACGAATCGGATCTGATTCAAAAATTACGGATCCTCACGGATCAGGGAGTCCGAGGGATTGTGGTCTGCCTTCTCTGGTCCCACGTTTATCCCGAACATGAAATACGCGTTCGGGAAATCATCGAAAAAGCTTATCCGGAATCGTGTCTTGGCTATATGCCCGTCTTTCTTTCCCATGAGATCCAACCCAAAAAAGGTGAATACCAGCGAGCCATGACGGCCATTTTAAATGGCTACCTCCACCGTTCCGTGACGGAAGACCTGAGGGGAATTCGAAATGAACTCAGGGAGAAGGGCTATCAGGGGCCCATGTTGATGGTGCACAACTCCGGCGGCATGGGCGAAGCCCTTAAAACCACCGCCATTGACACCTTTAACGGCGGACAGGTTGCGGGCATTATCGGGAGTCTGGAGATCGCGAGGCATTACGGTTATGAAAATGTGGTCACTACGGATATGGGCGGCACCAGTTTTGACCTAGGCGTTATTTACGATGGCCGGGTGCATTTTCATGAAATAAATCCCGTCATCGACCGTTGGATGGTGAATGTCAATATGGTGGAGTGTCAAAGCATCGGCGCCGGCGGCGGATCCGTGGGGTGGATCAACGAGGCGCTGGGGGGAAGTCTTGCGGTCGGACCCGGGAGTGCCGGTTCAATGCCCGGACCTGCCTGCTATAATCTCGGCGGTAGCGAACCCACCGTGACCGATGCGGACGTGATCCTGGGCTATATCAATCCCGATTTTTTTCACGGGGGACGGATTCAGCTGGACAAAGGGTTGGCACGTAAGGCCGTTCGGGAAAAGATCGCCGGGCCCCTCGGCATGAATGTGGAAGAAGCGGCCTTTTGCATGAGAAAACTGGTGGACGGAAACATGGGAAACGCCATCTCCAAAGAGACCATGCTTCGAGGCCATGATCCCAGGAACTTTGTGCTGTTCAGTTTCGGCGGCGCAGGCCCAACCCACTGCTGTGGTTATGCCGGGGCCAGTCATATCCCTCGCCTGATCACCTTTCCGTTGTCGCCGGTTTTTTCCGCCTTTTCCGGATCCCTGATGGATATTCGGCACATCCATGAGCTCTCCAGAACCCTCGTGGTGGTTCCACCCGGGCATTATCATCCGGTTCTGGATCTGTCCGATTATAACGCCATCGTGAAAAAATTGTTGCAGGAAGCCCGGAGAAGCGGCAGGGCGGTAGGACTTGCACCGGAAAAGATGTCTTTTTTTCTGGAACTGGACATGAAATATACAAAGCAGTTGCATGTGAAGAGGACCCGGACCCCCCGTCTCTATTTAAGGGATCATGAGGATGTAACCAATCTGTTAAAATCCTTCATAAACGAATACCGGAAAATTTTCGGCTCGGCAGGCATATACCCCGAAGGGGGCGTCTCCATTGAAAGCTTCATCCTCCATGCGGTTTACCCGCTTAAAAGACCTATCTTGAAAAAACTCAAAACCCATAAATCCCTTCCCTCCCGTGAGGCAAAAAAAGGATCGCGGCAGGTTTTTTGGGAAGAAGAAAAGGGGTTTCAAAAGACCCCTGTTTATGACTACGCCAGGCTCCGGTGCGGCAATGTGATTCAGGGCCCTGCCGTTGTTGAAGCCGATGACACCACCATAGTGATTCCCCATGGGGTTAGGTTTTCCATCGACGCTCACATGAACAACATCATGGAACTGAACTTTTAAGGAGACGGATGATGATTCTGGACATGACGTTCACCGAGCGATTGAAGCCCGAACCCTTCTCCCCCCATGAATTTGAGTGTATGGATGCCCTGGATCCCATCGATTTCGAGGTAGTTAAGGAAAAGCTCAATATGATTGTGGAGGAGGCCAAGGAGATATTTGTCAGAAGCGGTGTTTCGAGCATGCTGAGGTCCGGGGATGTGAGCGTGGGGCTTTACACGGCCAAAGGGGATATGGTGACGTCCGCTTGCGGATCCTACCTATATGCGGTTTGCGGCCAACCTCAGATTAAATATATCAACAGCCGGTGGAAGGACAACCCTAATGTGGGGGTCAGACCGGGAGATATTTTCTATGCCAACGATGCCGTATACGGGGGCGTTCACAACCCGGATCAGTTTGCCTTTATCCCCATATTTCACAAAGACCGTCACATGGCCTGGGTCGCCGCCGCGTGCCATCAACCTGAAACGGGCGCCTGCGAACCGGGCGGCATGCCGGTCAGCTCAAAAACACGTCATGATGAAGGCATGAAGCTTTCTCCCATCAAGATTGGAGAGAATTTCCGTCTTAAGGAAGATCTTCTTGAAATGATGGCCAACATGGTTTCCCGGGCGCCCCATATGCAGATTATTGATCTGAGGGCTCGGGTCATGGCCTGCGACAGGGTGCGGATTCGAATCGAAGATCTGTGCGGGGAAAGAGGTGTCGATTTTCTGGTGGGTGTGTTTGCCAAAATCATTAAAGATACGTCTGATGCCGCCGGAAAACGGATTTCAAGTTGGGTGGACGGCCGGTTCAGAAGCGTCGTTTTCACCGATCACATCGGAACCGACGAGGGGTTGGTCAGGGGATACTGCACCCTGACGAAAAAGGGGGATCGCCTAACCCTGGATTTTACCGGGACTTCTCCTGAAACGCCGGGTCCCTACAATGCCTTCAAGCACACGATGATTGCCCACAACGCCATGTATCTTTACGGTTTTCCGTTTTATGATCTGCCCCTTTCAGCGGGCATCTGGGGCCCCATTGACACCATCGTCCCCAAAGGAACATGCCTGAACGCAAACCCTGAGGCCGCAGTGGCCAACTCCGTCATGATCTGTAGCCTAAGCATGTGCCTGATCCATCTCACCATGAGCAAAATTCTATTTGCCTCCGGGTTCAAGGATATTGCCACCGCCCCCTTCGGCAACAACGGGGATGCCTATGTGATGGCGGGTCGCAACCAGTGGGGCGTCAACTTCAGCGAAATGCTGGCCTATCCCCTGAACTGTGAAGGGGGCGGGGCTCGGCATGATGCCGATGGGGTGGATGCCTGGGGATTTCCCTGGGGTCCCTGGGGCCGGGGACCGGATGTGGAAACGGAAGAAGATGAAAAGCCTCATCTTCACCTGTTTCAAAAAATGCTCAAGGATTCCTGCGGGCACGGAAAATACCGGGGCGGCGCCGGCATCACCGTGGCCTGGATGGTTCAGGGAACGGACAAGGCCGTGTACCAGTCCATTGTCAAATCATCCCGGGTGCAGGCCCTTCAATCCTTTTTCGGAGGGCATCCGCCCCCCACCCATCCCGGCATTCAGATCCGCCATTCCGATGCTTTAGCCCGAATGGCGGACGGAAAGAAGGATCTGCCCACGGATGTTTACGAGTTGATCAAAGACCGAACGATTCAAGGGGAATATGAAGTGACCACCAATCTTAGACCCGCGAGTGAATTTGCCGAAGGCGATATCTTTGTGGGGTGTTCCCATGGGGGCGTGGGGTATGGTGATGTGTTGGAACGGGACCCTTTGAACGTCATGAAGGATCTCAAGCAGGGCATCATTTCAAAATGGGTTGCACGAAATGTCTACCATGTGGTTTATGAACCGGAAACCCATGTGGTGGACATGGCCGCGACGGAGAAGGATCGGGAAAAAGAGCGAATAAAAAGAATCAAAAGAGGAATGCCTTACCATCAATTCATGAAAGCGTGGTCGCGGCAAAAACCGGACGCCAAAATCCTGAAATATTACGGCCCATGGCCCGGTGTGGTTTCAGCAAATCATGTTGAAGCCGGTTCCGGCAAGGGGGATCAATATGGTGGAAAATAGCAGGGGATCATCGCCGCGTCTTCTCATGGTGGAGGACGATGGCTATTGTCTCTTTTTCCTCAAAGATCTTCTCAATCTTCGTCATATTGAGATCGAGACCGCGGGGCGGGACAGCAAGATTTTTGAGAAGGCATCACAAAATGATTTTGACGCCATTATGTTGAGTTTTCGAGGGATCATCCAAAACGATCTTTCCATTGTTCAAAGCCTGCATGAAGATAATCCGTACGCCCCCTTGATTGCGGTGGCTGAACGGGTGGATGTGGATTTTGCCCTGGATGTTCTGCGGGCGGGGGCCTTTGATTATCTGGTCAGGCCTTTCCAGAATGCGGCAAGGGTTGAGAGCGCCCTCAAGAACGCTTTTTTGGAAAGCGACAGCCTGAGAAAGGCCGCTGATCTGGGGGATACGAAGGTAGTGGATCATGGCATGGTGGGCAAAAGCCGGGTTGTGCTCGAGATATTGAAGAAATGCCGGCAGATCGCGCCCCTTAATGTGAATGTGCTCATCAGCGGAGAAAGCGGCACCGGCAAGGAATTGATCGCACGCGCCGTTCATGCGGAGAGCCATCGAAAGTCTGGACCATTTCTGGCGGTGAATTGCGGCGCCATACCGGACGGATTGATTGAAAGCATCTTTTTCGGCCATGAAAAAGGCGCCTTCACCGGTGCCGTTCAATCCCATGCGGGCATCATGGAGAAGGGGGATGGCGGAACCGTTTTCCTGGACGAGATCGGCGAGTTGAGTTCGAAAGGTCAGGTAACGCTACTCCGGTTCATGGAAGATCGTGAATTCATGAAGGTGGGGGGAGTGAAGGCCCATACCTCGGATGTTCGCATTATTGCCGCCACAAATCGAAATCTGGAAGAAGAAATAGACCTCAATGAATTCAGGACGGACCTTTATTATCGGCTGAATGTGGTCAATTTCAAAGCGCCGACACTGAGACACAGGCCTGATGATATTGTCCCTCTGGCGAATTTCTTTTTGAGGCGGTTCTGCTTCAAAAACAATCTAAGGCACCTCAGGTTTTCAACCCGGGCAGCAGGCCTTCTTGTCAAATATCCCTGGCCCGGCAATGTGAGGGAGCTTGAAAATCTCGTGGAAGGTTTGGCGGCCACACTGCCCATGGATCGAAACATCATCGTTTCCGAAGACGTGTTGGGTTATTCCGGAAAAATTCAAAAGAGCCTGGGCGCAGCCGATTCCCTTACCAATGAATCTCTCCACAAACAAACCTACAAAGAAGCCCAGGAAATCTTTGAAAAAATGTATTTGACGGATCTGTTAAAAACATTCGAGGGAAATGTGGCAAAAGCCGCACGGCACGCCCAGTTGCACCCCGTGACGTTGCACCGAAAATTGAAAAAACTCCGGTTGGGAAATTATTCGGCTTGATGGGTCCTCAGGTGCGTCATTCCTGGCGGCTCTAAAATTTTAAACATATAAAATCATTACTATTTTTCGATATTATAATGCCTTTATTTCTTTATTATTGACTCCAAACGGTACCTGTTGTACATTTCGTATATATAGTACGCAAAGGAGGTTTGTTATGCCTACAACAATTACTACCGCTGATGCCAGGAAGAATTTTGCTGATATTGTTAATAGAGTCGCTTACGGCAATGAGCCCATTGTCTTGACTCGAAGAGGACAAAAAATTGCCGCTTTGATATCTATAGATGAACTTGAGTTGCTTCAGCAAATTGAAGACCATATAGATATTGAAGATGCGAAGAAAGCCCTTGTTGAACCAGGTGGAAACATTTCTGCTCAAGATTTTTGGAAGCAACTGGGACTTGAATAAATGAAATATGCCGTTGAGTTTCGTCCAGGTGTCCTGAAAAGTGTGAGACGTTTTCCCAAACGGGATTTGGTGAAAATTAAGAAGAAAATTGATGAGTTTAGTGCTGATTTGCCTGAACCTGCCACGACCAAAATAAAAGGGAATAATCCTTTCCACAAAGTTCGTTCTGGCGATTATCGTATTATTTATGAAATTCATGACGATAAATTGGTGATTTTGATTGTTAAGATTGGCCAAAGAAAAGATGTTTACAAAAGACTCCCATAATTTCCTCCTTCTCAAACTCCCACATAGATTTCATTCCGGTTTCCAATTTCTGCATTATAACGTTTAGCTCACCAGCGCCTCCACCGGCCCCCGCTGGAACCGCCTAAGTATCAGGCGTCTGGTGCAGCGTTTGGTTGGGCCGTCAATGCTCGCAACACGCTACGAACCCAAATTAATGGGCACCTACGATTTTTTAAAAGCATATTTTTGGGGTCAAAAAGATGCTTTTAAGGACTGACAATACCCTGATTTATGAGTTAACCTGTTGAATTTATGCCTATCTGCTTGGTCCGATCCCATTTGCCACAAGTTTTTTACAAGTATATTTCATTGACCGTTTTGCAATCATGTAAAGGATTAAAATCATAACGAAAGCCCATTAGCTGTTGCGTTTTTGTTAATGTTCCACTTGCAGAACTGCAATTTTGCTATCCTCATCCCTGTCACGGGTATTTTCCGAATCGGCTTATCGCAAAATAATACCTGTAAAAACAATATTTTAAAGACTCATATCCGAATGCCCCTCCTTCCCGGCACGGGAATTGCTTTTAGACAATGCAACCAGCCGGCACAATTGTCCATTCGCATTTTTAATTTCTAACCCGTATTTTTGTCCCATAACCGAACCACGATTTTAACCAACAATCAGGGTGAAGTGAACAGCAGCAACACGCATCCACATGAAAGGAGAAACAGGTCTATGGGTTTTACAATTGACATTGACACAGGGGGCACCTTCACTGACGGTCTGTTTACGGACGGAACAGTGATTAAAAGGGTGAAGGTGGACACCACCCCCCATGACATCACGGTTTCGTGGCTCACCGCCATGAGGGAAGGCGCGCTGAAGTTCGGTTTTCCAACCCTGCGAGACTTTATGGAACAGGTGGATATCGTCAGGTGGTCCAACACCACCGCCAGCAACATCATTGCTGAAAAAAAAGGGCCCAAAATAGGGCTTTTTGTAACGGAAGGTTATGAGGACTCTCTGTATTCTTCTTTAAAGGATAGTCCGGCTTTCGGCCGCCTTGTGGATCAAGGCAATATCGAAGTGGTGAGTCTTCCCATGGAGGGCGCCGCGCTGGTGCTTCAATTAAAAAAGCTGCTCGAAAAAGGTGTCCGCAGAATCTGCATCAGCCTTAAAGACGGTCTTAAAAACCTGAAAGATGAAATTCAACTGAAAGACATTTTTGAAGAGCAATATCCCGATCACTACCTGGGCAATGTGCCCTTTTTGTCCGCCGGCGATATCTGCAAACACCCCGACGATATGACCCGGACCCATGTGGCCCTCATGAATTCCTATGTGCATGATGCCATGGCCCGGGCCATGTTCAAGGCGGAAGACGATCTTCGGGAAAGAGGGTATCTGGGGACCCTCTTGCTGGGGCAAATTGACGGGGGGGTTGCCAGGGTGGCCAAGACGAAACCCGTGGATACCATTGAATCCGGACCCATCTTCGGTCTCCACGCGGGCGCTTTCTGGGCTGATAAGTATAAACTTGAAAATGTCATCACCCTGGATGTGGGCGGCACCACCACTAAAGTGGGCGTGTTGGAAAATTTCAGACCGGCCATGGTCCGTGAAGGGAGTATTCTGAACATCCCTTTGAAGCGATCCATGATTGATCTCAGGAGTATTGCCCTTGGGGGCGGCACCATTGCGAGGGTTATGGACGGCAAATTGAAACTGGGGCCCGAAAGCATGGGGGCTTATCCGGGACCTGCCTGTTACGATCTGGGCGGCAACCAGCCGACACTGACCGACGCCTACCTGACAAAAGGATTCCTGGATCCGGAGTATTTTGCCGGTGGTTCCAGGAAGATTAACCTTGAGGCGTCAATGCAGGCCATTGGCGGGAACATTGCCGAACCCTTAGGTTTGGAACCCCATTATGCAGCCTATGAAATCGCTGATCTGGCAACACAGATGATCGCCGATGAAATCCTGAGCGTCATTTCACGCCGGGGAAAAGATCCGAAGGAATACACCTTGTTCGCCTTTGGGGGCAACGGCGGCATGGTGGGTTGTGAAGTGGCCCGGAAGGTGGGTATCGAAAAGGTCCATCTCTTTTCCCTGGGATCCGTTTTCAGCGCCTTTGGTTCATCGGTTGCCGATGTGTCCCATACCTATGATTATTCCCCCTACATGCCGGCTTCAAACCATAAGGAACTGGGGAAGATCGTCCGCCGAATGATGGAAGACGCCAGAAGAGATATGGAGGGTGAAGGGTTTGATCCTGAAGGGGTGGAAACGGAGCTTGAGATTTCCTTTGAAAGCCAAAAGGATGTGGCACCCATCATCTTTCCGTGGACCATCGAAATCCTGGATGACAATGATACTGCCCAGATGTTGAAAAAGATTTTTTTAAAGGGCGGTGAGCCTCAGGAGACCCTTGATCGCATTATCGACGTTATGAAACTCCGGGTGAAATCAGAGGTGGCCAAAATCGAGCCCGTGGATCTTGCCGTTGACGACGAATCCATTGCACCTGCTGAAAAGGGCGACCGTGTGGTGTATCGGGGAAGCGAAAAGGTCACCACCAAATTGTATGACCTGGATAAACTTAAACCGGGGAATGTGATTGACGGTCACGCCCTCATGGAGGGCGAAGACACCACCCATGTTGTCCCTCGAGACTGGCGGTTTGTAATGGATGCCTTTGGAAACGGCGCCTTGTACAGGAGGTCAAAACAATGAGCAGCAAGATAATGATCACGGAGTATCTGGACCTTGATCTTGACGAGGCAAAATGGCATTGCAGTTCCTGCGGTCATGGCCTCATCGATGCGGAAAAAAACTATAAGGAAGGGTGCCTGGTTTACGGCAGGGATCCCAGAGAGGTACACAATCCCGGTTTTGAGGGAGAGTATAATTTTGCGCCGGATCCCGATTGGGTCCGGATCATTGAATTTTATTGTCCGGCCTGCGGTGTTCAGATTGAAACGGAATACCTTCCGCTGGGTCATCCCATTACCCATGACATTGAGATTGACCTCGAGAGCTTAAAGGGGCGGATCGCGAAAGGCGAACTTGCAATCGTCGACAAAAGATTGGAGGTGAGGTCATGAACACCATAGACATCGATGTGGGCGGGACCTTTACGGACCTTGTCCTCAATTTTGAAGGCCAAACCATCATAAAGAAATCACCCACCACACCCTATGATCTTTCCATCTGTTTTTTGGGCGCCATTGAACAGGGCGCGGAAGAACTGGACATGGAGTTGGATGAAATGCTGCCTGAGATCGATCTTCTGCGGTATTCCACAACGGTTGCCATGAACCGGCTTATTGAGCGGAAAGGTCCCCGTCTGGGCCTGATCGCAACCGAAGGGCATGAAGACGCGATTCTGATCGGAAGGGGCGCCCAGTGGGTGGATGGCACCCGTATTACCGAGCGAAGAGATATTGCGGTTCAAAACAAACCCCTTCCCATCATTCCACGGGAATTAATTGTGGGGGTCAAGGAACGTATCGATTCTTTTGGGAATATCATTCGTCCCCTGGATGAAGCGGATGTTCGAAAAAAAGTCCACTACCTAGTGGACAAGGGTGTGAGGGGCTTTGTGGTATCGCTGCTCTGGTCGCCGGCCAATTCAGACCACGAAAAGAGGATCAAACAAATCATTCGTGAAGAATACAAGGAATACTATCTGGGGTTTTTGCCGGTTGTGCTGGCCAGCGACGTCATCGGTCGCACGGGGGAATATCAGAGAACCATGTCGGCGGTCCTGGACGCATACCTTTTTCGATCCATGCAGATGGAACTCTCCGCCATGTGGGACAAGCTTCGAGAGTACGGCTATGCGGGTCCCTTCATGATGGTGCATAACTCCGGCGGCATGGCCGAGGTGTTCAAGACCGACGCGGTGCGAACCTACAGCGCCGGTCCCGTGGCGGGTCTAATCGGTTCCTACCGCCTGGCCAAGGCAATCGGCTATAAAAACGTCATTACCAGTGATGTGGGGGGCACCAGCTTTGATATCGGTCTGGTGGTGGGGCAGAGTGTCAGAAATTACGATTTTCGCCCCATACTGGATCGCTGGATGGTGGGGATGACCATGTTGCAGACAATGTCCATCGGTGCCGGCGGCGGATCCATCGCATGGCTCAACACCCTGCTGGGCAACCAGCTGGAAGTGGGTCCCCAGAGTTCGGGATCATACCCCGGTCCCATCTGTTACGATCAGGGCGGAGAAGCGCCCACGGTGACCGATGCGGACCTGGTGTTGGGATACATCGATCCGGACTACTATTTCGGCGGGAATATGTTGTTGAACAAGGAAAAGGCTGAGGAGGCCATTAAAACCAAACTGGCGGATCCTTTGGGGTTGAGCGTTCCCGAAACCGCACTGCTCATTCGAAAGATCGTGGACAGCCACATGGCGGCCGCTATCCGGAAGGAGATCAATCTGCGTGGGTACGACCCCAAGGAGTTCGTCCTGTTTGCCGTGGGCGGCGGAGGACCCACCCATGTGGCAGGATATATGGGAGATATCCCCACGGCCATGGTCTTTCCCTTCTCTCCGGTATTCTCGGCCCTGGGATCTTCGGTTATGGATATCTTGCATATTTATGAGGCCAGCAAGCGGTATATGGTGATGGAACCTGCGACCGCTGTTTTCAACACCAATTTTGATGAATTCAATCATGAAGTTGAAGTTTTGATTGAAAGGGCGAAAAAGGAGTTGCAGGGTGAGGGGCTCGATCTCGAAAAGGCGGTGTTCAAGCTGGAGCTGGACATGCTCTACGGCGGACAGGTGCACCGTAAACGGGCAAGTTCTCCGCTTCTCCATATCAAAAGCCAGGCCGACATTGAAGCCGTCTATGAATCATTTAAAACGGAATTTAGCGAAACCTTCAGCCCGTTGGTGGTCCATCCCGAGGGAGGCTGCTATGTGGAGAACTTTGTGGTCACTGCTTCCATCCCCACGGAAAAACCGCCTTTGGCGGTTTACGAAATGGAAGGCCCGGACCCATCGGCCGCGAAAAAGGGGAGCAGAGCATGCTACTGGGGAAACGGGGGGGTTGAGGAATCGCCGGTCTATGAATATGATCAGCTGAAAGCAGGCAATATCCTTAAAGGACCTGCTATCCTTGAAACGGAATACACCACCCTGGTGTTGCCGCCGGGACTGACCTGCTCCATTGATGAAAACCTTTTTTCCCGTATCGAACGGGCTTGATTTGACATGAGGAGATAAAAAGAATGTCGATTCCAACTCCTGAAGAAAAGTTAGCCATGATTAAAGTTGAGCCTGCCGATGAGGATGAGCTTCGGTGCGTGGAAACACTTGCGCCCGGAGACTTTGAGGTGGGTTTTGAAAGGACCAACAACATCCTGGAAGAGGCCATGGAAGTCTTCATGCGGTCCTCCAGAAGTTCCATGGGGGTGGCGGGCGACTCAATGGTTGCGGTGTTCACCGGAAAGGGGGATATGGGTAATGCCAGCTCGGGGACCTATCTCCACGCCATTATTCAGCCGGCCATCATTAAATATATTATGAAAAACTATGCAGAAAATCCGGGTGTTTCCGAAGGGGATATCTGGTTTACCAATGACGCCCTTTACGGCGGCATTCACAATCCGGATCAGGTGATTGTTATGCCCGTGTTTTATAAGGGGGAACTCATTGCCTGGACGGGAGCTGCAAGCCACACCACTGAAACCGGCGCCAGCGAGCCCGGGGGGATGCCCATTAACGCCAATTCCAGATTCCTGGAAGGGGGAAATTTTCCGCCCATGAAGATCGGGGAGAATTCCCGTATCCGTGATGATATTTTGGAACTGATGGCGGCGTTCGGCCTGCGGGCCCCCCAGATGGTGGTCATTGATCTTAAGGCCAGGGCAACAGCGGCGGACCGGGCCCGGAAACGGATCATTGAACTGGCGGAAGAAAAGGGCGTTGACTATGTGAAAGGTCTCTTTCGCAAGATGCTCATTGTGGCGGAAGAGGGGGCTCGAAAGAAAATTTCAGCCTGGGCCGACGGCATCTATCGTTCGGCAAATTTCTCGGACGGCGTGGGCCTTGAGATCGGATTGGTGCGCTCCTGCTTCGTATCCGTAACCAAAAAAGGCGATCGCCTGACCATGGATTTTACGGGGACCTCTCCCGAGAATCCCTACTCCTATAACGCCCATGTGCAGGCGGTTGTAGGGCATATCTCCAACTATATCTATGAATATGTGTTCTATGATCTGCCGGTAAGCAGCGCCACCTTTGCGTCCATCGATTTTATCTTTCCGCCGGGGTCCTGTCTGAATCCCGATGTGAGGGCCGCCACCAGTTGTGCGGTCATGATCGCAACGGGTGTCATGAGTGCCATGCACAATGTTTTCGGCAAAATGATGTTCAGCTCAAAAGACATGTGGCAACACAGCGTTGCTTCCCATGGCAACGCCGGCAACGCCATGGTAGTTGCCGGACTTTCCCAGTGGAATCTGCCGTTTGCGGACATGCTGGCCTATTCCATCAACAGTGAAGGCCAGGGGGGGAGGCCCACCCAGGATGGGGTCAATGCCTTCGGATTCCCCTGGTGTGTGTTCGGAAGGACGCCGGATGTGGAAGAGATGGAACTGGATCTGCCCATTTTGATCCCCCTTTCCAACCACTGGAAGGACTCCTGCGGCCACGGCAAGTATCGCGGAGGCGTGGGGACGGTCCAGATCTGGGTGACGCACCATGTTCCCCAGATATTCTTCATGGCCATTGCGGACAACAGCAAGATGCAGACGCCCCAACCCCTGTTCGGCGGATACGCTCCCTGCACGGTGCCGGGGATCAGCATCCGGGGAGCCGATATCATGGAGTGCATGGCCAAAGGGGACAAAAGCCTGACCATGGAGCTGTACGATATCCTCTCCAATAAGACCATTGGGGGAGAATGGCAAAATGAGTTTTTTGCCAGGGCCACCACCATGTTCAACCAAAACGATGTGATTACCTTCGGCTTTGCCACCGGAGGAGCAGGCTACGGCGATCCCCTGGATCGTGACCCGGCCCTTGTGGTCCAGGATATCCGGGGTGAGATTATCTCGGACTGGTCCGCGGAAAATGTTTACAAGGTTGTTTATGATAAAAAAACCCTTAAAATCGGCAAGTCTGAAACGGAAGAATTAAGGGCTCAAACACGAAAACAGAGAGTTGATGATGGCATGACCTTTGAGACGTTCAATGAAAACTGGCGTCAGGAAAAGGTCGACGATTCACTCCTGAAGTTTTACGGCACATGGCCGGATGCGGAAGTAATTGCACCCATTTTCAGGCCGTAATCCTGGACTGAAATATCAGAGTATCGTATCATGATCCGATAGCGACCGGTCTTGCAGGGCAAGATTGGTCGCTTGACGGTTATTATCCTCATTTTCAGGGATAAGGAGTCGGTATGTCTCGAACCAAGAAAGATCTAATGAGAAAAGGCGGCATGTTTGTGCCGCTGATTTTTTCTTTCGGCGCCACATGCGAAGACTTGCCGTTGGATGTCTTTTTGGATGATCCCACCAAAATATCCAACAGTCTTCGCACCATCAATACTTTTTTTGAAGCCGATGGAACACTCTGCTGCGGAAATGACCAAATGCTCGCAGAAGCGCTTCGTTCATTCGTTCCCATGGATGAGGGTTCGTTCATGGATCCGGCCGAAAAAGAATCCCTTGTATTGCTGGAGTCCGGAATTGAGCGTCTCGTCGGTGAAGGAAGGCCGGCTGTTGTCCTTGAGGTGGCGAAGAGATTGGGGATACTGATGCCTGAGACCATTCTGTTGGCGGTTATTGCCGGACCGGTGAAACTGGCATCTCAATTGACGGGGTTGCCCGCAGAAGAAATGTTGCACCATCCGAATTTCCTGAGTTTGACCACAAAGGGGATTCTGACTTTCCTGCGGGCCATGGGTGAGACGGGAATCGATATGGTCGCCATACGCGAAGATGCCGTTGCGCCCATTGATACAAAATTTTCCACCGTTTTAAACCGCTGTTATTCACCCCTTTGGAACACCGCAAAGTTCTACGGTATGCACGCACTGTTGATGCCGGGGCAATTTGCCTCTGAAAATGGCGCGTTATATGGAAAAATGGTTAGCAAGGTTATCTTCCCCACAGGCACTTCCCCCAAGGCACTCGAAAAATTCAAAAAGCCATCTTTCTCCATTCCGTGTTCACTATTTGAAAAAGAGGATGATGAAATAGAATCTTTTCTATTAAATAGCGATATCCTTGAATTCCTGAAATCAAAAAAACTTTTCATGGTGACCACGGACCAGGAAGTCCCAGGGACCATCGACAAGGAACGGATGATTAAAGGAATGAAAAAAATAAAGGATGTTTTAACACAACATGGGGAGTGATTTCCTTGTTTATTTAATTTAGGAGAACCGAAACATGACGCATGACAAGAAGTATTGGAATAAAGAGATGGAGACATTACCACCGGAAATGTTCTCCGGGATCCAGGAAGAGCGTCTTATGAAGCAACTGGATTATGTGTGGGACAAATCTTTATTATATCAGGAAAAGTATCTATCGGCAGGCATTAATCGAAATGATATAAAATCCCTTTCGGATCTTTCGAAACTACCCTTTACGGAAAAATACGAAATACGGGAAAGCCTTGCTACGTCGCCACCTCTGGGGAGGCACGCATGTGTTGACATGAGAGATGTTATCAGAATTTATTCCACCAGCGGCACCACGGGCAACCCAACCTATATCGCCCTTACGTCCCATGACAGGGATGTATGGGCCGAAGCAGCCATGCGGGCCATGTGGGCCTGCGGCATGCGGCCGGAACATATTGTGCCGCTCCCCATCGGGACTTTTTTTATCGCCGCTTCTTATGGCGAGGCCATTGAAAGACTGGGATCTACCCTGGTGCCGGTGGGAATCGGCGCAACCGACCGTTTCTTAGGCGCGGTTAGAAACCTGGGTGCTAATTACGTCCTGTCGACAGCATCATTTCCTCTCTATTTGATCAATTACTGCGAAAAAAAAGGCATTGATGCGGCAGCCCTGGGAATCCGCGGTTTCATGCTGGGGGGTGAGCCGGGCGGCGGTATTCCCCACATTCGACAGAAAATTGAAGATGCCTTCGGAGCGACGGTTCAGGAGTGCATGGGGAACGGAGATATGTTGGGGCTCATGTGGGCTGAATGCGAACATAAAAACGGCATGCATTTTATCGGTCAGGGCATCGTGCATCCAGAGGTGATTGATCCTGAAACCGGTAAGGTTTTGGAAATCAAAGAAGGGCTTACTGGAGAACTGGTGTATACATCTCTGAACCGGGAGTCCCAGCCGCTGATTCGCTTCAGGACGCGCGACCATATCATTGTGACGCAAACCAGCTGCGATTGTGGTCGAACCGGCTTTTGCGTCAAATGTATCGGCCGGACCGATGATATGCTCATTGTTTCAGGCGTCAATGTTTATCCTTCAGCCATTCGGGATGTTGTGGGGACGCTTCTGCCCAGGGTCACAGGTGAGATTTTGATTCAGTTGCAAGAGCCACCTCCATCGGCAACCCCACCCCTTAAAATTCAGGTGGAACACGGAGACAATCCGGGTGATCTAACTGTGCTTAAAAGAGATATTGAGAAGTCGGTACGTGAGAAACTGATATTCGGTTCGTCAGTGGAATTGGTTCCTCCCGGAACCCTTCCAAAATTTGAATACAAGGCAAAACTTGTGGAACATGCTTATAAGCAGTAATTAACAGGTTTTTTGTAATTTTTTTTGGTTTCAATGGTCAGCGACCCCCGGAAAATCGGCCTGATTTAGCTTTCCCCGTATATCCCCAAGGCGGCCACCCACGCAATATAGATCTTAGACCTGCCAAACACATCAGCATTAAAAACCACATATTGACTTTTACGAATACCAATTTATATACTGGAAGAATTCATAGCCCATTGTTTTAGAAAGGAGGCAAGACGTTGAAAACATCCAGCTGTTTTAAGGGAATGATTCGCACCGGAGCCACAGCCGTTCTTCTTGCGGCCTGCGTGGCCTTTGCGGCGCCGGTGGGGCTGCCACCGGTTCCGGTACCCGCCGATAACCCCATGACCCCCGAGAAAGTTAAGCTAGGGGACAAGCTGTTTCACGACACCCGGTTCAGCACAACAGGTGAGGTCAGCTGCGCCACATGCCATGACAAGGACAAAGGCTTTGCCGACGGGCTGCCTGTATCCGAGGGAATCCATAAACTGAAAGGGACACGAAACGCACCCACCATCATCAATGCGGCTTACCTTGACACCCAGTTCTGGGACGGACGGGAACCCTCGCTGGAATCCCAGTCGGCCCAGCCCTTTTTAAACCCGGTGGAAATGGGTCTCAAAGACCATGAACCCATTCTCAAGATTGTACGTTCCGATCCGGAATATTCAGATCTTTTTGGTAAGGCCTTCGGAAAAACAGGCGACCAGATTACCATGACCGAAGTAAAACAGGCGCTTGGCACCTTTGAGAGAACCCTGGTCAGCGGAAATTCCCCCTTTGATCAATATTATTTCAAAGGGGATAAGACGGCCATGAGTCCTGCCGCCGTTCGAGGTCTGGAAGTCTATGTGAACCAGGGCCGGTGCGTTTCATGTCACCGGATCGAACAGACGCAGGCACTGTTTACGGATAACCGTTTTCATATGATCGGGGTTTCCGCCAATCAGATGCCTCGGGATCTGGATGAACTGTCAGCAGCCGTCCGGAATGTGAAAGAAAAGGGTACGGATATTGCTGTACTCAGCAATCCCCAGACTTCTTCTCTCGGACGTTTTGCCGTTACGGGAGATCTTACGGATATCGGCGCTTTCAAAACCCCGACGCTCAGAAATATCGAGTTGACGGCGCCTTACATGCATGACGGCAGCCACAAAACCCTGGAGGAAGTGGTGACCTTTTACAACAACGGGGGCCGCCTGGATGAAGCCGATCCCGTACCCGAACTCTTAAGCGGCGGCATTCGCCCCCTCAATCTGACCGAGGAACAGCAGGCGGATCTGGTGGCATTTTTAAAGGCGCTCACCAGTCCGGAATTTGCACCGAAAAAGCCATGAGGGTACCCAAGAGCTTGGCACAAAGGAGGAAGATTAAAATGAGCATGAACCGACGTGCATTTCTCAAGGCCACCGGTACAGGTTTAATGGCCTCTGCTTTTCCCGTGAGTCTGGTGAAACTGGCCTTTGGCGGCCAGGACCCTTCCCGGGATTTTACATTCGGATATATTTCCGACGCTCACATCCAACAGATTAAGGGAACCCGGTTTGTTCGTAACTGGGATATGGGTCTCATTCGCGCCATTCGTGAGGCCAACTTACTGACACCCCGTCCGGACTTCTTCATGTTCGGCGGCGACCTGGCGCAACTGGGCAAAAAAGAAGAATTGGATCATGGCCTGGAGATCATGTCCAAGCTGCGCGGCAAGGTCCGCTATGTGATCGGGGAACATGATTATTACCTGGATCTTGGACAGTACTGGCAGGAGAAAATTTCTCCCCTCTATTACAGCTTTGATCACAAGGGGGTTCACTTTGTTGTTCTGAACAGCATCCTCACCTATGACAGCTGGATTCACAAAAAGTGGTCTTCTCCCATGGACCGTATGCTGGCCATGGCGAGGTTGGATAACCCCAACGGTTCGCCCTTTATGGTGGGGGATAAACAGTTAACCTGGTTGAAGAAGGACCTTGCAGGAATCGACCGGAGCACACCCGTTCTGGTATTTTCCCATTCGCCCATTCAGAAGATCTTCAAACCCTGGAATTTCTGGACCCAGGATGCCGAAAAAGTACAGGCTCTGCTGAAACCCTTTGAAAAGGCAAACGTGATTTACGGCCATGTTCACCAGATCCAGTATAACCAGATCGGCAATATTACCTTTCAAGCCGTCATGGCAACCGCCTGGCCCTGGCCATATCCCGAGGCCTATTCCCAGTCGGCCAGCTGCCTTCCCAAACTGACGGTGCCCATGAACCGGGCTGATCCGTTTTTTGAACGTGATGCCACGGGATGGCAATTTGTCGACATGCATAGCGGTAAAACGGCCATGCACTACCAGTTACCCGACAATCGAAACCGCACCGTTGCTTTTGATGACGCCACCGGCAGGCCGCAGGATGTGAGCTATCAGGCTTATGACAAGCGGATTCCGCCCCAAACCCATTATTAAAAATTGCATGGAGAGCTCTTATGCGAAGACATAAATTTTTCTCAAGCGCTTGTCTGGCAGGCTTGATCGGTCTGGGATTCCTGGCGATTTCCTTTTCCATTCAAGCGGACGACTTCACCGAAAAGGATTTGAAACGATGGAACCAGGAATTCATGAGTGTTGTCATGGAAGGGGAAAAACTCTTTCACAACGGGGAGCTGGGAACCAATAAGGTCTCCTGCGATCAGTGCCACCCCAATGCCGCCAACACCCATCCGGAGACCTATCCCAAATTTCAGCAGCAGATCGGTCGCGTGATTACCCTTTCTGAAATGGTCAACTGGTGTATTCAACAACCGTTGGAAGGGCAGCCATTGGCCCTGGACGATCCGAAAATGGTGGCATTGCTTTCCTATATCACCTATGAGCGGCGCAGTGTGCCACTGACACCCGGAAAACACTGATGTTCCGTCGGCGGAAATTAACAAACCACAGAATTTCGTGAACATGGGAACGGGACGCTCTTTGGGAACGGGATGCTCTTTAATAATTCAATGCATTATTTTGAAAGCTTCACCGGATCTCTTCCCGGTGCCACAATCCCCCTCCGTTCCAACAGGGACCCATCCTGTTGATACAGATAAATCAGCGCCTTGATGTAATTGGCGAGGGCCTGCACTTCGGCGATTCTGCTGACGAGAAGGTCCTTCTGTGCCTGGGCCACCAGCAGGCTGGTGGATTTTCCCACGCGGAGCTTCTCCGTTTCCACCCGCAGCGTTTCCTCACTGAACATGCGCGTGGTGGAAGACGCCTTGATCTGCTGTCTGGCACGGTTCACTTCAACATAGGCGGTGCGAACATCCAACTCCACCAGTTGCGAAAGGTTCGAAAGGGCATTTTTAGCCTGCTCCCGGGTCAGCATGGCCCGCTCATGACGGGATTTCGGGGCACGATTGTAAAGGGGATATTCAAACCGAATCCCCACAAAGGCGTCATAATAGTCCCCGGTCAAATTGCGGACCGATTGCCCAAAAGAATTCGCATACCCGCTTTTGCCGAGACTGACGAAAAGATCCAGCAAAGGGAGCAGGCCGTTTTTGGTTTTGACCACCTCCAGGTCGTTTTGCATCAGTTTCAGTCTGGCTTCATTTAAAATGGGTCGCATCCGCATACTCATGGCAACATAGGACCGGACCTCATCCAGTTTGACTTCAGGCAGGGTCGACTGATAGAGCAAATCCACGTTCCGCCCCCAGAGATCCGGTCCCGGCGGATTGAGCAGCCTCAAGAGCTGCAGCCGCATGGTCTCCCGGTCGCTTCTGGCGTTGATGAGTCCCTGCTCCTGGGCCGACAGTTCCGCCTGAACGGCGGGGAGTTCCGATTTGGCCAGTCGGCCCACTTCAATCAATGCCAGGGTTTCGTTCACCTGCTGGCGGGCCACCTTCATGGACTCCTCGAAAATCTCCACCTGTCGCCTCGCCAGGGCATAGTCCCAAAAGGTCTCTTCCACCTGGGCCACCAAGGCTAAGGTAAATCCGCGCAACTCATATTCGCTCATGCGGGTCTCCAGCCGGGCCTGCTGCAACCTCACCAGATTCACATCGCTTCCGTATCCTCTCAAAATGGCCTGGTTGACGGTCAACCCCAGCCGGCTCCAGTAAAAGGCGTCCTGGTAAAGAGAGGAATTTTCCATTTCCGTCTTCGCCGCCACTCGGACCGTTGTGCCAGTGGGGAAGAATTGCTCAAGAGAAATGATGCCGACCCCTTCATCATTGATGAAATCCTCGGTTGCCGACCCCGCTCTCGCCTGGCGTTCTCCGTCGGTACGACCGCCTGCGATTTCCGCGGCGGCTTTCGGATCAAATACGGCCCTTTCCGTATCCTCCAAGGTTTTTGTAATGGAAGGGTTCAGCTTTTCCACAACCAGAGACCGGTTGTTTTCCAGAGAAAGGAGAACGGCCTGGGTAGTGGTGATTTTGAGAGGTCCGGATGACCGGGTAGCGCTTGCGGGCGTTTCAGGGGGTTTTTTTTCTTTTTTGTCCCAATAAATGGTCACGGTCGTATCGGCCGGTGGATTGGGGCCCCCCACGGTCTGATCAATCCGTTTTTCAATGAAATTGCACGATGCCAGACCGAGGCAGAAACCGATCATGACAAGAAGTTTCGGCAGGCGATGGGAGAAGGTTGAAATCGTCATATTCATCCTTGAAAAGTCTTTTCTCGTCCAGGGGTTTGGTCGCTAATGGCGATTTTTCCGTGACAACATGATTTCCAAAAGGATACAATTTTCCCCTAAGAATAAATCCTGAATACCCCGTCCGGAAATGGTATGCTTCCTAGCGGTGCATATTCTCCTAAACCTTGAAAGGATAGTCTAGCATGAAAAGGCCAGGGTTCAAAATTTTTGTTCTATTGCTTCTACTGGGGGCCGCGGCAGGAGCAGGCTGGTTGATATTTCGGCAACTTCAGGATCATGAAAAGACACCTGAACGAGGTGGTACATCCCGATCAGCACCCGTGGAAACGGCCGTGATCGAAACCGGTCCCATTGTATTGAAGCGATCGTTCAGCGGAACGCTGGAACCGTTGGCCGATTTTGTGGTGGCGCCGAAAGTTAGCGGACGTATTGAGAAGCTTCTGGTCAATATTTCGGACACGGTCCAGAAGGGACAGGTTGTGGGCGAACTGGACAACGCCGAATATGTTCAGGCGGTGGCACAGGCACAAGCCGATCTGGTGGTGGCAAAAGCCAATCTGACAAAGGCAAAAAGCGCCCTTGAGATTTCCGATCGAGAGCTCGAACGGACCCGGAAACTGCTCAAGCGGGGCATCGCATCGGACTCCGAGTTCGATGTGCTCAAAGCCGATCAACTGGCCAAAAAAGCGCAACTTCAGGTTGCCCAGGCGCAACTGACCAAAGCGGCATCATCCCTTGAAACCGCAAAAATCCGACTGGGATACACCCGGATCAACGCCAGTTGGTCCGGAGCCGATGGTGATCGCATCGTCGCTGAACGCTATTACGATGAAGGTCAGACGGTGGCTGCCAACCAACCGCTGCTGTTGATCGTGGAACTGAACCCCATTCTGGGCGTGGTCTATGTCACCGAAAAAGATTACGCGCATTTGAGACCCGGACAGACCGTTTCATTGACCACCGATGCCTATTTGGATGCAGCGTTTTTCGGCCGAATCGACCGTATCGCCCCCATCTTTCAAAAAACCACCCGCCAGGCCCGGGTGGAAATGATCATTGAAAATCCCGGACATCGGCTCAAACCGGGCATGTTCGTTCGGGCTACGGTGGTGCTGAAACGGGTCTCTGAAACCACCATTGTCCCGGAACAGGCTGTGGTCATCCGTGATAATAACCCCGGCGTTTTTGTTGTGAGTGAGGATGGAAAATCGGTCATCTGGCGTGCGGTAAAGTTAGGCATTCGGGAGGGGGCCAGGGTGCAGGTGGAAGGGGAAGGGTTGTCCGGCCGGGTGGTCACCCTGGGACAACAGCTTTTAAAGAGCGGTTCGGCCATCACGATTCCCGAGAAGAAACCTGAAATTGAAACCGGTCCCGAGGAGGAGCCCATCACATGAATCTGCCGGAAATCAGCGTTCGGCGCCCCATCTTCACCACCATGGTGACTCTGATGATTGTCATCATCGGTGCCGTTTCCTTAAGCCGGCTGCAGATCGATATGCTCCCCGACATTGAAATGCCGAGCCTGACCATCCGCACCGCATACGAGGGCGCCAGTCCGGAAGTGATGGAGCGGCTGGTCACCCAGATCATTGAAGAAATTGTGGCCACGGTACCCGGTGTGGAAGAGATCATGTCCACATCGTCGGAAGGGAACAGCAGTGTGCGCGTCAGCTTTGCTTGGGGAACCAAGATCGACACCGCGTCCATCGACGTTCAGGGCATGCTGGAAGATGAAATCAACGAACTCCCCGAGGACATCGTCAGACCCCGCGTTCGAAAGTTCGACATTGCCAGCTATCCGGTGGTGATCCTGGGCATTTCCAGCAACCTGGATCCGGTGGAACTCACCGAGCTGATCGATGTTCAGATCCGATACCGATTCGCGCGCATTCCGGGGGTCGCCCAGGTGGACACCTGGGGGGCGTTTAACCGCGAGGTTCGTATCGAACTGGACCCCGATCGGGTCAAAGCCTTGGGGCTCTCCATGGATCGCGTGATTTCTGCCATCAAAAACGCGAACCTGGATCTTCCCGCGGGCAAGATTGAACAGGGTCGGTACGAGGTGATGCTTCGGGCACCTGCCGAATTCACCAGCCTGGATCAGATTCGGGATACGGTCATTGTTAAGCGGGACGGGGCTGCGGTAACGCTCGCCCAGATTGCGGATATCAAGGACACCTACGAAAAGCTGACGCGTATGACCCGGGTCAACGGCCAGCAGGGGATCCGGGTGGCCATCCGCAAACAGGCCAACGCCAATACGGTTGAAGTGTCCAAACGGGTCCTGGCGGAAATCAAGGCGGCCAATGAAGCCTTTCCCCAGATTAGCATCGTTCCGGTGATCAATCAGGGAAACTTTATCGAACGTTCCATCAAGAACGTGGCCCGGTCGGTCCTCTACGGCGGTGGTCTGGCCATCCTGGTGCTCCTCTTTTTTCTGCGCAATTTGAGAACCACCGTCGCCATTTCCCTCTCCATTCCCATCTCAATTATTGCCACCTTTGCGCTCATGTACTTCGGAGGATTTACCATCAACCTCATGACCCTGGGTGGATTGGCGTTGGGGGTCGGCATGATGGTGGACAGCTCCATTGTTGTGCTTGAAAATATTTTCCGCCGCAGTAGCGAGAACAGCGAGACGCCTCAGGTTGCCGCGGTAAAGGGGGCACAGGAGGTGGGAAAAGCCATTGTCGCCAGTACCATCACGACGCTGGTGATTTTCCTGCCGCTGGTGTTCGTGCAGGGGGTGACGGGAATTCTCTTTAAAGAACTGGCCTATGTGATCATTTTTTCCCTCATCTGTTCCTTGGCGGTTTCCCTGACACTGGTGCCCATGCTGGCATCGCGGCTACTCAAATCTACCCTTACGCTTCAGCAAAAACGAAAGGCCTGGGTCGAAAGGTTGATTGCCTTCTCCAATGCCTTTTTCCTGGGGCTTGACAATTTATATCTGAGACTGCTGAGAACCGTTCTGTCCCACCGACTGGTCACGGTCTTTGTGGCTGCCGCCCTGCTGGCTGCAAGCCTGCTGCTGCTTCCTTTGATCGGGAGCGAATTTATCCCCCCCAGCGACGAGGGCGAGGTCCGGGTCAGCGGGAAAATGGAAATCGGCACAAGACTGGATCTGGTGGATCAACAGACCCGAAAAATGGAAAAAATCGTCTACCCGGCAGTGCCGGAAGCGGTGGCATCGGTGGTTAGTGTCGGGGCTTCCGGCTGGCGGCCCACATCGGGGGGGGAAGGCCAGATCATCTTGAGCCTGGTGCCGGCAGCGCAAAGGGATCGCTCCAATGTTGAAATTGCCGGCGACCTGCGTCGTCGATTAAAAGACCGGATTCCCGGCATGGAGGTCCGTGTCCGTGCACCGCAGGGGCAGTTCCTGCTGGAAAGAATTCTGGGTGGTGATGAAGGGCTGACCATCGAGATTCGGGGATTCGATCTGGAGGTTCTGGGAAACCTGGTTCAAAGGGTATCGGAACAGATCAAAGATGTGCCGGGGATTACGGATGTTCAAACCAGTCTCGAGGCGGGTGTTCCCCAGCAGGAAATCCAGGTGGACCGCAGCAAGATCGCCGATCTGGATCTCACCGTGCGAGACGTCACCCAGCTCCTGGAAACGGCGGTGGCCGGGTCCAAGGCGGGGGAGTACCGAACGGGCGGGAATTCCTATCGCATTCTGGTGCAACTGAAAGATGCGGAAAAACGGTCTATTGACGAAATTTTAAACCTCACCTTGACCACCGGCTCCGGCGAACTGGTGGCATTGCGTAACTTGGTTACCACCGAAGCGGGCCGCGGTCCCCTGTTGATCGATCGAAAAGATCAGCAACGCATGTTCCAGGTCAAGGCCAATGTGGCCGGGCGCGATCTGGGTTCCGTGGCCCGGGAGGTGCAGACCCGGCTAAACCGGATACCCCGCCCCATGGGGTATGACCTGATGGTGGCCGGTAATTTCGAAGAGCAGCAGAAGGCTTTTCGCGAACTGGCGGTCTCCATCATCCTGGCCCTGGTTCTGGTGTACATGGTCCTGGCTTGTCAATACGAGTCCCTCAAGGACCCCCTGGTGGTCATGTTTTCCGTACCTCTGGCGGCGGTGGGGGTCTTGGTGACGCTTTTTTTGACCAAGACCACCCTGAATGTTCAGTCTTATATCGGTTGCATTATGCTGGGGGGGATCGTGGTCAACAACGCGGTCCTTCTGGTGGACCAGGCGGGACAACTGGTTCGCACCGGAATGATCGTCAGGGAAGCCCTTGTGGAGGCTGGAAGGCGAAGGCTGCGGCCCATTCTCATGACGACCCTGACGACAATCCTGGGCCTGCTGCCCCTGGCCCTGGGCATCGGTGAGGGGGCCGATGCTCAGGCCCCGCTGGCGCGTGCGGTTGTCGGTGGCCTGGCGGGATCGACGTTGATCACCCTGGTTCTCATTCCGGCAGTCTATTCATTGTTTCATCCCGCTATGAGAGAAAGGGTTTGATTTTTTTTTCTTGACAAAGTCTTCCAAATCATTTCTATTGCTTTCCATTCTCTAACTTGAACAAAAGGAAACAGCGGAACAATGTTTTTAAACCAACCATGGCAGGGCTTTTATTTTTATTTTAGCGGGGGTTCGTCCATGCTCTGAGATGCTGTTTTTTGTCGATTTTCAAAGCCGTGGACGCCTTCAGAAGCTTCCACGGCTTTTTTTTTGAAATTTTTTAGGTCAATGACATGAATATTGTTTTAATCGGGTATCGGTGCAGCGGAAAAAGTCTGGTGGGGAAAACCCTGGCGGATTGTCTGGGCCTTGAGCTGGTGGATACGGATCAGGTTCTTGAGGAGCGGGTCGGATCCCCTATCCCCCATTACGTGGCTGAAAACGGGTGGGAAGCCTTTCGAATGTTGGAAAAGATGATTATTCGGTCTATTTCCAACCATGATCAGTGGGTGATCGCTACCGGGGGCGGCGTGGTACTGGATTGGGAAAATGTTCGGAATCTCAGGCAGACGGGCTGGGTGGTCTGGTTGCGGACGAGCATAAAATCCATTCGAGAGCGGATGGGGCAGGATGAGCGTTCGGGCAAGGTTCGACCGGGGTTGACAGGGGAAAATCCCCTGGATGAGATCGAAGAGATCCTGAGTCAACGAACCGCCCTTTATGAGCGGGCCTGCCATTATGTTGTCAACACGGATCAGCAATCCCCGGATGCGGTGGCACAAGACATTATACAATCCTTGCCCGAAGCGTTGAACCCTGTGAAGGGTAGCGGACTACCACAGGGGATTGTCCATTCTGCCACATTAAACCCGTAACCAAAGAGGTCACAATGGCTGGAAATTCATTCGGAAAGATTTTTAAAATCACCACATTCGGGGAATCCCACGGAAAAGGTCTGGGCGCCGTTATAGACGGATGCCCTTCAGGGATTGATCTCACGGAGGCGGATTTTATACCGGAGATGGAAAGGCGCAGGCCAGGGAGATCCTCCTTTGAGACGCCGCGGACGGAAGAAGACCGGGTAGAGATTGTATCCGGCGTTTTTGAAGGACGTACCACCGGAACCCCGTTGACCCTTCTGGTGGGGAACCATGATGTGAAAAGCAAACCGTACGGTGTACTGAAAGATCTGTTCCGACCCGGACACGCGGACTATACCTACTTTAAAAAATACGGCCATTTGGATTACCGGGGGGGCGGTCGGGCGTCTGCCCGGGAAACCGCAGCCCGGGTGGCGTGCGGTGTGGTGGCTCGGAAGGTACTGGCGCCGTTTCATATGACTATCCTGGGGTATACCCTGGAACTGGGGGGGATTCGGGCCGAACGGATGGACCCGGGCGTTATCCCCCAAAATCCCCTTTATTGTGCGGACTCGGATGCGGCGGCGCTGATGTTGGAGGCCCTTGAGAAGGCCGGAAGCGCGGGAGACAGCCTTGGCGGCGTGGTGGAAGTTCGCGTTACCGGGTGTCCCGCAGGGTTGGGAGAACCGGTGTTTGAAAAACTGGATGCGGAGTTGGCCAGGGCCATTATGTCCATCGGCGCGGTAAAAGGGGTCGAGGTGGGTGCGGGTTTTGAGGCGGCCCGCCTGAGGGGTTCTGAAAACAATGATCCCATCCGGTCCACGGGTTTTTCATCCAACCGCTCCGGCGGGATCTTAGGCGGTATATCCAACGGCGATGATCTGGTTCTCCGCGCAGCAATAAAACCGATCCCCTCCATCACGAAACCCCAGGACACCATCGATCGACAGGGTCGGGATGCGACCCTGGCACTGACCGGTAGATTTGATGTTACGGCGGTTGCCCGCATTGTGCCGGTGGTTGAAGCCATGGTGGCGCTGGTGCTGACGGATCATTATCTGCGGGCCAGAGCTGTTGGGCAGGAATTTGGTGTTTGAAAAAAGCATAAAATTCATATGAAAACAGGGGAGACAACGGGAATGCAGTCTGGAAAGTATGAAGACGCCGGTTGGGGGGACCTTGACCTTTGCCGGAAAGATATTGATGCCATTGACGCCGAGATCCTTTCGCTTTTGAGTAAACGGCTTGACGTGGCGGCGGCCATCGGGCGGATCAAGGAGAGAAGGGGTATGGCGGTTTTTGATCCCGTGCGTGAGAAAGCGATTCTTGATCGGATGGCCCAAAAAAGCCATCACCGTCTTACACCGGGTGCTATCCGGGATATTTATACCCGGATCATTTCCGCGGGGCGGGCGGTTCAAGGACCTTTAAAGGTCGGTTTTCTGGGCCCGGAAGCGACCTTTTCCCACCAGGCCGCCATTTCCATCTTCGGCAATTCAGCCCAATTCTGTCCGTCCCGTACCTTTGAAGATGTTTTCGGGTCCGTGGAAAAGGGCCATTGTCATCAGGGTATTATTCCGGTGGAAAATTCCCTTGAAGGTTCTGTTGCCGGTGTTTGGGATCTGTTTAATAAATTTGATCTGAAAATATGTGGAGAATATTATCACCGGATTCGTCTTAGTTTGATGGCCCAAACGAGAGATTTAAGCGGTATCAGAAGACTCTATTCCCATCCCATGCCTCTGGCCCAGTGCCGTTTATGGCTCAAAAGCCATCTGCCGGATGTTCCGTTTGAGTCCGTGGAAAGTACGTCCCTTGCCGCTAAAATGGCAAATGATGATCCGGACGGCGCTGCTTTGGGTAGCCGTTTTCTGGCGGAAACCGTGGGGTTGAAGCTGCTCAAGGAAGATATCGAAGATGAGCCCCATAACGTAACCCGGTTTCTGGTGGTGGGAAACAGTGAACCCCGACCCACCGGAAACGACAAAACCACCCTGCTGTTCTTCCTGGGCCATCGTCCGGGGGCGCTGGCTGAGGTGCTGTCGGTTTTGGCCCAAAGAGAGATTAATGTGTGCCGCATTGAATCGCGACCCATGCCCATGCGGAGCTGGGAATACTTGTTTTTTGTGGACCTTGAAGGGCACCGGGATGACCCTGCCATGGCTGAAGCAATGGCTGAGATGAAAAGGTTGTGCGTTTTTGTGAAGTGGTTGGGGTCTTATCCTTCCGGGGGTGAATCATGAAAGAAGTCTGGGTTAATGCGGATCCGTGGCGGAAGGCGTTGGTGACCACAGCCCTCGAAGGGGGAGCGGACGCTGTTGTGGTGGACCCTCGGGATGTGGAAAAGGTCAAGGAACTGGACATGAGTCCCCTGGAAATACAATCGGTTCGATTGATCTGTATACCTATTATGGCGCGTGACACATCCGATGCCATTCAGAAAATGGCGCAAGCGTCAGCATTTGGTGATTTGATGGAAATTCGGCTGGATGTCATGGAAGCCTTTGATTTAAGTGAGATCATCAGGGTCGCTAATAAGCCCGTGATCTTCACCTATCGATCCCAAGAAGAGGGGGGGGAAGGAAAAATTCAATATGATTCGCGCGTGAATTATCTCAAGGAAGCTGTGAGGCTGGGCGCGGACTATGTGGATGTGGAATATGCCATGCCCCCGGAACATCGAAACTTGTTGTTTGATAAACGGGGCCATGCCAAGCTGATTCTGTCGAAACACTTCTGTAATGAGACCCCTTCAAGGGAAAAACTGGCGGATCTTTTCAAGAAAATGGTGGCCACGGGAGCGGATGTGGTAAAGATCGTCACCCATGCGAAAACCAGAGAAGATAATCTGGCCGTGTTGGGTTTGATCCCCCTGGCGGCAAAAATGGGCGTGGAGATTGTGGCGTTTTGCATGGGTCCCCTGGGGTGTATGAGCCGGGTGGCCTGTCCCCTGTTGGGTGGGGCCTTTACGTTTGCGTCTCTTAAAAGCGGCCAGGAGTCCGCTTCAGGTCAGGTGCCCGTAAAAGAAATGAAAATGATACTGGAGGCTCTGTCCCCATGAAAGGCCAGCCTGCGAAAATCTACGGGGTGCTGGGAAACCCCATTCAGCATTCCCTCAGCCCGGTTATGCACAATGCGGCCTTTGACGCGGCAGGCGTTAACGCCGTGTATGCGGCTTTTGAATCGTCGGATCTAAAGGGAAGCATTAGCGGGATGCGAGCCTTGGGCATTCGCGGCATGAGCGTTACAATCCCCTTCAAGACATCGGTCATCCCATACCTGGATGCGCTTGATCCACTGGCGGAAAGAATCGGCGCCGTCAACACCCTTGTGAATCGGAATGGTCAATTGAAAGGGTACAATACGGATGGATTGGGGGCCATGAAAGCCCTTCGGGAGAGAATCGATCTCGCCGGCAAACGATGCGTACTGGTGGGCGCGGGCGGTGCGGCTCGGGGGATCGGTTTTATGGCCCGGGAAAACGGCATGGAGCTGATGGTTGCCAATCGGTCCGTGGATCGCGGTCTCGCCCTCGCGGATTTTCTGGATTGTCCTTTCATCCCCCTTGAGCGAATCGGGGAAACAGTAACCGATGTTTTGATCCAGACCACGCCGGTGGGCATGTTCCCCCATGAAAATGCCTCCCCCGTGCCGGATGATGTATTCCAAAAGGAGATGGTGGTGATGGATGCCATTTACAATCCCCTTGAAACCCATTTACTCAAGACCGCCCGTGCCCATGGGTGTGCCACCATCAGCGGGGTCGAAATGTTTATCCACCAGGGGGCGGAGCAGTTTCATTTGTGGACCGGTTTGAATCCCCCCATGGATGTTATGCGGGCTGTTGTAAGAAATGCGCTCGAACACTAAATCACTGGAGTGGAAATGAACGGAACGAAAACAGCCTCGGGCGACCCTCACGTGGTGACCATTCCCGGATCAAAAAGCATCACCCACCGGGCACTCATTGCCGGAGGTCTGGCGGCCGGGAAAACAGTATTGAAAAATGATCTGAGATGCGAAGATACCCGCCATACGGCCCATGTTTTGGAGGCTATAGGTGTTAAAATGAAACGGAATGGCCATCACCTGATTATGGAGGGGATGGGTGAAATAGCCTGTGTCCAGCCCTGGGAAAAAGCGCTGTATTTGGGGAATTCAGGGACTTCTTTCAGACTCCTTTTGCCGGTGCTGGCCCTGGCAAAGGGAAAATACCTCATGACCGGAACCGTCCGTATGCGGGAGCGGCCCATGGGGCCCCTGGTGGATGCCCTTCAGCAGCTGGGTGCAAAGGTTTCCTGCATAAACCATAACGGTCTACCCCCGGTCCGCATTGCTTCGGACGGCATTTTGGGTGGCGTCGTGGCCTTGCCGGGGGATGCCAGCAGTCAGTTTCTGTCAGCCTTGTTGTTGTCCGGCCCCTATGCGGAGAAGGATGTGGAGATCACTGTAAAGGGGGACTTGGTGTCGCGGCCCTACGTGGATGTGACCGTCCATGTGATGGCGGCGTTTGGGGTTCGGGTGGAACGGGAAGGGTATGAGAGATTCAGAGTTCCCTCAGGACAAAGGTACGTGCCGAGAGAATATACCGTTCAGGGGGATGCATCCTCCGCTTCCTATTTCTGGGCCGGTGCAGCCATCACCGGGAGGACGGTGACCACCCGGAATATCCATCCCGAGGGTCGGCAGGGGGATATCCGGTTGCTGGAGGTTTTTGAGGCCATGGGATGTACCGTGATTAGGGAATCGGATCGGGTGTCGGTTACGGGCGGCCCGCTGAAAGGGATCGATGTGGACATGGGGGCCATGCCGGACATGGTACCGACGCTTGCGGCCGTGGCCCTGTTCGCCGAAGGAGGGACCACCATTCGGAATGTGGGGCATCTTCGTTTTAAGGAAAGCGACCGGCTGAGTGCCGTGACAGAGGAATGGCGGAAGCTGGGGGGAAGGGTGACGGAATTTGAGGATTCGCTGGTGGTCCATGGCGGGTGGAAGCTTTTGGGCGCTGAGGTAGACCCCCATGACGACCATCGACTGGCCATGAGCCTGGCGGTGGTTGGGCTGAAGGTCCCGGGAGTCCGTATCCAAAACCCCGCCTGTGTCGGCAAGTCGTTCCCTCGGTTCTGGGATTTGTGGAAAGGTTTTACTGGTGAGAGCGGAATGGGAATGAAATGAAATTACCTAAACAGTTGGAAAAAGAAGGTGTTGCGTCAGATGTTCGAGCGGCATTAGAAGCGGAGCGCATTGAGCTTTATAGCGCTTCGGAAATTTATATTCCTGTTTTGAAATTAACGCCGAATTTGCGCACGAATATTTTCCATGCGAAATCCCTTGGTGAATTGGTTATTGGGTATGCGGCCATAGTAAAGGCTTTATCAAATGAACTGCGCGGATTGCAGAAAATTGATAGCCTGAGCGACCGTGTATCAAGATTGCTGATGGTTACAAATGATGGGTCCCCTCGCTTTTATCGCGAATTTGCGTTCCTTCAAAAGAGACAGGGGGCGCGGGTTCTGATTTGCAGGCTGGACGTTGATTCCGTGTTAATGGCGGGTATTCTTGGTCTCAAGGATCAGGTGGTGAAAACTGTCCTGCTGAACAAAAAGAAATCCGTGATTAATGTATTGAAGAGCCTTTTGTAAGCTGGGTCATGTCTCTTTTTGAGGGCGCGAAGTATTGTGAGTATGTGGTGTATGGGTGGCATGAGGCAATATGCTTATGCCCCATGTTTGCCATTTGTTCCAGCGGTTATGGGCAGGTTAATTTTTGAATGAAAAAAAGCCTTATTTACAACAGCATTTTTTATATTTTTTACCGCTTCCACACGGGCAGGGTTCATTACGTCCCACTTTCTTTTCGGCCATCTTTGTTTTTATTGGATTCAATAATATTTCCAAGGATGTAATATCCTCGGGTTTATCCGGTTCCAATTCAATTTCATATTTCCAACCGTTTTCTTCAAATACTGACTCTAACTCTTTCACTCTTTTTTTGGTTTGTACATTCACAACAGCGGGATTCTTTTCAGATCCCAATTTTGCTGCCTTTTGACCATCAAATAATTTTTTCATCTTTTCACCTTTAAGTATTCAGTCTTGCGATTATCAGGATCGCTTGCCGCGGTCCCGGAAGTCGACCCGGACCCCTTATCCCTTATTTGACCCTGTTCAGGATAATGTCCCCCGGATTGCACAAAAATCCTTAATTCCAGGCCAATTGGCTACGGTTGTGCCAATAGCTTTCGGCGGGTTCCACCAACGCATCCAGCAGCTCTGCCGATGAATCGTTCCATTTTACCTTCAATGCTTGCAGGTTGGATTTCAGATGATCGACGCATGCGGCACCACTCAAGGCCACATCAACAAACGGCTGGTTAATAACCGCTGCCAGGGCCATGCTGTCCACCGTGATGTTTTGGGTTTCTGCCTGTGCTTGCAGTAAGGCCATTTTCCGTTGAAATTCGGGGGAATCGTTTCGTGATGTCAAACGGCCGTTGGCCAAGCCTTCCTTAACAATAACACCCATTCCAACTTCGTGCGCTTCTCGTAAAGCGCTCGTAACCGACTGCTCCAGCAGATTCCAGGTTGCCTGCACGGCCGAAAAAAGCGGAACACCATCAAACTCAATTTCCAATGCACGCCGGATTGTGTCCGCCTGCCCGGTACCACTTACCGAGAAACCAATACTCAGCCCGGTGTTACGCAATCGAGCCAGTTCCAGCAACACCGCCTCGTTGGTCAAAACACCACTGTCAAGGGTCGTTGAATGAATCTGGTACAAATCGAGATGGCCCCCGAGCAAGGCTCTACTTTCTAGAATCTGACGCTGTAACACCGGCAGGGAATGCTCTTTGATTTCATGTTTCTGCCCTTTTGGTAGATTGACCTGCCAATCGGCAGTGTATGTGTAGCCCCATTTGGAGCCAATGGTACCTTCCTTCTCTGAAATACCCCGTTTAGCAAGCCAGGAGTGCAGGAAGTCTTCCGCTTTTCCGTATGACCGGGCCGCATCAAAGTAACGAATACCGGCATCCCATGCCGAATCCAATACCCTATGCGCCTGTGCTTCCATCGCGGTGACATCGTGGTTGTAATGTAAGTCATCCCCATGCCCCAGATTGATATAACCGGGCCGTCCTAATGCGGCCAGACCCAAGCCTATCGGTGTAACTGATAGATGGCTGTTGCCCAGCTGTTTTCTGTTCAGCAGTGGCTTCGTTTTTACCAGGATATCATCCTCACCTTATTATTTGTGACCGAGCACTGCTCCATGGCCGGTCTTGAGGTTATTTTACCAAATCTGCACGAATAGGATTTAATTCAACATATAATGTATACTCCAGCATTATACAATATTTGGGCAATTTATCAAGACCAACATTTTCCTTGGTGCTTATGGGTTCTTGACAGCACCCTGGTTTATCGTATATTAAGGGAGCCCTTATCAAAAGCATATGAAAGAGGTTTTTATGTTTATGAAATTAATGGATGTTGTGTCAATCGTTGCCGACAAGGGGACCAACCTGCTGGTAGCTGATTGATCAAAGGTTCTGCAGTACCCAAAAAAAGCTGTTCAGTTTTAAAGACCGATTTATTTCTTCCAGTCTGTTCCCCTGTAGATCTCTGATTGAGAATCTACCCCTGTGGTTGTCTCCTCTGTCGGCAACATCGCCTACATCAAGATATCAAAAAATAATCAAAAGCGCCGGTGGGTTGCGCGCTCGGTTACATGCGTCGACAAAGACCGGTAAAATTAAAAGATAGGTGGGACTCAACAATGAGCATCAAACAAGAACCACATAAAGACGACAGCATTCATCACCTTTCACAGATGGGATGGACTTCCCATTTTCAGACACAGCTGGAACACTTTTCCAACGACGGCTTTATCCCGGCCAGAGTGGTCGGTGTAAGAAAAAACAGTTTTCGCACAACTAACGGTAAAAGCGAATGGCTTGCCACCCTGGCCGGAAGGCTCAAACATGACATAGGCGTCATGTATCCGGTCACAGGGGATTGGGTCCTCATGACCGATGCTGTGATTTCCAGGGTGCTGGTACGAAAGAATGCCTTATCCAGAGGCGCTTCAGGCACCCATAACAAACAGGATGCACAGCCGCAAAAGGAACAGGTCATTGCAGCAAACCTTGATACCGTATTTATCGTTTCCGGTCTTGACCGGGATTTTAACGTGCGCCGCATAGAGCGGTACTTGACCCTGGTCTACAACTGCGGCCTGAATCCTGTCATCATTCTGACAAAAGCAGACCTTCGCCAGGATCCGGAGCATTTCGTCAGTGAAGTGGAGGCTGTAGCATTCGGCGTTCCCATACACCTGGTTTCGGCATCGGATGACACCGGCCTGACCTCTCTGGAATCATATCTGTCTCCAGGCCGGACCACTACCATGGTGGGGTCTTCTGGGGCGGGGAAATCCACCCTGGTGAACCGGCTTTACGGTAAAACCGTACAACGTACCGGTTCCATAAGCACCCATGTGGGCAAGGGTAAACACACGACCACCTCCCGGGATCTGATCATGATGCCCCAGGGGGGAATGGTGATCGACAACCCCGGCATCCGGGAAATTGCCTTCTGGGGGGCTGATAAAGGGATCGAAGCGGCGTTTCCTGAGATTGAAAAGCTGGGTCTGGAATGCCGTTTTACAAACTGCAGCCATATCCACGAGCCCGGCTGCCGGGTCCTTGGGGGAGTTGATGAAGGTGAAATCTCAAGAGACAGGCTGGAAAACTACCGGAAAATGAAACGTGAACTGGAATTTCTGTCCCATCGCCGGCACAAAAGTGCTGACCGTGTGGAAAAGGAGCGCTGGAAAGAGGTCGCCTTGAAAATTAAAGCCATGAAAAAAAGGAATTCGACCATCAAGCCTTAAGATTTTGAAAGAAACAAACAGGCAGTCAATTTTTACATCAACAGCGTAATAGGGGACAGGCCGCGTTTTTCGTTGAGGTTCGGAATATCTCACGAAAAATGGTCTGTCAAAAAACGTGGTCTGTCCCCCTATTACTCGGATAAGGCCTTCCGCGAATTCAAGCGGCGGGTCAAAGAGCTGTGGGTGAACATTCATTACCCGGCTACGGCCCGGTAGACTCTGTGAAACGCCCCGTGCGGACCCGCATGCGGGGTGTTGTGGGGGCTGGGGGGACAAAGACCCCCGGCTACCCGATTAGATTACTTTTAAATTATACTTATTATGCTCATTCTCTCATCCCTAATGTGAATTTTATATATTTAGCGGCAACCAAATCTTGATCTAGCCAAAGTTTAAGTGTTGGATTAGATTTGTCGGCTTTTGTTATTGCGAACATTGGTGGTAACCAGAGTTCAATAAACAGGCAGATAAAGTCTTGGATGAACTCAATACAATTAGAATATGTATTTTTTAGAAAATAATGTGGGTATACGTCTAATATTTTGGGTAAAAGCACACTCGTTTCGCCCTTTTTTTCTTCAAACGCATATTCTCTTAGATTAAAACTACCTCTAAAATGAGAAATAGTATCTCTTGAATCTATAGCCTTACCTAGCCAGATAGTTTTATCGTTATGTAAGAGTGCTATTAAATTGTCTATTGTTTCATTTCTGAATTTTATGGCAAATTGTAAGCGTTCTTTATGATCGATAACTTTTGCCAACTGTTTCGGTATTCTTTTTCTGTACTCCTCTAAATTTTTGATGAGTCTTGAAACTTTATCACTAAATGTGAAGACTTTAAATGTCTCCGGGAAAAGATGTTCTAGTATTTTTATTGTAATATCTAGAACACTTTTTGTTTGAAACAAAAAAGCTTCAAATTCAAAGAATAATTCATCTGGTACACTGGCTTTGTCTTTATTTTCTTCTATTGCTGTTTTGATCACATGATCTTCAATTTCTATGAATCTATCTTTGTGATAGAGCATTGATCGAAGTTTATATTGGACATGGAAAACAAGAATTGAAACAACGTTAGATAGGTCTTGGTTGTTTCCCTGCGGAAGAATCAACAGCGTTTGAAGATAAATCCTTCCATCAATTTCAGAAAATTCTTCTGGATAATCCATAATCGCTATATCGACGATCTAACGTGCGGCTTTGCGGCGAGTGAAACGAGTCAGACAACAGCCGCTTGTTGGGCTTACCCAATTAATGAACTGATGCTCTTTGAGGGGCAGCAGGATTGATTAAATTCAATTCGTCAGCCTCAGCCTGCTGTGCAAAATAAAGATCCCACCTCAGTTGCAGATTTAGCCAAAAGTCGGGTGAAACACCAAAATATTTGGACAGCCTTAATGCAGTGCTTGGAGTAACCCCACGACGTCCATTAACGATTTCGTTAATTCTTTGATATGGAACATGTATAGATTCAGATAATTGGCGTTGAGTGAGGCCCATTGGCTTTAAAAATTCTTCAGAAAGCATTTCGCCAGGATGGGTTGGTGTTCTATGTGTTGGGATTCTAATCATAATGATCTCCAAATTATTTGCCTTTAATGATAATCTGTAACTTCAACCTCATTTGGTCCCGATTCTGTCCATTTGAAACAGACCCTATATTGGTCATTAATACGGACACTGTGTTGCCCCTTACGATTTCCTTTTAATGCCTCTAAATGATTACCAGGTGGTATGCGAAGTTCGTTCAAAGAGGCTACAGAGTCAAGTTGATCAAGTTTTCGAGACACAATATTCCATAAATTTCTGGGAATTAGCTTTAATGTAGCTTTTGTGGCTACTCCATTAAATAAATCTTCAGTTGCTTTGTTCTTGAATGATTGTATCATGGAGTCATGATAACACGGATATCATGCTATTTCAAGATATGATGAAATTTTTCTATAGCCCAACCAGTTATTGAAGGGACGGATTTTGTCCCATCAACATCCAAAATGAGGTGTTGGCCATAAAAGCAATAATTACGCCAAAGGACCCAACAAAGGGAAAGTCAAGGGTAATACATTTGGAAAGCATGACGCCATATGTTATGGAACCGATGGCGGAGATCTTCTGCGCCGACAGGGGGACCCTGGGTCAGATCAGTCGAGGGAGCATAAATGGAAGTTAATGGCGACAATGCAGTAGCCGGAACCTGGAAAGAGAGCGTCAGGTTCCGGTTTGAGGATTGGGGATGGGTGGTTATCAACATCGGCATGGGCATAGGGGCCGGCATCGCCATGCTGCCGGTGGAGATCGGCATGAAGGGATTCTGGGTATTCATGCTCGCCGCCGTGATCGGATACCCTTCCATGTATCTCTTTCAGAGGGTCTTTGTAAATTCCCTGGTGGAAGCCAAATCGTGCAAAGACTATCCCGGAATTATCTCCGAATACCTAGGCAAAAACTGGGGGGCCGGCATCGGCTTTCTCTATTTCCTCATGCTGATCATCTGGTACTTTGTCTATTCGGACACGGTTATCCGGGACAGCGCATCCTATCTTAAAACCTTCGGTGTTACCGCTTCAAATCTTTCCGCCGATCCCCTGTACATCATCGGCGTGATCTCCGTTCTGACCTTTATTGCCGCCATCGGGGAAAAGCTCCTTTTTAAACTCTCCAGCGTGCTGGCATTGACCGTTCTAACGATCATTCTGCTCATGAGTTTCGCCATGATCCCGGAATGGAGTGCCAAAAATATTGCGGTGGCGCCCGGCGCCGTCACCCTTTCAAAGGATGCCGTTGTCATGCTCCCCTTTGTGCTCACCTCCATCCTCTTTATTCAGTCCTTAAGCCCCATGGTGATTTTCTTCAGACAGAACAGCAATTCTCACAAGGCCGCCCGTTTCCGATCGCTAAGGGCCATGAACCTGGCCTTCGGGATCCTTTTTGTGGTGGTTTTTTTCTATGCCAATTCCTTTAATCTGGCCATCAGCCAGGGGCAGGCAACCGATGCGTTTAATGAAAACGTGTCGGCCCTGGCCATTGCGGCCCAAGGGTCAAAGCATGTTTATGTATCGGTTCTGGCGGTGTTGCTGGATATTTTTGCGGTTACCTGTTGCTTCTTCTCGGTTTTCCTGGGGCTCAAGGAGGGGACCCGTGGGCTCGTTCTTAATCTCCTCAACCGCTTTGGGGCCGAAGAGCGGGTCAACAAGCGGTTATTGGACTGGATTATCGCTGTGTTTCTCGTGCTGGTTGCAACCGGGAATACCCTTATGGAGATCAAGCTGCTCTATTTTACCTGGATATGCAGCCCGATTTTCGGGATTGTGGGATGTTTTGTCCCGGTCTACCTGGTTTGCAGACTCCCGCAACTCCATAAATACAAAGGTCCGCATCTCTATCTTATTGTTTTCGTGGGAATCCTTCTCTGTTTATCCCCATTTTTGGCTTTATGAGCGAAAATCCCGGGTGAAGGGTTCCGGAAGGAATGGTCCTTCAGGTGTTAAAGACATTTTTTCAGCATGATATTCAGGATGGCCGGATCCATCCCTCCGAGACCCGATCGGACGAGTTTCCCCAGGTTGCCCATGGTTTCTTCCGGGCTCTGGCCGATGATGCCGTCAACCGGCTTGACGACGGTACCCTGCAAGGCCATCAGTGCGCTCTTTACTCCCGAGGAAGCGGCTTCGCCCACCTTGAGCGCACAACTGGTTTTGGCCCCGTCGCATAAAAGCGTGGCAGTATTTTCGATATGGTTTTTGATAGCGCCCCCGATCTTTTCAACCGTGCCGCCCAGCAGGTAGGTCACCCCCGCCGCAACACCGGCCCCGCCTGCCACGGCGCTGCCGCATAGAGGCCCGATTCTCCCTGCCAGGGTCTTGATGTAGCAGGTGACCAGATAACTCAAGGTCACCGATTTGATCAAAAGCAAATTGTCCTCGATGACGGCGAATTCGCTTGCCGCCACGATGGGCGTTCCCGCGGCAATGCCTTGATTTCCGCTTCCCGCCAATGTCATGGCCGGAAGCATGACCCCGCCCATTCGGGAATCAATCCCGGCTGCTGCAAACATGCCGCCGGCGAGAACCATATCATTTTTAAGAAGTCCCTGGCGCAACAGGCTTTGCTGGGTCTTGCCCACCCCCAGACCCGGACCATGGGAGAATCCATACCGCACCAGACTCATATTAAGATCGATTCCCCGTTGAATATAGGCGGCGTCGTCCCGGTTCAGATCGTTGGACAGATCCACCATCTCTTCGAGAAAGAGGGACGTGAGCCAGGGCTCCAGTTCTTCAACGCTTAACTCCTCGCTTCCGCTCCCCGTCAGAAGCGGATGGTCCTGTTGAAGGCTCCCATCCATAGAGAGGGACTCGATGTGGTCGTGTCGGCCGGTTATCACAGCTTCCGCCGTATGGCCTCCGGCCTTGACAACGGTCTTGACATAGAGGCCGTCATGTCCCTCTTCGATCCCTGCTGAAACTTTGCCTTTTTTTAAGAGCGATTCGGCATTCTCGACCCCTTGCTTGTCAACTGTCGAAAATATCTGAAGACCGTTTTTCGGGTTTCCTGAAACGGCCCCCATGGCCGCGGCCAGAGGGATACCGCTTTGGCCCCCGGAAGCTGGAATCATGACGCCCATGGCATTCTTGTAGATGTTGGGATCCGTGGCCACTTCAATGGATTCGATATCCGTTTCTTCCAAAAGTGCGGCCGCGGCAGCCGCACAAAGCCCGATGGCGGCAGGCTCCGTACAACCTAAGCCCGGATCAGTCTCAATGTGCAAGAGGTGTCTTGCCTTGTTGTGAAGGATGTCTTTCAGTGTGAACCCCATAATTCGCCTCCCGGTGTTGACTATGGCTCTAACTGGTTTGTAACGGCCCAATTGAATTTCGAAAAGGGTTTTAAAGTAGTGTTTTTCACTTCCTTTTTCAATAAAAAACCTTTCCCCTTGCAAGGCGACCCACAGGTTGTTACCATTCCCTTGGGCCAATAATATCAGTTTTAATCATCGTCAATGTTTCTAAAACCGGTAACCATAAATGGATAAAGGACTCGCTGCTTATGGAAACAAAAATTCTTTCCGACCTCTGGCAGGTCGGCGGTCCTGGATTTACCTCCCCGGATGATGCCGCCGTTTACCTTGTGCGTTTCGGGCAAAAAGCAGCGCTTGTTGATGCGGGTTGCGGGAATGGTCACGCGTCATTAAAATTGAATGTTGACAAATGTTTACCGGAAAGTGTTGAAATAGAATATTTGTTTCTAACCCATTGCCATTTTGACCATACGGGCGGCGCCGAGGCGGTTCGAAATGAATATGGATGTAAAATTGTTTGCAGCACGTTAGATGCCGTTTACCTGGAAGGTGGGGATAGTGAGGTGACGGCTGCATCATGGTATGGATCGCGGATGCACCCGCTGGCCATTGATGTGAAAATCGAAAAAGATCAGCAAACCATTCCTGTGGGAGACGGGCGGATTATTGCCCATCATTGGCCGGGCCATTCTCCCGGGTCCATGGTTTTTACAACCGAAATCGAGGGGCAGCGGGTCCTGTTCGGCCAGGATGTGCATGGTCCCATTCACCCATCCCTTCTTTCCGACCCGATTGCCTATCAGTCTTCCCTCAGAAAACTTTTGGCCTTTGACGCGGATATCCTGTGCGAAGGTCACTTTGGCATTTACCGTGGGAAAGAAGCGGTCCGAGGCTTCATTCGTTCATTTATTGCCTAGGAGTTTGTCCCACAACATCATAAGGTTGAGAATCCGTATCCAATTCATACCGCGTCATGACCCCGTGTAGTTTCATTGCGGGAAGCTTGTGGAACTGAACAAACGTGGGAAAAAGTTTTTTGATCAGGGCGAATATCTTAATAAAGATGTTTGACGAGGATATTTCTTCAAGTCCGTAAAAGATCGTATTTCCCACGATGCCCTCTCTTCTAAATATACCGTCCAAATCAACGACTTCCATATACCCTGCCCGGAGGGTGAAAAGCCGGAGTCCTTTTGTCTGGGATTCAGAGAAACAGCATGAAATGCCGAACGGATCCGTTGTGTTTTCTATGGAAACGGTCAGGCACAGAAACCGGCAAGCCAGGTATACTGAACCCCCACAAGAAGAATAATGGTCCATATAAGCTGAACAAAAAAACCTGTCCGAAAAAATGATCTTGGAGAGTAAAAAAGAGAGGAACAAAATTTGAAAAAAACAATCCGCTTGCAAGGGGACCCACAGGTTGTTACCATTCCCCTGGTCCAATAATATCAGATTTCCAGCCAAGGCGACCTAGAGAAAGAGGTCTTTGTGAAACAGAACATTCCCGCGAACCTGACGCCCGAATCCCAAGCCGGCAAACTGGGAACATTTGCCGGCGTGTTTACTCCCAGTGTTTTAACCATCCTGGGAATTATCCTATTCCTTCGACTGGGTTATGTGGTGGGCAATGCGGGTTTGGGACGGGCCTTAATGATGATCGGACTGGCCAATGCCATTTCAGTATTGACCAGCATCTCTTTGGCCGCCATCGCCACAAACCTCAAGGTGAAAGGGGGGGGAGACTACTATCTGATTTCCCGAACCCTGGGGGTGGAATTCGGCGGTGCCATTGGTATTGTGCTGTTTCTGGCCCAATCCGTCTCCATTGCTTTTTACTGCATGGGCTTTGGGGAAGCCATGGCCGATATCCTGAGCGGTGTTCCCTGGTTGTCCACGCGGGTTATCGCAGGCGTCGCCGTTTCCCTCCTTTTCGTTCTCGCCTGGTTGGGTGCGGACTGGGCCACCCGGTTTCAATACGGAATTATGATTCTGATCTTCGCAGCTCTGGTTTCCTTTTTCTGGGGCGGTTTGTCCCTGTGGGATTCGGCAATTTTTTCCCAAAGCTGGAGCAGGCCTTCGTCCGGCCTTCCCTTCTGGGCATTGTTTGCCATATTTTTCCCGGCGGTGACCGGGTTCACGCAAGGTGTCAGTATGTCCGGGGATCTGAAGAATCCCGGTAAAAGCCTCCCCCTGGGCACCTTTATGGCCGTGGGGATCTCCATCCTGGTCTATTTCGGGGCGGCCCTGGTGTTTGCAGGTGCTCTGCCCCAGGGAATCCTTGCCGGGGACTATGATGCCATGGGCAAAGCGGCTCATTTTGCTTTTCTCATTGATGCGGGCGTCATTGCGGCCACCCTCTCATCGGCCATGGCGTCCTTTCTGGGGGCGCCCCGTATCCTTCAATCCTTGTCCGCCGACCGCATTTTTCCCTTTCTACTGCCCTTTTCAAAAGGCGTGGGCCCCACTAACAATCCCCGTCGGGGCGTTCTTTTGAGCACCGGCATTGCTTTTGTCACTGTCGCTCTGGGTAACCTGAACGTGATTGCTCCCGTGGTGAGCATGTTTTTTCTCATCAGCTACGGGCTGTTGAATTATGCTACTTTTTTTGAGGCGCGGTCGGCCAGCCCCTCTTTTCGCCCCAGATTTCGATGGTTTCATCCTCATCTCAGCCTGATGGGCGCCCTGGCCTGTATGGGGGTCATGCTGGCCATCGATTTCACTGCGGGAATTGTTGCCGTGGCCGTTCTGTTTGCCATATTTCAGTATTTGAGACGGACCACAGGACCTTCCCGGTGGGCGGACAGCCGCCGGTCTTACCACCTTCAGCATGTCCGGGAACACCTGCTGGCAGCAGCCATGGAACCGGAACATCCCCGGGACTGGCGCCCACAGGTGTTGGTATTTTCCAACCAAGAAGAGCGTCGAAAGGCTCTTTTAACCTTTGCCTCCTGGATACATGGGGGAAGCGGTCTGGTTACGGCGGTGCGCATGCTGGAAGGGGATGTGCTGAGAACGGCGACCCTGCGGGAAGAGGCGAAAAATGAACTGGAAAAAGACATTTCCGCCAATGCTTTCGAAGCATTCCCTCTGGTGGTGACGGCACAGGACCTTCAACAAAGTCTTCCCACCCTGATCCAGTCTTTCGGAGTAGGGCCCCTAAAGGCCAACATGGCCCTTTTTAACTGGTCCGGGTCCCTGCGCAAAGGCGTCTTGGGGATCCGAAGAACCGCTTACGCCAACAACATCAAGGCGACCTTTCGTCTGGGATGTAATATACTTTTACTGGTGGCGCCGCCGGAGGCGTGGGGAAAACTGGAAACGGTTTCCGCCTCTGATCGCCGCATTGATGTATGGTGGCGGGATGACCCAAGCGGGCGGTTGATGCTCTTATTGGCACACCTCATGACGCGCAGCTCCCAATGGGAAGAGGCTCGTATCCGTCTGATGGCGGGTACGTCCGGATCGGAAAAGAACATGGAGGCCTTCAAAGAAAATCTGGGTCTGATGCTGGACGACATTCGGATTCAAGCGGATCCCCAGGTGGTTACGGACCCGGATGAATCCTCCATCGCCACAAATTCCGGGGATGCGGCCGTTGTATTGATACCCTTTCGCATCGGGAGCGGGGAAATTCTGGCTGCCCACAATACGAACATCGATGATCTTGCTGGCCGAGGGATGATTGTTGCTTTGGTGCTGGCCGCCGAGGATATCGATCTGGACGCGGAACCGGAGGAAGGCAAACACGGAGAGGTGGCCGCTGCGCTGGATGCGTTGACGGATGCGGGAAAGACGGCCGTCCAGTTGGAAGAAGAAGCTACCGAGGCCCGGAAAATGGCCGAGGCAGCAGAAGCCCATTTGCAGCGTGCCATGGAAGAAGCCAGACCGGGCATTGATCGGGAAGAGATGGGGAAAATCGAGGCAGCCGTGGAAGCGGCCCGTGAAGCGGTGAAAGAGGCGCACAAGGTGGAGCGGAAGCTGGCTAAGGCCAGGGCCGGGAAGATCTTTTCAAAACGCCATGCGGAAGCCGTGGGGGCTGTAAAGACTGCTGAAAGGGAAAATTCCGAAAAACCGGCCGGGCGAGATTAAAACAAGTTATTTTTGACCTACAGCTGCTTCAATACTTTTTTTTAGGCGCCCTGGGTCTCCAGCCTGTTTTGTAATGAATATGGCTGAAAAAATTCCATAAGTTCTTGTTTGAGCAGGTCCGCCTTTTCGAGGGCGATGCGGTATTCATCCTTTAGGGAAGTCATCTTATCCATCTTCATCAAAAGCTCTCCGCGAAACGCACCTCCTTTTTCCATGCTCCTTTCATATTCATCCTTAAGTGCATTCAGACCCACTTTCAACCCGGTCAGATACGCTTCCTTAAAGGACCCGAGTCTTTCAAGAGCTTTTTGATATTCACCACGCAGGCTGCTGATGCTCTTTTCCCTGGCACGGAGGTATTGCTCTTTGAGTTCCATAAGCAGTTCCTTTACCGATATTATCTTATCGATCCGGTAGGCATTGCTTCCCCCAAAGGCAAAGCCTTTATCCAGCATCCCCTTTCTGGCATTATCGAGGGCCAGGGAGAGGCAGTAGGGGGCGGTCTTTATGTCACAGCTCTTAAGACATTGCCAGGAACACTTGCAGGACAGCTTTTTCCCTGATGCAACATCTTTCAGGAAACGATTTTCGATGGCCCGGCCGGGCATGCCGACAGGACTTTTAATGATTTTTATGTCATCCTTTCTGCATGTGATATAGGATTCCTTGAACCTGATATCCGCGTCACATTCATGGGTTGCCACGAACCTTGTTCCCAACTGAACGGCCCTCGCACCAAGCTTGAAGGCCTTATATATATCAGCGCCCGTATAAATGCCTCCCGCAGCGATTACGGGGATTGTTCTGCGCCATTGATCCTCGTATTTCTTTATCTCAGAAACGACTTCGGGCAGAATTTTTTCAAGGGCGAAATCGGCATCATCTATCTGCTCTTCTTTAAATCCAAGGTGACCACCCGCCTTCGGACCTTCCACCACCACTGCGTCGGGGATATCGGAATATCTTTTCACCCAGGACCTGAAAATCAGACCTGCTGCCCTCGCGGAACTCACAATGGGGACCACCTTGACCCCCGCCGACCTGAGATCTTCAACCGGAATCCCTTTTATGGGGAGTCCCGCTCCGAGAAATACCAGATCCACCTTTTCTTCCATGGCGACTCTCAAAAGGGAATCGAAATCATTGACCGCTACCATGATATTGACGCCGATAATGCCGGATGTTTTTTCTCGGGCCTTTCTTATTTCCTTCCGAAGGGCGATGGCGTTGGCGTCCCTGTTTTCCGCATAATAATCAGGGTCAAGCATCCCGATGGAATTGGCGGCGATAATCCCGATGCCCCCTTCATTGGCAACGGCTGAGGCCAAGCCCGAAAGGGATATGCCGACACCCATGCCACCCTGCACGATGGGCAGTTTTGCAACGGTATTGCCAATCTTCAATTTAGGCATCGTGGGCCATCCAACTTTAGGAATGCTAAATTTAGGCCATTCTATATTTTTGAAATATGTTTCTTTTAATTTTAACCCATGTTGTTTAATGAAATCCACGGATATGGTTCTCCTTATATGGAAAAGTCGGACAAAGATCGGCGTTATTTTGGGACAGATAAAGCTAGGTCATGCAAACCTTTATGTCAAGGAATTGCCGAGAAGATGGTGCTTTACTATCTTTATTTGCCAAGGTGAAAAAAGCGGGCTTGACCCTGATCCGCCCTTGGTGTAAGTGATTTTACACGGGAATGGTTGATTATGGATCAGGAACCCTGTTTAAGGGGTTCATGTTGACCCAAAACTTGAATTCAAAAAATGCCGCAGGGGGAACCATGACGCAGGGTATTGCATTCGACAACGAGAAATATATGAAGGAGCAGACATCGGAAATTCTGGACAGAGTGAAACGGTTTGACGACAAACTCTACCTTGAATTCGGTGGTAAGCTTTTGTACGACTATCATGCTTCCAGGGTTCTGCCGGGGTATGACCCCAATATCAAGATGCGGCTCCTTCAAGAGTTAAAAGACGATGCCGATATATTGCTCTGCATCTATGCGGGTGATATTGAAAGAAAAAAAATGCGGGCTGATTTCGGTATCACCTATGACTCGGATGCATTGAAGTTGATTGATGATTTGAGAGGATGGGGAATCACGGTCCTGGGTGTGGTGATTACCCGTTTTGAGAATCAGCCGTCTGCGCAGCAGTTCAAAACCAAGCTGGAGAGGCGAAAAATAAAGGTCTACACCCACCAGTTTACCAAGGGTTATCCCACCGATGTTGATCTCATCGTCAGCGACGAAGGTTACGGTGCCAATGAATATATTGAAACGGAAAAGCCTCTGGTGGTGGTCACGGGTCCCGGTCCCGGAAGCGGTAAATTGGCCACCTGCCTCTCCCAGGTGTATCATGACCATAAACGGGGGATTCAGGCGGGATATGCCAAATTCGAGACATTTCCCATCTGGAACCTTCCTTTGCGGCACCCTGTCAATGTGGCCTATGAGGCAGCCACTGCGGATATCAGGGATTTCAATTTGATCGACCCCTTTCATCTGGAGGCTTACGATCAGAAGTCGGTCAACTACAATCGTGACGTGGAAGTCTTTCCCGTTCTTAAGAGAATCCTGAAGAAAATCAGGGGTGGCGAATCCTTTTACCAGTCTCCCACCGACATGGGTGTTAATCGGGCCGGATTTGCCATAACGGACGAAGGCATTACGGAGGAGGCCGCCAAGCAGGAAACCATCCGGCGCTATTTCCGGTATCGATGTGAATATGCCATGGGGTTGACGGATTTGGGAACGGTTCAAAGGGTGGAACTGCTCATCAAGGATTTCGGTCTTGAGCTGAATTACCGGAATGTGGTTGAGCCGGCACGGGAGGCGTCCCTGGATGCCCAAAAGAGAGACAAGGGTAGCGAGGGGATCTATTGCGGGGCGGCCATCGCCCTCAAGGACGGCACCATCGTCACCGGGAGCAACTCTACCCGCCTCCACGCGGCGTCAAGCCTAATTCTTCATGCCGCCAAGCACTTGGCGGGAATTCCGGAAAAAATCAAACTGCTGCCACCCTTTATTATCGAATCGGTGCGGAATCTCAAAATGGATGTCCTCAACGAAAAAACCCTCAGCCTGGATCTTCTGGAAGCCCTCATTGCCCTCAGCATCAGCGCCGCCACAAACCCCGCGGCCCAAATTGCCGTGGAAAAACTCAATGAACTTCGGGGTTGCGAAGTTCATATGACGCACATGCCCACGCCCGGAGACGAGGCGGGCCTACGGCGGCTCGGGGTCAATCTGACCAGTGACCCGAATTTTTCCACCAAGGACCTGTTTATTTCTTGAAAGTCGATTTGCCAAATATACTGTCCTGGAAAGAAGGAGAATCTCAGGCTGGCCATTGGGGAGGCGCATCGCTGATATACCCGTCGTATCAACTTCAGGGATGACCTCTTTTCACGCTCTGTAATTCCTTTACAGCAACAACATTACAGCAGTTCAGCCACTTCCCGGCAGAAAAGTTCCAGGTCTTTCAGGTCATTGATAATGATATCGTAAACCTGGCCATAATCCACATCCCAATAGACGTGAACCAGGCGATTCCTGAACCCGGCCATGGTTCCCAATCTTTTGGCCAGTGACGGTTCTACGAGACCGGCCTTCCCCAACGTGAGAAAACATTCCGCATATCCTTCCGGAACCTGGGCCAATTTTTTCGCTGAAAGATGAAAGCAGATATTTAAAGCCGCTTCTATGGCGGTCAAAAGACGTGACCGAGCAATGTCTTGAGCATCTTCGTCCGCGAGGAACGCTTCCCTGCTCATGGTTCGAAACCGGTCCAGCCTTTCCAGGGAACCGGAAATATCCTGAAGTTTCGCGCGTATACGATCAGGGTTGAGCATCACGGGAAAAAGCCTCTTTGGTGTGGTAAGTGAGAATGGGGGCGATGTCGAGATAAAGGGATGCAATCTTCGTCATTATGTCCAACCGTATGTCCGGGTTCCGGTCCATCAGCAGTCTGCCTCTGAGGGCGTGGTATTGAAGGGGAATACCGGCGGAATTCATAATTTTCACATCCACGGGGAATGGAAATTCCAGGTGTTGAATGATAGCGGTTTCAAGTTCTATTTCAAAAACATAGGGGCGAAGGGGCAGGCTGCCGGACATCAGAAAAACAGCGATATCCAGATCCCGAAAACGGGAAGATTCCAAAAATGAACCATAGGCATAGGCAAAAAGAATGCTCAGATCTTCTTCAAGGAAACCGGAGATTCGTTGCAGGCAGATCTCCCTTTTTTCAGCGGAAAGCGTGTAGGTTTTGATTTTATTGTTCACTGGAACCTGGTCTAAAATTGATGTTCTTTTGTAATGACAATCCCGGAAAAGTTCTTTAATCTGTATATGTTTTCATGAAAACTCAGTATATACTAATTCATGGCACGATCAGGGTCAAGAAACATTGTTTCCTGTTCGAATTCTTCAGATTTTCTTCAACGCGCAATATTTTGGGATTGATTTTTCCCCCATATTTTGTTTCCCTGTTTGCAATTTGATGAAAACAAGGAAAGGGAAACCGTACGGTTATGAAAAGCTATCGAAAAGAGTTGTGGTTTGAGGCGCCATCCAGGCGGGCTTTTATCAATATTACGCCCCAGGTGATGGAATGCCTGCGGGAGAGTGGGATCATGGAAGGTTTGATCCTGATCAACGCCATGCATATTACAGCATCGGTTTTTATCAATGATGATGAATCGGGTTTGCATCATGATTATGAAATCTGGCTGGAAAAACTGGCACCCCATGCACCGGTCTCCCAGTACCGGCACAATGTGGGGGAAGACAATGCCGATGCTCATATGAAGCGCCAGATCATGGGACGAGAAGTGGTGGTGGCGGTTACCGATGGTGTACTCGATTTCGGAACCTGGGAACAGATCTTCTACGGGGAATTCGACGGACGGCGAAGAAAGCGTGTCCTGGTCAAGATTATCGGAGAATGACATCTGAATAAATGGAAATAAAAAAAACGGTAGAAGATAACGCATGGATTAAATTGGTAACACCGGAACTGGCACCACCGAGTCTCGGCGATAATACGGCGGATGTGGATCGTCTGGTCAAGGGGTTGCGGCACCATCTCGACGGGACGGATGTGCGGGTGGACTTTTCACTGGTGAAGCGGTTGAGCCGGGATCTCAGGGCCTGTGATTATTATGTGGGTGCGGCGGTCTATCGAGATGGAGATTGCTTTCGGCTGATCGATGTTTTTGATGGGAAAAAAATGTATGCGGTTTATGGTCTTTCCCTGGATCTCGGAAGTTCCACCCTGGTGTTGCGACTGGTGGATTTGACCAACGGGGAAACACTGGATGAGATTTCTTTTAATAATCCCCAGATCGAGATTGGGGCGGATATCCTGACACGGATTCACTTTGCGGGGAAAGAAGGAGGGCTTTCAAAACTTCAGGCGCTGGTGCTGGATGAACTCAACCTTCAAATAGGAAATCTGGCTGAAGAAAACCATGTGACACGAAAATCCATCGTGGGTATGACGGTGGCCGGCAATACCACCATGACCCATCTGTTTCTGGGTCTGGATCCCCACTGGATTTGCCGGGAACCCTATATCCCGGTGGTGAACCGGCCGGATATCGTGAACGCCCGGGAACTGGGTCTTCAGATCAATCCTGAAGCGCCGGTATTGGTGTTTCCCAATGTGGGCAGCTATTTCGGAGGTGATTTGATCGCGGGCATCCTCGCATCGAAGATGACGGAGCAGGAGGACGTTTCATTCCTGGTGGATGTGGGCACCAATGCGGAGGTGGTGATCGGCAATCGGGACTGGCTCATGGCTTGCGCCGGTGCCGCGGGACCGGCCCTTGAAAGCGGGGTTGCCGACATGGGTATGATGGCAGCACCCGGCGTCATTGACAGTGTGGTGATTGATCCTGATACGGTTGCTTTTACCGTTGGGACCATTCCGGAGCGCGATACTTCCGCAGCCAATGAAAACCGGGGCCCCATAGGCATATGCGGTTCCGGGCTCATAGATCTGGTGAGCCAGCTTTTCCTGGCGGGTATGATTGATCTCATGGGGAAATTTGTGCCGGATCGTTGCGGGGAGCGTCTTACGGAGATGGATGGCATCCGGCATCTCATGGTGGTGCCGGCTGAAGCTTCGGGGACCGGTAAACCGTTGACCCTCAGCCAGATCGACATTGACGGCCTGATTCGCTCCAAGGCCGCCATGTATACCATTTTAACCACCATTTCCAGAACTGTGAACATTGCATTTAATGATATCGGACGGTTTTTTGTTGCCGGCACCTTCGGGAGTTATATCAATCCCCGGTCTGCCATCAATATCGGAATGATTCCTGATCTGCCTCTGGAAACTTATGTTTCTTTGGGCAATACATCCCTTGCGGGAGCGACCATGGCCCTTCTGGGGGTGGATGCTCAAAAATCACTTTTTCATATTCGGGACCAAATTACTTACCTGGAACTGAACGTCAACCAGGAATTTATGAACCTTTTCAGCGCGGCGAAATTTTTGCCCCACACGGACCGATCCCTGTTTCCCTCTGTAAAGAGATCGGTTGATTAAGACTGTTTTTCTGTTGGCTTTGTCAATAAAGGTGATCATCTATGGAATTGGAGCAACAAAGGATGGATATGATGGCGAGCAAGGATTTTCTGGATAAACTGGTTCTGATGTGCCCCGACGGGATCATTGGTGTTAATCGTCAGGGAATCGTGATCATATTTAACGCGGCCGCTGAAAAACTGACCGGTTTGGCCGCCGAAGATGTGATCGGCAAGATGACCATTCAAGATGTTTACGATATTCCCGAACTGGCCCGGGAGATCAAGAAAAAAATTTACGCCGACGATTATGGCGGTCCGGGACGGATAGACGGCGTTGAAGTATCCGTGAAAGGAGAGGGGGGGAAGAAGATTCCCATACGCCTGTCGGCGGCATTGATTTCCGGGCCTTCTTCGAAAAACGGCCAGGTTGAGGTGGGAAGTGTGGGGTTTTTTCATGATCTGACGGCTCGAAAGGAAATGGAGGAAGAGCTTCGAAAACGCTCCGTTACGGATAGCCTGACAAATCTCTACAACCGCCGACATTTTCATTCCGCTTTGATGGAAGAAATTGCCAGATGCTCCCGTTATGGAAGCCCATTGAGTCTGGCCATTTTTGACCTGGATCATTTCAAACCCTTCAATGACACCTACGGGCACCAGGAGGGGGATAATATCTTACGCTTTGTGTCTGAATGTATTACATCTATTTTAAGAACCACGGATAATGCCTTCCGGCTCGGGGGTGACGAGTTCGGGGCTTTGCTGGTGGAAACGGACCTTGAAAAGGCAGGTTTGGTTATGAACCGGTTCAGGGCCACTTTTGCTGATCGCTCGCCCCTTAAAATGGCTTATATGGGACAAAAATTACAACCTGTGACCATGAGTATCGGTGTGGCCCAACTGGTTCAAGGAGAAAAAGGCGACAAATTTCAAATGAGAGCCGATCTTGCCATGTACGAAGCCAAAAAGGCCGGTGGGGATCGCGCTGTTCTGGCCGGGGAAAAAATCGGCGTATGAATGGTCGGAATTCCCAAAAGTCTTCCCCTCTGGCCGCTCGGATGCGGCCCAGGACCCTGGATGAATTTGTAGGCCAGGCGCACATCGCTGCTCCGGGCCGCTTATTGCGGCGCGCCATTTCAGCCGATCAACTCTCTTCCATCATCTTTCATGGCCCTCCCGGAACCGGAAAAACCACCCTGGCCATGGTCATTGCCAATACCACCCGCAGCCGTTTCATCCCTTTAAATGCCGTTTTAGCAGGCGTCAAAGACCTTCGGGAGGCGATTTCGGATGCACGAAAGCACCGGGATGAAGATGACCGCCGAACAATCCTTTTTGTGGATGAAATTCATCGGTGGAATAAGGCCCAGCAGGACGCTCTGTTGCCATGGGTTGAAAACGGCACGGTGATTCTTGTGGGGGCCACCACTGAAAATCCCTATTTCTCCGTAAACCCGCCTCTGGTAAGCCGAAGTCGCATCTTCCGCCTGGAACCCCTGGGCCTCGAAGAGTTGCGTGCTGTGGCCCTTCAGGCCCTGGCCGACCCGGAACGGGGATACGGAGCGTTGAAAGTACAAGTTGATCCGGATGCCCTGGACCACCTGGTGAATGTGGCCAATGGCGATGCGAGAAGTGTGCTGAATGCCCTGGAGTTGGCCGTTGAGACCACACCGCCAGATGATCAGGGATCTATTGTGGTTCATATGGGGGTGGCCGAAGAGAGCATCCAACGGCGGGCGGTGCTGTACGACCGGGACGGCGACGCCCATTACGATACCATCAGCGCTTTTATTAAATCGTTGCGGGGTTCCGATCCGGATGCGGCGCTCTACTGGCTGGCCAAAATGGTTTATGCGGGTGAAGACCCCCGATTTATGTTTCGACGCATGCTCATCCTGGCGGGGGAAGATGTGGGATTGGCGGACCCTGAAGCGGTTCGCGTGGTCACGGCCTGCGCGGACGCCTTTGACCGGGTGGGGCTGCCGGAAGGCCGGTTTCATCTGGCCGAAGCCGCCCTTTATCTGGCCACGGCGCCCAAAAGCAATTCTACCCTGGCCTTCTTCGATGCCCTTCACGCGGTGGAAAAAGAAGGGAAGACAGATGTCCCTGTCCATCTGAAAGACGCGAGCCGGGATAAAAAAGGATTGGGTCATGGCGAGGGGTATCTATACCCCCATGCCTATCGGGACCACTGGACCGCCCAGCAATATCTTCCGGACACGCTCCAGGGGAAGGTGTTCTATCATCCCTCCAGCCAGGGCTACGAAAAAAGCATTGCTTTGACGGTCAATCAACGGCGGGAAGCTCAGCTGGCTGCCATGGTTGAAGGGGGGATTGTGGCGCCCCCGGAAGTACTCACTTATTCGCCCCAAGACCGGGTTCGGGACCGGTGGCTTCAAAGGTCCATAAATCAGGGCGGAACAAATCTGGCGGGGGTTCGTGACCGAATACTGGCTGCCGCAGAAATTAAACGTCATGGTGTTTTGCTGGATATCAACGCGGGAACCGGTTTGCTCTCCTGGGAGGCTGTTCGGCGTACGCCCGAAGGGAGCGTCTGGGCCCTGGTCGGGGATGAAAAATCGGCTTCTGGGCTGCGGGCGCAAGCCCTTAACCTGGACGAAATGGACCGTCCGGTGATTATGGTGGGATCTTTGAAAAGAATCCGGAAGCTGGTTTCAGCGGAAGGGGAGGGCGATGTGCGCTTTGATTCGGTGGTGGGGCGTAACGCGCTTTTGCCAATTTCCGACAAAGTTGTAGCTGTCGAAGCTGTGGCGCAGGTACTGGCACCGGATGGGACGATCTCTTTTGTTGAAGGGGTTCCCCGGCTTGGTCAGCGGATTTATAACCTGGTGGACCGGGAGGGATTGGATGAGAAACTCGTGAAGAAATGGATTGCCTCTGAGGAGGCCATCTATGAGGATTCAGATGACCCCATGGTGAATTGGACCCGGGACGATCTCTCCCATGCGTTTGACCGGGCCGGGCTTTTTATGAAACATTTCCACACCGAACAAACAGCCGTTGAAATAGTGGTGACGGATGCCGTGCTTTCCCGCTGGTTTCCGGAAGTAAACAAGGATTTAAAAATACCGACCCGACCCAGTTACCGGGAACGGTTGGCCGCTTTACTCTCCCCGGATGAGGTGGATCAAATTCGACGCTGCATCACCCTAAAACTGGCCGGCAAACAGATTCCATGGACGTCCGAATCCATCTACCTGGTGGCTGCCTGGAAATAATATATTTATTTCCCCGCGTAAGGAAGCGAGGAATGGTGTAAAATGATTTTCAGGCTCCCGTCGCCCTTTTTCGCATAACCGAAAGTGTATTCGACTTTGACCGCCTCCCCCTTAAGTGGTGTAAAGAAATACTTTCCCATGGCAAGCGCCACATTGCCGTTTATATAGATTCCGGCGTTTTCGAACCGGACGTTTATCCAGGGGGTCAGGGCGAATCCCTTGTCTTCCGGGAAATTTTTGTTGTGTCCCACAAAATAGCTTAAAGCGCCTTCTTTGGTCGTCCGGAATTTGATGTCGGAGGCCTTGGTCGGTTTAAAAAGGACTTGGCCCGTCTGGTATCCGTAAAGCGTGTTAATGAGGTTTCTCGCCACCTTTTGATAGTCTCCGCCGCCGGTGTAAGTTTTCCCGAGATTGACCAGCGCATTCCCCCAGGTTTCCTGAGCTCTGGTAACGTCCTCTTCGGTGATTTTACTCTCCGCCGCATAAACGAGGCCTGCCGTGAAGATGATGACAAGACCCATGACGATAATCTTTAATGGAAGACTTCTGCTTTGTGATTTCATGGTCATATCCTTTCCTGTTAAGTGATGGTTCACAGATCGGTCTTTAAATCGATACGGAATCTCTTGATCCGTTTCCAGACCGTAACCCGGCTTACTCCCAGGCGTCTTGAAACTTCCGATTGATTGCCGCCGCATTCCCGAAGGAGTTGCAGGAAGTTTTCCCTCTCGCCATTTTCATCAGCGCTTTCCTTTTGCGGTGCATCCTCTGTAGGGGGCAAAACGATTTTGGGAGGTAGATCGCGCACCTGCAGTGCCGGACCCGTGCAGAGTACAGATGCATATTCGATGGCATTCTTCAACTCACGAACATTCCCGGGCCAGTCATAAGTCAGCAGTTTTTCCATGGCGTGAGGGTGGACCCCCGCCACGGTTTTCCGGGCCTTCAAGGCGTGCTGTTCGAGAAAGCTTTCAATGATGACGGGAATATCGTCACGACGGTCCTTCAGAGCCGGAATGGACAAAGGGAAAACGCTGATGCGGAAATAGAGGTCTTCCCTGAAGGCTCCCTCGCGTATGAGCTTTTCGAGATTCTTGTTGGTGGCGGTGACAATCCTGACATCCACCTGAATGGGTCGGTGGTCGCCCACGCGTTCGATCTCTCTTTCTTCCAGCACCCGCAGCAGTTTCACTTGGGTGGACAGGGGAATGTCTCCGATCTCGTCCAGGAAAATGGTGCCGCCGTGGGCCGCTTCAAACCGCCCGATGCGGAGGCGCTCAGCCCCGGTAAAAGAACCCTTTTCATGACCGAAAAGCTCACTTTCAAGAAGGCTCTCATTGAGGGCGGCGCAGTTGACCTTAATGAAAGGCTCTTTGCTGCGGGGGCTTACCTCGTGAATGGCGCGCGCCACCAGTTCCTTGCCTGTGCCGCTTTGACCGAGGATCATGACTGGGGCTGCGGTGGGGGCAACGCTTTCCACCAGGTCAAAAACGCGCTGGATCCCATTTGACCTGCCGACAATGCCATGGAAACCTTCTTCCAGATGGCAGGTCTTTCGAAGTGAGTCCACCTCCATCTGTTTGTGTACCAGTTCCGACTGGTCGGTAAACATTTCAACAGCGCCGATGATATGACCATTATCATCCTTTAACACGGTCGCATTTTTCATCACATGCACAGCCCGTTGTGCCTTGTTGGTTATCAGACACTGTTTTTCCCGAACCGTACCGGTGGCAAAAAGGCTACAGAAAGGCTGTCCCTTTTTCTGATTGAGAACCTGGCAGCCCGTGCAGTTTAAAACGCCGCAGTTGCGTCCGATCAGTTCTCCGGATCGGTATCCGGTGAGTTTTTCCGCAGCCGGGTTCATGGCCACAATGGTCCCAACGGCATCGACCACCATCAAACCATCCTGAAGGGTATCAACAACGGTTTTCCAGTATTTCGACAAATCCATTTTTTAAGATTCCAAAGGGTGACTGTAAACCTGTTAAGTTAACACTGTTAGCACCTTTAGCACATTCAGTGCACCAAGGCAACAAAAGGAGAATGATCCGTATCAATTTTATCTTCTCTTTGTTCAACCGGCGATAAGGGACACCAAACCAAGAAGCAGGCGGGCAGCGGCGGGATAAAAGGGGCAGTCGGTTTCCGTTTCAAGCCTCTTTACCATCTGTTTCAGCCACGGCCTTAGTTCTGTTCGGGCAAAATCCTGTGCCGCCATCATAAAGACCCCATTTCCATCTCCAAGGGCGCCTTCAAGCAGCAGGGTCAGGTATTCAACTTCCACCGACAGGTGATCCGCAGGAATCGAACCTTCTCCCGGGGGCGCCAGCCCTGAGGCTTTCAGCCTCGATGCCATCATTTGGGCAGGACGTCCCATTAATCTCCCGTCTTCCGATTCGTAAAAGGAGTGATGAAGGGAGGCCGTGATACCGCCCCTGGCGCTGATAAACAGTCGCACATAATCAGCTTCAAGTATTTGATGAAAGGTATTTAAATCGCTAAATGTTTCTATGTAGGAGGTCATTATGTGGGTTGCGTCATCCCGACCAGTCATTTCTCCCAGGTGCTTCAGTTCTTTTGTTTCGGCTGCGCGCTGTATCTCTTCGCACCATTCCTCGGAAGGTCCCCAGAAGGCGTGGCTCAAAAGGGGGAGTCCGTTCAGCACCAGGGAGAGTTGTTCTGTGGTCAGATCATCGAGGTTTCTGCCCATCTTTTTTTTGTCCTCCGTGAACGAATAAGGCGATCGTGCCAAATATACACCAAAAGAGCACATCCGTCCATGCATGCTTTGTATGATTGCTAAGGGTTGGCAAACAGCTGTTACCTGTAAATCATTGAGTTAACAGGTATTGGTTCCTGGAATGTGGCTGATTTGGAAATTAATGTTGAATATTCAGATGCTTATGTATTTTATCCGGAATGAAAATATTTCGGCATGCCATTTGCATCTTATAGCACAGAAAGGTTGGTACGATTAAAAATTATTGATGACGAGATTCTAAATTTAAATTTTATTTGTATGGAGGAAGCAACATGAAAAAGATTTTTGGGTGTGCATTGATGGGAACACTTATGTTTGTTTTTCTGGGGAGTGCCATGGCCGACGGCAATTATCGAAAGGGGAAATATCTATTCAGGAAGAACTGTCGGTCCTGCCACATTGAAAATGCTCCCGGTGGTCAGCAAGCCAAGGTTCTTGAGCCTTCAACCTATACCATGAGCGAATGGACGGCGGCGTTTGCTCCCGAAAAAGCAGGTATCTATCCCTGCAAGGCGGAATGGGAAAAGGCCACACCGAAAGGGATTGAAGATATTTATTCCTATCTCTATAAATTTGCCAAGGATTCTCCAACGCCTGCTAAATGTAAATAGGTGCAAATAGGAAGAATGCAGATAACCTGAAAGTGCGCGGGCAAGGTACTGCCCCCATTGGAATAACCAAAAAACCGATGGAGTTATCCATGAACAGTAAAATTGATCTGAATATGAGCCGGAGAAACTTTCTGAAGATCTCCGGTGCGGCGGCGCTCGTTGCGGCCGGCGGCAGCGGAAATCTTCTGGGAGCAAAGGGAGTGGCCGCAGCGGTAAGTCCAGAGAACTTCGAAAGCAAATTCGGCGTCTGTGACATGTGTTTTAATAAATGCAGCCTGATTGCCCGAGTTCAGAATGATGTGGTGGAAAAGCTTGATCCCAATCCCAAGTTTCACAAGTCCCGAGGCATGCTCTGTGCCAAGGGGAACGCGGGTATTCGGCAGCTCTATGACCCTGATCGTCTCAAGACGCCTCTTTTAAGGAGGGGCGCACGGGGTGAAGGAAAATGGCAGCGCTTGACCTGGGACCAGGCCCTGGACCATGCAGCCGAGCAACTGAACCGTATCGCCGAGAAATACACCCGGTGCGGTGTCATGTTTATGGCAGGGGCCGATATGCAGTCGCTTTTTGTGCATCGTTTTGCAGAGGCTTTCGGGTCTTACAACGCCCTTTCCCATGAGTCCATGTGCCTTATCGCCGGGACTCGCGGATTTCTGGATACCTTTGGTGAAGTTCCCATACCGGACATGCGGTACACCAAATATGTGGTCATGTGCGGCGCCAACCGGTTTGAGGCCCTGGTGACCCCGGACAGCATGGACCTCATGACGGCCATGAAAGAGGGGACAAAACTGGTGGTCATGGATCCCCGCTATACCAAAACCGCCGCCATGGCGGATGAATATCATGCGATCCGCCCCCACACGGATATGGCTTTGATGCTGGCTTTTGCCCATGTCATGATCTTTGAGAATCTTTATGACAAGGACTTTGTGCAGAATCGGTGTTTCGGGCTGGATCAGCTGAAGGAGCACGTTCGAAACAATACTCCCGAGTGGGCGGAGAAAGAGACGGATATTCCCGCAGGCGAAATTCGAAGGATTGCCCGTGAACTGGCGGCCGCGGCTCCGAGAGCCATGATTTACCCCGGGCGCCGAAGTTCCAACTATACGGACTCAAGCCAGATACGAAGGTCTTTTGCCATTGTCAACGCACTGTTGGGGAATTGGGACCGGCCGGGAGGCCTCACGGCGGCTCGGAAGGTGGGGCTTAAATCTCCCCATATTGAGGCGCCCTTTTATGAAAACAACCCGGATGACCGTATCGATGCGGGTGTGGCCAAACTCATGTTTGATGAGGAAGGGTCCTTCAAGATTGCAAGGGATGCGGTGATTGCTCAGAAACCTTATCCCGTCAAAGGTTTTGTTACCTATAAGACCAACCCGGCTCAAACCGCCGCCAATCGGGAAAAGACCCTGAAAATGTATGATCAACTGGATTTCGCTTTAAGCATGGACATCACCATGAGCGACACGGCCTGGCTTGCAGACCTGGTTCTACCGAGCCAGTGTGCCCTGGAACGAACGGATCCCTGTTCCGCTCAGCAGGGGTCTTCCGCCTGTGCGTGCGTGGTGACACGGGACCCGGTGGTTTCAAAACCCATGTTTGAATCCAAACCGGTTCTCTGGGTGGTGACTGAACTGGCCAAACGGATGGAGCTGGGTGAATATTTTGATTTTACCGTGGATAGCTTCAGAAAAGAACAGCTCGATGGGCTTCCCGGTGCCATGGAAGCGCTCAAGCGGGATGGTGTTTATTACAATCCCAGCAAACTCTACGGGGTTTATGATGGACGTATTTTCAAGACCAAGTCCCACAAGATAGAACTTTATAACGAGCGCTACGAGCAGTTGGGTGTGGATCCCATGCCGGTGTATCATAAACCAAAGGAAGTTCCTCCGCTCAAATTCCGCATGGTGGTGGGTCGGACAGCCGTGATCACCCAGAGCAGCAGCCAAAACAACAGCCTGCTTCAGGAATTCGTATCCGACAACAGCCTCTGGATCCACCCGGACCCGGCGGGCAAACTGGGGATTTCCCATGGGGATCGTGTCAAGGTGGACAGCCCTGCGGGAACGCAGAAACTCGAAGCCAATGTAACCTATAAGACACGGCCGGATACCGTCTATATGCACACGGGATTCGGGGTCTTGAGCCAGGATCTGAGGTATCTGAAAGGGAAGGGTGCCTGCATTGCGGAGGTGATAGAAGATGAAATGGACATATTGACCGGAAACATGGCCATGCACGAGACCATCGTGACCGTTCAAAGGGAGGCTGCCTGATGGAAAAGAAACTGGCCATGGTCATCGATTCCTTTGCCTGTATAGACTGCAAAGCCTGCCAGGCGGCCTGCAAAGAGGCCAACAAGGTTCCGGTGGGAGAATGGCGTAACTGGATTAAAACACCGGATGTGGAGGCGGTTGCCAAAAAAGGCGGAAGGATGCTTTTTCAGCCCGGCAACTGCATGCAGTGTGACAAACCCACTTGTGTGGAAGCGTGTCCCACCGGTGCAACCTATAAGGATCCTTTAGATGGGACTGTCAAGATCAATCGGGACCTCTGTATCGGATGCGGGCAGTGCCTGCCGGCATGCCCCTACGGCGCCCGATACCGGCATCCGAAGCTGCGGGTGGCGGATAAGTGCGATTTCTGCGCAAAACGACGTGCCTCAGGTCTTGAGCCTGCCTGTGTGAGCACCTGCCCCAACAAGGCGCGTGTTTTTGGGGATTTGAATGATTCCACCAGTAACGTTCGAAAGCTCATGAAGAAAGATAAATTTGTCCAGGTGGTGAACAAAGAGACCAACACGGATCCCCATATCTATTACCTGGGTGATCCCGGGGTAACGGACTGGCCGGTGAAGGCGCAGATGCCATCCGCTTTTGCTTTCTGGAAAAATCTGGCGGGGCCGGCAATGAAAGTTTTTGTCGGGCTATCGGGATTGGGTGTCGGCGCCATGCTTTTAAAGCAGTTCGTCATGCCCAATGATGCGCCCCCTGAGGAACATAAAGAACTGGAGGAGCATGAAGGACTGGAGAATAAAGGAGGTGATGAACATGAGTAACCGAATGATTAAGCGACATGAACTGCCTGCGATCCTCATCCATTGGTTTAATGCCATTGCATGGTTTTTTCTGCTGGCCACGGGCCTTGGCCTTATTGATAACCCAAGCTTGCAGCCCCTGGGGCAATGGTGGCCGGAAATGATGAGGGATCTGTTCGGCGGAGGCGCGCCACTTCTGAAAGCCCATTGTATTGTGGGCGTTGTGTGGGCCGGCGTCTGGTTGATTTTTCTTCTTGTGGGAATCGCCCGTTATACCCTCCCGTTCCTCAAGCAGATCATGACCTTTAAGATGCCGAGGGATATCCAGTGGATGGTCAAGAAAAACATGCAGATGACAATGGGTTACAAAATGATGGCGCGGCTGGTCAAACCCATCGGCTGGGATGGAAGAATCCCGGACCAGGGGTTTTACAATGCCGGTCAGAAGGCTGCGGCGGGGGGGATGATTTTTGGTGCCGTGGTGATCGTTATTACCGGGGTGATTATGTTGATTTCCAAAATCTACCTTAATCCCGCCCAGACCCCGCTGGTTCAGTGGAGTATCACCATTCACTTCATTGCCGCTGCGGTGACATTCGGAATTCTGCTCATTCATATTTACATGGCGGCCATCAGCCGTGAAGAGAGACCGGCATTCATCTCCATGTTTACCGGTGAGGTTCCTGAGGAGTACGCCAGACACCATCACAGGCTCTGGTACGAAAAGGTGATAGGTTAAATATAAACCAATATTTTAAAACCATGAGGAGAAGAAAGATGAAAAAAATGGCAAAAGCAATGTTTCTGGCACTGGTAGCTATCTCTTTTTCGGCGGCAATGCCTTTGATGGCTGCTGAGGAAAAGACCTTCACGCCGTATCCGACTATTGTTGAAGCGGATGTGGTAAAAGGAATTGTGGACGGAAAGACCGTAGGCCTTGTCATAGACGCCCGGCCCAAAGTAAAAAAATACGACAAAGGCCATATCCCTGGAGCACTTTCCATGCCCACGAGCCAGTTTGACAAGATGAAGGGTCTCCTGCCCGCTGACAAGAAGGCGCTGATCGTCTTTTATTGCGGCGGTCTCAAGTGTGCGTTGAGCCACAAAAGCGCATTCAAATCAGAAAAACTGGGATACACCAACGTGAAAGTTTTTGCAAAAGGGTACCCCAATTGGAAAAAAGTCTATGGCGCAGGACCCAAAGTAGCCAAAAAGGCAGCACCCAAGAAGGCTGCTGTCAAGAAAAAGTATAAGGCCGCCAAGGAAGAAGGGAGCATCGCTTTTGTTGAGTTCAATAAGATCGTGACCAATGCGCCTGATAGCGTACTGTTTGTGGACGTGCGTGACCCCAAGGAATTCAAAAGCGGTTCTTTTAAGAACGCCATCAACATTCCCACCGAGATTCTGGAGAAGACGCTTCCGGGTATGAAGGCGGATAAACCGATTATTTATGTTTGCGGCACCGGCGCACGAAGCGGTGAGGCGTACTATATGACCCTGGATAAACGACCGGACATCGTCGAGGTTTATTATGTGGATGGCGAGATGAGCTGGGACAAAGCCGGCGGCTATAAACTGGATCCGCCCAAGTAGTTTATTGACATAAAACCGGAGAATCGGCGTGATGAAAAAGACAGACGGACAAACCGAACGGAAAGCACCTGAAAGTTTTTTTCATCACGTCATTTTCAGAGTTTACTTTTTCACCTTCCTGTCTGTTTTTTTCATCTCATTTCCATTTTTGTGCACGGGGGAAGCGCGTGGGAAAGCAGAAGGAAAAGTTCCCCTGTGGTGGCCGGATACTCAAAAACGAGCAGAAGCGGCAGGATACAAGCTCGTTAACTTCCAGGAACTCCAAGCCCTCATCCAATCTGAAAAAGAGGTTGTTTTGCTGGATGCGCGCCCCGATTACGAATACCGTGATGGCCATATTCCCGGTGCTCGGAATTTCGAATTCCACCTGGGGCACAAATCCCGGTTGGAACCGGAACGTGCCGAGGCTTTGAAGGCGTTTCTGGGGAAAGATAGCCATCGATGGGTTGTTACCTATTGCAGGAGTTTCAAATGACCTCGCAGTGAAATCGCGGCCGGTTGGGCCGCGCGGCTGGGATACAAAAACGTCAGGCTGTTCCCCTATGGGTATCAGGGATGGCAGGCATTGAATGATCCTGGCAGGCATAAATCCTTGGCGCCCACGGGCCCCGTGGAAGGAGACTTTTTTCCCCAATGCCGTTTGGCGGTGCTTCAGGGAGAAAAGGATGTGTCCTATCTGGGGGTTGCTCCCGGAAGCCGTTATTTTTCGCTTTCGGATATTGGGACGGATTATGTCCTGCTGGAAGTATATAACGAGATGTGCACACTATGCTTAGCCGAGCTTCCCAATATCAACCGTCTGCTGGATCTGGCAACCAAAGACGCTCATTTGAAAGACCGCATCAGAATGCTGGGTCTCGGGGCTGGAAGTACAAAGCGATCAGTGGCGAAATTCCGTAAGAACAAAGGATATGACCTTCTGTTGTTCGCCGATGAAAAATGGAAAATATTTGGGCTTTTGGGAAAACCGATGCTGCCGGTCCTGTACCTGCTGAAAAAAGACGGGAAAAAAGGTCTTCGTATCATGTGGCGCCATGCAGGCAGCATCGGAAATCCGGAAGATTTTCTGGTGCACCTGAAGCGCTATATGAAACAGGAAGAGGGAACGGCAAAGTGAACCTGCTCTGCTTACAAAAATGATCATGCTGGATCTCTCAAAAAATTGGAAAAGAGTGATTGATGCCCTGTATAGTGGGGTTATTGTGATCGATACAGGTGGCGCAATCCGGCACGTAAACCCTGCTATGGAGAGTTTGACGGGGTACGGGGCGGATGAATTGATCGGGAACACTTGTGCCATACTGGGTTGTTCCGGCTGCGAACCCTGGTTCGGCCAGGGGGGCGCCTGGTGCATGCTTTTTGGCAGTGGACAGGCCATGAAACCGCTGGTCTGCAGCATTAACAGCAAGTCGGGGCATCGCTTGAATGTGGTCAAACAGGCATCGATTTTCCACGATTCAAATGGCGTTGCCGTCGGTGCCGTGGAAACCTTACGGGATATGTCAACGCTGCAAGCGCGCGGCTCCCATGCCTGCTGCCTTGACAGATTGAGTGAGATCTTGGATAAAACCCCATCTGTTCACACGCCTTTCTGAATGCTACTCCCATTACCATAAAAATACGCTGTTCAAGAGTTCATTTCAAAATCCTATTATAGGTTTTCGGTTTGATTTGTGATAGGTTGCTTTTTTTATTCCCGAATGCGTGAATGCCGCCTGAACTCAAGGTTCAACTGATCAACAGAAAAGAATGACGCAAAACTATCTCAATAACCAGGATATCCCCTTATCCGCCGCTCTTTTTACCGGATTTCTGTGCACGCTTTTCGGCGCCAATGCCGTGGCCATTAAATACAGCCTTTCGGGATTGGGACCGTTTACGGCCGCGGGCATTCGGTTCAGCATCGCTGCTGTGGCCATCTATTTCTGGGCCAGATTTACCGGTAGACCCTTCGCCTTAAGAAAGGGACAGACTTCTCAGCTTCTTTTTATCTCCGTCGTGTTTACGATGCAGCTGGGGCTGTTGTATCTGGGTCTGGGGAAAACAAGCGCTTCCAGGGGAACGCTGATGGTGAATCTTCAGCCGTTTTTCCTTCTGCTGCTGGCCCACTGGTTTATTCCGGGTGACCGCATTACTAAGAAAAAAATCTTGGGGCTGATTATGGGAGCCGCCGGAATGGTCCTGGTTTTTTCCGGGAAAAAAGGGCCATGCTTTACCCTGGGCGCCGATGTTCAGATCGGTGATTTAATGATTCTGACGACGAGCTTCCTCTGGGCCGTCAACACGGTTTATACCAAGAGGATCATCCACCTGTTTTCTCCATTTCAGATTGTGTTTTATCCCATGATTTTCTGTATCCCCATTTTTTTGTTTGCGGGATATTTCTGGGATGTGAAAATGATCGTTCATCTGGATGGGAAAGTGCTGTCCGCGCTTCTTTATCAGAGTCTTGTGACGGCCTCCTTCGGGTTTGTGGCCTGGAACACCATGTTGTTGAAGTATGGTGCGGTGGCGCTCCATTCTTTCATTTTTATTATGCCCATTGCAGGGGTGCTCCTTGGCGGGCTGATCCTCGGGGAACCGATCACCTGGGAACTTCTGCTGGCCTTGGCGCTGATTGTCTCGGGAATCGTCATCGTGAATTTCGGGAGTGGCAGATATTCCCAGCTCTTTCCCACAAGGGGCATCTGATGGACTCCCGGTTCCATGTGATGGTATCCGGAATTTCAGATGTGAAATGTTTTGAAAAGGTGATGACTGAAAGGAGTAAATTAATGTTGGGAGAGACTACCGTACCTTCGCTGATTGCCTGCGGGATTTTTCAGCAAGAAATTACCCAGCTCATTGAACAAGGTGTGTTGAAAGTAAATCCATATTTTCTGAACCCGGGGCTTCACAATGATCCACCCCTGTTGGAGAAGGCATTGTGCGGACTTCTGGCCAAACAGACCCAGCGGAATGCAGGGAACGTCATCGTCATGTACGGGGATATCTGTCTGGGGTTTCAAAACGAAATGGCTGCGTTGGTCGATGAGTTCAATGTGGTCAAAGTAAACGCTATGAATTGCATCGATTGCTATCTGGGAGGGCAGGGCCGGTTGTTAAAAATTGACCCCAATCACGAATACTTTTTTCTGAACCCGTCCTGGATAGAACTGGAGTTCGGCGAGCGGGATCTGGACTGTTCAACTGAGGCATCTCAAAGAGAATTCAATATGTTGAAGGGCCTTTATCTCCTGGATACCCTCGATAATTTGGATCAGTATGAGGCCCGCATCCAACAAATCAGCCGATTTACCAACCTGCCTGTGGTGGCCCGGGAAAACATCGGGTTGGACGGGCTGAAACAGGTTTTAGACCAGGCCCTGGAAGGACTCTCTTCTTAAAGGGATCTAGATGAAGTCCAGACTTTATTTTTAAATGAATATAAGTATCCGAAAAAACCTCTTCCTTGCTCTGACCAGCGGCCTGCTGCTGGGGATCCCCTGGATTATTCCCTCCTTTTTCTTTCTGATCTTTATTGCCTGGGTTCCCTTGTTCCAACTGGAAAAGGAACTTCACAACAACCGGAACCGTCATGCTCTGTTAAATTATGCTTTTGCCGCCTTCTTCCTGATGAATGTTCTGGGGGCCTGGTGGGTTACACAGGCGCAATGGCTGGGAGCCACACTCATATTCCTGGCCAATTCTCTTGTGCAGGCCCTTGTATTCTGGTCCGCAAGCCGCGTGCGAACCATCCTGAAAATTCCGTTGTTTTTCCCTTTTCTATTTATCTGGCTGGGGTATGAGTATTTTCATAACATCTGGGATCTGGCCTGGCCCTGGTTCAACCTGGGAAACGCCTTGGTCACAATGCCAAAGTTGATCCAATGGGTTGAATTTACCGGCGTGCGTGGCGGGAGCCTCTGGATTATACTCACGAATTTTGCCGTTTTCAAAGCATATGAAATCTATATAAAAAGAGGTTTGGGTGCAATGGTGCCTGTTGGGGTGGGAATCCTTTTCCTGTTATTGATTCCTTCCTTTTTGTCATATCAACTATACCGCAATTTCCGAAAGGGTGGAGAAACTGTTAAAATAGCCCTCATACAACCCAACCTGGATCCCTATACGGAAAAATTTATACCGGAAAAACAGGATAGACATCTGAAAGAATTTTTCAGGACGGCTGAGACTCTGTGTGACGATGAAACCCGATACCTCTTTGGCCCTGAAACACTTATTGTACAACAAATTGACGAGAAAAACCCTTCGGCGTCGCCCTATTATCGACAATTAATGGATTTCCGAAAAAAATATCCCCAACTCAATTGTCTTTTGGGGGTGCACAGCTATCGGAAACTGGGTAGTGATATCCCGCCTGGGAGTCGTTTTAATGTGGAAAAAAACTTTCATTACGAGGCTTTTAATACCGCGCTTTTCCTGGCGCCCGGTGCTGCCCCCCAGTTCTATCACAAGACTAAATTGGTTCCCATATTCGAGCGGATGCCCTTTGTGCAGTATTTGGGTTTTCTGGGGAAATTCAGTCTTGAGCTTGGGGGATATAACGGCACCTACAGCTACCGGCAGGAAAGCACGAATTTCCAATCGCCCGACGGTTCCATCAGTATCCTGCCGATCCTCTGTTTTGAATCGGTGTTCGGTCCATACTGCGCGCAGAACCTGACAGAGGAAGAGGGCTTTATCTGCATGATTACAAACGATGGATGGTGGAAAAACACGCCGGGTTACCGCCATCACTTCAATTTCAGCCCCATTCGCGCCATTGAATGCCGCCGGGATCTGGTTCGTGTGGCCAACACCGGTATTTCGGCTATCATTGATGCAAGAGGGATGGTGATGGCGCAAACTCCCTGGTGGAAAAAGGCCACGCTCAAAGGAGAAGTGCAACTCCGCCGGGGGCGTACTTTTTTTGCCCGGCATGGAGATTGGCTGGGAGGGATATCTCTCATTTTAGGGTTGTTTTTAATTTTATACGCTGTATTTCGAAACATTCAAAACCCAACAATTTAAAACTTGCGGCCTGCCGCTTAAAATAAGGATCTGATAATGCAAAATACGGTTCATGACACATTTATCTGTAAAACCTTTATGCGCTGGTTGGCGCTGATCATTTTTAGAATCTCGGGATGGAAGGTTTCGGGGGAGAGGCCCCGCATCCCGAAATACGTTATCATCGCGGCGCCCCATACGTCCAACTGGGATTTTGTTTACACCATCTGCCTTGCATTAATATTCGGCATTAAGCCTCGGATTATGATGAAAAGCACTTGGTTTTACGGGCCCATGGGAACTTTCCTGCGATGGCTGGGGGCCATTCCTGTTGATCGTTCGGGGTCACACAATGTGGTGGCCCAGTCCATCCGAACCTTTAACAGACAGAACCGGATGGTTCTGGTGGTCCCGCCGTCGGGCACCCGCAAAAAAGTCATGTACTGGAAGAGCGGATTCTACCATATCGCCAGGGGCGCGGGCGTGCCGGTGGTGCTGGGATATCTGGATTACCGGCGTAAGATTGGCGGTATCGGGCCGACGGTTGACATCACGGGCCACATGGAAAGGGATATGGAAAGCATCCAGGATTTTTATGGCCCTATTGAAGGGAAATATCCCGCTATCCGGGTGTTCGATGCTCCTTTGAATGCTTCAATTTCCATGCTGCAAAAACCGGAAGGATAAAAAGGTCTACCGGAATTCCGAGGACACCTTTTCCCCTGGTTCTCATGCTTCACGCACACGCCGGCAACAGCCAAACGTAGACTTGGCACCTATTACACAAAATTCTTGCCGCAACCGAAACCCCGCCCAAAGAAGGAGATTTTGGGGCTTGGTTCTAACTTCGCCCGCTTAGACGGAGGAACGAAAAATATTAATTTGAGGAAGTACGTAAAATATTTTAGTCGACGGGAAGGCTGCATGGTCTCAGGCTTGAAGGGCCGTGATATACCAGCCCAGGGCAACGCCCTGGGAACTGGTTGCAAGGATCGTTGAGCCCTGTAAGGGCGTGACAATATATGAGCAAGCTATACAGACTGGAAAATTTATGTAAACGTCCTTTCAGGGCTGATATTGTTGTTAAATCCTCACCCAGGGCGTTGCCCTGGGCTAATATGTAGTGCCCTTTCAGGGCTGGATCGGAAAGGTATCAATTTAGTTGCGAATCAGATTGTGGGAAAAGTTAGGAGCAAGCCCAGATTTTGTCTGGAACGGTAAAGATGAAGACGACCGCCCTTTGAGCAAAAAAGAGATGCGGGCAGGTATCAAAGGCGCCGGTGGACGTCCAAGGTTGGCCAACCCAAAAAAAACAACCACCATCAGGCTGAACGCCGAGGTGCTTGATTTCTTTAAAGCCCAGGGAAAGGAGATGGCAGTAAACACAGGTTCATAAAGAACGAATATACGTTGGATATTGCAGGTTTCAAGACAGCCAAAAAGCTGCTAGATTCATGGGATATCACAATCCTCAGCGCGCTTGTTCGGATAATGATATTCCAACATATTGAAATAATGTGATATATGGCAGATAGACCCACCAATACCTAAAATACAACATGTTGTGGTCTTAATAGAACCGAGTTGTTCCACTTTTCGATTTCCTCCGGTTTCTCAGGGATGGTGAATGCGAGGATTCACCCCCTTCAGAAGGAACCATTTACGAAGTGGACAATCTTCAATGAAATCTGTGTGGAGAGCTTTTTTTGACAACCGCCCCAGTTCACTGACAACTGATCTCTCATCGCTGACGACTAATATTTTCGTTGACTTGTGAAAATTGTCTAAGTAGAAAATAAGTAATATTCCTGAGTGCATTCAAAGTCTGGCACTATTTCTAAAGAGATCTTCTCCTTTCAGCCCCCGAGAGGGAAAGCGAGGATTGAAAATGCTCTACGATTGCCAAAAAACCCCGTTACTCTGAAGAGATGGAGAGCGGGATTTTTTGTTCTTCCGGTAACCATGCAATAGAGCTTTCTTAGATATAGGTGTTGAATTTTAAATATTTCATGAACGGCACAGATGCCATGTTACTATTCATTCTTTAACAACTATCTGGATCTGTGTTTTTTTGAATCCGTCATCACATGTCAACAATTGTGCATAGACAAGGCTTTCGTGGGTCGTCGGGGTTCTTGGCCAGCCCTTGCAACAAAAAAGGAAGATGCCTGAACCTGTTTTTTTTAGTTTTCCTGAAACCCACCACCTCTGGTGGTGGACCCGGAAAGGTTCAACCGACCCGGCGAAAATAGTGTAGGCCTATCCTCCAGGAAAGCCCCCCAAATTAAGCATTGCGTTTATTCTTGGGCTTTATGAAGGAAAAAAGTGCTATTAGAATCCACCGGAAAGCAGGACACAAAAAAATGACTGGGATGCATTGGTCCCGGGGATATTGTCTAAGCACCGTCGGTTTGGATGAAGCGACCATAAGGAAGTACATTCGAGAACAAGAGAGAATGGAAAAAGATCAGTTCGATCTTTTTGAGTAAGAGCCCCAAGGGGGCTTTCCTAACGTAAAATACCCCCTTTTAGGGGGTTACCTGAGGCCTCCCGCTATGCGGGAGGAGACTCACTGGAAAGGAGATAACTATTTTGTTTTTACGGAGATTTCTTCTGCAGGGTCTTTTCGTGCTTGTGGGGTTTTTGCTCCTCCTGTCCTTGGGCTATGCCCAGACCGAAGAGTGTCTGAAGGCGGTGGATATTTATAACCGGGCTTGCGATATTCAGGATGAGGTAGCGCAAGAAAGGCTTTTCAAGCAAGCCCTCGCTACGGGGTGCAGCGACAAGGGCATCCTTGCCAAAATTCAAAACAACCTTGGGGACAGCCTTGAAAAACAGGGTCGAAATGAAGAGGCTGTAGCCTGCTATCAACGGGCTATCGAGGCCGATGGATCTTTCTCAACGCCATACTTGAGCCTTGGGTACATCTACGCCAATCTGAACAGGAAAAAGGAAGCGGCTGAATTTCATGAGAAAGGTTTCTTCAAAGAGAAATTTCGATCGCCGGAAAACATTGTTGATTCCCTGAGTCCGAAAAGATCCATTAAAGCTGTTCCCCGTCTGGATCTCTACTTCGGCCTTAACCGGGTATATCTGAGTGAAGAGGCACAAAGGCAGCTCGATGCTCTGACCGATGCGCTGAATAGCGATGAGCTTTTACCTTATCATTTTTCGCTCGATGGTCACACATGCAGTACGGGCTCCACCGAATACAATCGGACTCTTTCAGAACGACGAGCCAGGGCTGTGGTGGAATGGCTTAAGTCCCATGGGATTGACCAGAGGCGTCTGATGGCGCAGGGATTTGGAGAAGAAAGGCCCGTTGGTGATAACAACACCGAAGAAGGAAAGCGACTTAATCGAAGAGTAGAAATCCGCATGGTCGGTGTGTTGCCGGGTATCCAGTTGCGTACTACAAGGCGCACCTACAATCGAGCACTGGAGCTCCTTGAGGAGGGAAAAGACCTCGTCGCAAAAGAACGTTATCATGAAGCCCTGAAGCAGTTTCGCGAGGCATTGGAACTTTTCAAACGCGAAAAGGCGAGCGAAGGTATCTATGCGGCTCTTGAAGGGCTGGACCTGACATACCGCTACCTTGGGGATTGGGAAAATGCTGAGGTATGCAGGGAATCCATTCTGAAGGCAGAGACTCGCTAAGGAATGGGTATGCGGAAGGGTCCTCGTTCGCCATCTGGATTATATGAATCGGAAACAAGCACAGCCATTAAGGGAAGAAAGGAAATGATGCCTTGGCAGTGCGGTTCGGATTTTGAGTGAGATAGTGATAGGAAAAGGTATAGAGGAAAGATGGCGGTGGGACCCAGGGCCTTTTGTTGAATATCGGATGGGCAGAAAACGAAAATGTAGATGCGAAGATTCTGGTCAGGGTCTCTCAGGCTCCCTCTAAAACTCTAGATGAGTTTGGCAGAATGGCGAGCGAGCATTATCGCGTCAATGGTTGGCAGTTGACTAAGCCAACGTTGTGCAACTCCACGAAAAACGGTGGCTATTACGTGACAGAGCTCTTTAGTGGTCAGAAGGCCGTCGTTGCAGAAAGCACAAAGGGCGAATTGTGGCAGTTGGCGCTATTTGCTCCACATGAAGAAAAACTCTACGTTTTGAACCTATTCGGTTGGCGGGCTGATCTCCCACAGAAGCGAGATTTGTACCAATTGGTCATTGAGAATTTCATCATTGGAGGTAGAATGTCTCATTTTTCGCATTAAAAAGAGCAGCAAGCCGTTGCCGCTTCGGTAAAAAAGCGCAAAAACCCCCAGAACGATGTTACGACCCACTCTTGGTTAATGATGGAGGAAGATAGCATTTGCCCGTTCTTTTCCAGCAATACAATAGAGCGGAGAGCAATGAAATACCATGGGTCACATGTGAAAATCCCTCGGAGTGACCTCCGAGACAGAAACGGTCGCCGGCATGTTGGTTTTGGGCCTAGAGCCCAGGACAACCATACCTTGGCTATTGCCTTACTGAGTAACGAGTTAGAAAATGGTTGTGAAAGCGCGATATCAGATTTGTTTTTCTCTATTTCAGGATGGAAAGGATGATTGGCCTGCAAAAGAGACGTGCGGTTTATAGGAGGAGTCATCATGGCAAGATCCGATATCTTTAAGCTGACAGCCATGTTTTTTGGAACCATTTTATTGATCCTTTTTTGCCGTCTGGAATTGTCAATGGCCCAGTCCCTTGATGAGGCAAACAGGTTAAATGAACAGGTTATCCAGCTTAAGAAACATGGCCGCTATCAGGAAGCCATCGCAATTGCAAAGCGCGCCCTGGCGATATTGGAAAAGACTTACGGGAAGGAACACCCCGAGGTAGTCACCAGGCTCAACGACCTTGCTGGGCTCTATCGTGTCCTTGGCGACTACTCAAATGCCGAGGCGTTATACAAACAATCCCTCACCATAATTGAAAAGGTCTTTGGCCCGGAGCATCCGTTGGTAGCCTTCAGCCTCGACGACCTGGCCAAGGTCTATTCTGATAAAAAAGACTATTCAAAGGCTGAGGCGTTATACAAGCAAGCTCTGGCAATATTGGAAAAGGCTTACGGGAAGGAGCACCTCCAGGTAGCTAACAGTCTCAGCAACCTGGCCTTGCTTTATTCTCACCTTCTTGCGGAACTTGCTGAGAAAGGACGGTACAGAGAAGCGATTGATCCTGCAACAAAGATCTTGAATATCAATCGCCAGATCTTTGGTGAAAAGCATCTGGATACAGCCACAAGCTACAGCGCTCTAGCATTTCTTTATCATTCTGCCATAGGTGATTACGCCAAGGCCGAGCCTCTGTATCAGAAGGCCTTGGCAATCCAGAAGGAGAAGCTTGGGGAGAAGCATCCAGATACGGCCCTAAGCTATCAATATTTAGGGAAGCTTTATCAAGACATGGGTAGCTACTCAAAGGCCGAACCCCTGTTCCGAAAGACCCTGACGATCAATAAGGGGCTTTATGGCGAAAAGCATCTCCGTACGGTTGTGAGCTACAGTCACTTGGGGGCGCTTTATTACTCCATAGGGGATTACGGGAAGGCCGAGCCACTTCTTCAGAAAGCCTTGGCCATCAGGAAGAACATCCTGGGCGAAAAACACCCGGATACTGCCACAAGCTACGGCAGTCTGGGGTTTCTTTATGAAGCCATGGGGGATTACGGGAAGGCCGAGCCCACGCTCCAGAAAGCGCTGACGATCATTAAGGAGGTCCTGGGCGAAAAACACCCGGATACTGCCACAAGCTACAACAACCTGGGGGAGCTTTATGGATCCATGGGGGATTACGGGAAGGCCGAGCTCCTTCTACAGAAAGCCTTGAGCATTAATAGGGAAGTCCTGGGCGAAAAACATTTCCATACAGCCGCAGGTTACAGCAACCTTGGTGTGCTATATGAAGCCATGGGAGATTACGCCAAGGCCGAGGCCATGTACCAGAAGGCCTTGCCAATCATCAGGAAGGTCCTGGGCGAGAAGCATCCCCATACAGCCGCAGGTTACAACAACCTGGGGTTGCTATATGAAGCCATAGGAGATTACGCCAAGGCCGAGGCCATGTACCAGAAGGCCCTGATGATCCATAAGGAGGTCCTTGGAGAGAAACACCCAGATACGGCAGCAAGCTACAACAATCTGGGGAATCTTTATCAAGCCATGGGAGATTACGCCAAGGCCAAGGCCATGCTCCAGAAGGCCCTGGCGATCAATAAGGAGGTCCTGGGCGGGAAGCATCTCCATACGGTCGGAAGCTACAGCAACATGGGGCACCTTTATGTGTCCATGGGCAATGTTGATGCGGCCCTGAATATTTTCAAAAAGATTGAGGACCTTTTCGGTTTAGGCTTTTGTTATCTTGTCCAGGAAAATTACAAGAGTGCCCTTGCCCAATTTGAAAAGTCTCTCTCCTACACCCGCAGATCGGGTGCAAAAGAATTCATTATCGCCAACCACATCGGCCTTGGCTTTTCCTTTGAAGGACTGGGGAAGTACGGTGAGGCCAGGAAGCATTTTGAGCAGGCCATCGAAACCATGGAAGACCAGTGGGTAACCCTTCCCTTTTCGGCGAGGAAGACCTTTCTGGAAGGAAAGGCGGGTGGATTTTCGCGCCTGGATGCCTATGAGGGCCTGGTGAGTGTGATCATCAAGGCCAAGAAGAAGGGATATGAAAGAGAGTCCCTTTTGGTCGCGGAACGTGTGAAGTCGAGGACCCTCCTGGAGATGCTGGCTGCGAGGGGCGCAAGAGGGGTGGGCAAAGAAGACCAGGAGATCCTGGCAAAGGACCGGCGGCTGCAAAAGAAGATCGCTGGCCTTGTAACGCGCCGCGACAAACTCGAGGAAAAGGGGGCCAAGGCCTCCCGGGGCCGGTTGGAGGAGGCGAAAAAGTCTTTGACGAGGGCCAGAAACGAGTATGAGCGATTCATCAACGAGGTCAAGCTCAAGAATGTGGAAGTAGCATCCCTGATCACAACCGAGAAGGTGGATGTGGCAAAAACCCAGAAGCTCCTCGACCCTTCCACCGCCATTCTGGAGTACTTCACCACAAAAGACAAGACCTATGCATGGGTCATCACCAGAGACCGGATAGCGTTGAACGAGATGGATATGGGACATGATAAGATCCTGGCCATGGTGGATGGCTTTCTGGTTCCCAATATCTCCAACAAGTCCAGAAGGCCTGCACCTAAAATGCTCCTTTCAACAGGAGGAGATCTCTCTAAGGAGGCCTCCCAGTCGGAACGGAACAGAAACCGCGAGCGTTTTCTCAGGGTGTCCCAGGAGGCCTACGATGCCCTGTTCAAACCCCTGGAGGCGCAGATCGGGCAGAAGAACCTGGTTGTCGTTCCCCACGGCGCCCTCCACAAAACGCCCTTTTCGGCACTGCACAACGGGAATCGATTCCTGGTAGAGAAATACGCCCTTTCTGTTGCGCCATCTCTGTCCGTGATCCCATATGTAGTGAATAAAAGAAACAAGGATGAAGGGAGGTTCCTGGCCTTTGCCGATCCTGTGACAGACTCAAGATCCCTGGCATTTGCAGAGATAGAGGTGAAAAGCATTGAGGGAATCTTTCCCAGAAAAGAGGTCTACGCTCGGTCACAGGCGACCGAGACAAAATTGAAAGAGCGTGCCTCCTCCCAAGATATCGTCCACTTTGCCTGTCACGGTGAGTTCAATGACAAACAACCTATGCAGTCAGGCCTTCTCCTTTCAAAGGACAGTGAAAACGACGGCTATCTCCAGGTGCACGAGATCTTCGGCCTTGATCTCAGAAACGCAAATCTGGTGTGCCTGAGCGCATGTGAGACCGGTCTTTCTAAGGTGTATGGGGGAGATGACATGGTGGGCCTTTCCAGGGGGTTCATCTATGCAGGCGCCCCGTCCCTGATGGCCACCCTTTGGGGGGTGGACGATAGACCCACCTCTATCCTGATGAAGGCGTTCTATGAGAATTGGCAGAAAAAAGGCATGAGTAAACCCGAGGCTCTGAGACAAGCACAGATGGCGCTCAAGGCCATGCGCGGCTATGAACACCCCTTTTTCTGGGCAGGATTTATAATGATCGGGGATTGGATGGGATCGAATTATTATAGAGGGAAAATTCAGCACCCTTCTAAAATCAAAGCGAAAAAGAAGAGTTAAGCTATACAGTTTTTATTGGGCCAACAAGTCTTCCAGACTGTGTCATCGGGTTTTCAAAAAAGATCCTGATGAAGCTCAAACTGGATATTTTCCTTACCCGGGAAGATGGGATGACCAA